>Ga0302311_10000214_pt1 | contig 73446 bp, 89 predicted proteins | sample III_Palsa_N1_3_FD_200449 | JGI IMG/M metagenome (GOLD analysis project Ga0302311, IMG submission 200449) | Peat permafrost microbial communities from Stordalen Mire near Abisko, Sweden - III_Palsa_N1_3 | ecosystem: Environmental > Terrestrial > Soil > Palsa > Peat permafrost | place: Sweden... | reverse complement strand
AGACCGGCGCGGTGTCGATCAGGCTGATGCCCCGGTCCAGAGCGCTGCGGATGGTGGCGATGGCCTGCGCCTCGTCGGTGCCGCCCCACATCCAGCCGCCGATGGCCCAGGTGCCCAGGCCGATGCGCGAGCTGCTGATGCCGGAATTGCCCAGTGTGATGCTTTCCATGCGAATCTCCTTGCCGCCGGTGAAGGGATACGGCGCTGTGCGGGGCGGAAAACGCTGCGTCCGGCGCCGGCTGGCCTGTGGTGATCGGGACCGGATTGGGGTCGGGATTGCGGGTCAGCTTCAGGGCGCGCAGTTTGACTTTTAACCCGCGGCGAAAAAATATCTGCGTATGCCAAAGACTTTTGCGCCAGCCGCACAGGAGAATGTCGAAGGCTTCGCCGGGCGCCTCGCGCTGTTCCTGAAGGTGTGCGAGGCCGGCAGCTTCTCCGCAGCGGCGCGGCTGCTGGACATGGCGCCGTCCTCGGTGGCGCGCCAGATCGATGCGCTGGAACGCCAGCTTGGCAGCAGCCTGTTCGCGCGCACCACGCGCCATCTGGCGGTAACCGAGGCCGGCGATATGCTGCGCCAGCGCGGCAGCCGCATCGTCGCCGAGCTGGAGGACACGCGCCGGGCGATCACCGGCATCGAGCGCGTGCCGCGCGGCAAGATCCGCATCACCGCACCGGAAGCCTTCGGCCAGCGCCATCTGGTGCCGGCGCTGGGCGGCTTCCTGCGGCGCTATCCCGAGCTGACCGTGGAGCTGGTCATGGACGACGCGATGGCCGACCTGATCGAGCGGCGCATCGATGTCGCCCTGCGCATCGGTGTGCTGCCGGATTCCAGCCACGTGGCGGTGCGGCTGGCGCCGCAGGTGCGCGTGGCCTGCGCCGCGCCGGCCTACCTGCGCGAGCGCGGCATGCCGCGGCGGCTCGAAGAGTTGGCGCAGCACGATTGCCTGACCATGCCGGGCACGCCGCCGTCCGGCTGGTGGAGCTTCGGCGAGGGCGCCAAGGGCAAGCGCCTGTCGGTGCGCGGCCGTTTCGTCTGCAACAACATCGACGCCTTGCTGCGCGCCGGCCACGAGGGCCTGGGCATCCTGCACATGGCCACCTGGCTGGTGGGCGAGGATATCCGCTCCGGCAAGCTGGTGCGGCTGTTTCCGCAGTTGCCGTTGAGCCGCGGCAGGACGGGTATCCATCTGGTGCGCCCGCATGGCGTCGCGCCCGCCAAGGTGCGGCTGCTGATCCAGTACCTGCGGGAGCATTTCGGTACGCCGCCGTACTGGGACGAGCCGTTCCTGCGCTGAGCGCCCCTATTCGCTGATTTGGAAAAAGTGAACGCAATGCAGATCCGGCACGCACGCCTGGAAGACCGCCCCGCCATCTGGCGCATCCTGGAGCCGACCATCCGCGCCGGCGAAACCTATACCCTGCCGCGCGACATGAGCGAGGCCGAGGCGCTGGCCTACTGGATCGGCGCGGAGCGCGAGACCTTCGTCGCCGAAGAGGAGGGACGCGTCCTCGGCACCTACAACCTGCGCGCCAACCAGCCCGGCGGCGGCGCGCATGTGGCCAATTGCGGCTACATGACGGCCGCCGATGCCAGCGGGCGCGGTGTGGCGCGCGCCATGTGCGAGCACTCCCTGCGCCATGCGCGCGAGCGCGGCTTCAAGGCGATGCAGTTCAACTTCGTGGTCAGCAGCAACGAGCGCGCGGTGAAGCTGTGGCAGGGGCTGGGCTTCGAGACGGTGGGGTGCTTGCCCGGAGCCTTCCTGCATCCGCGGCTGGGCTATGTCGATGCACTGGTGATGTTCAGGAGCTTGTGAGAAAGGCTTTGCCGGCCCTACGCAGCCTCTGCGGTCAGTTTGAGGCCAAGCGCGGAGATCACCTTCAGCATGGTGTCGAAGGATGGATTGCCTTCGGCGCTGAGCGCCTTGTACAGACTTTCGCGGCCGAGCCTCGTTTGCTTCGCCACCGCGGACATGCCCTTGGAGCGGGCCGCGGTGCCGAGAGCCTGGCTGATCTGCCGGGCATCGTTGGTGGCGAATGCGTCGCTGAGATAGGCGGCGAGCGCTTCGGGTGAATCGAGATAATCCGCCGCATCAAACGCGGAAAGCTTGGTTTTCCTGGTTGGCATGGTAGTCCTCGCTGGCGGTATTCCCGCCTTGCATCAAAAGCATATCTCTACAAATCGGCGGCCATTTCCTGTGCCGTCCTGATGTCGCGCTTCTGTGACGATTTGTCGCCGCCGCAAAGCAGAATCACAATCTCCTTGCCGCGTTGCGTGTAGTACACGCGATAATCTGGGCCGAAGTCGATGCGCAACTCGCTGACGCCTTCGCCGACCGATCTCGAATCGCCAAAGGAGCCAAGCTCTAGCTGCTGAATCCGGCGAGCGACTACGGCGCGCCCCTTGATATCTCGCAGGGCGTGCAGCCATTTCGCAAACGTCTCGGTTTGGCGAATGATCATCACGGGCATTGTATCCCATGGGATACATATGGGCAAACGAGACGATCGCAGGTGATTTGATGTCCATTTCCATGGAATTGTCATGGCTTCAAACCTTGCGCTGGCGCACAGTTTGATCGGGCGATAGCGCCGCGGCAGGCGCGGGCGCTATAGAATTCCCGCAACAACAACCGGGGGAGTACTGTCATGCTGGATCTTGCGAAGTCGGGGAAAGCGGTGCGCTATGCCATCGTGGCGTTGCTGGTCTTCGTCGCACTCCTGGTGCTGTGGCCGTTTTACACGGTGCCTACCGGCAACCGTGGCGTGGTGACCACCTTCGGCCGCATCACCGGCATCGAGAACGAGGGCCTGGTGGTGCTGCCGCCCTGGCAGAAGCTGAGCGTGTTCAGCATCCGCGCCGAGCAGGCGGACATCGAGGACGCCGAGGGCAGCACTTCGGATACGCAGCCGGTCAAGGTCAGCCTGACGGTGCGCTACTCCATCGCCACCGACAAGGTGGCGGAGGTGTACGAGAAGTACAGCCATAACGGCGACCTGTCCTCGTATGTGCAGACCGCGACGCAGGAGACTTTCAAGGCGGTCACTGCCCGCTACAGCGCGCCGGACCTGATCGCGCAGCGCGCCAAGGTTTCCGCGGACATCAACGATGCCCTGCGCGCCAAGCTGGCGATCTACGGTGCCCAGGTGATCAACATCGACATGCGCAGCTTCGCTTTCTCGCCGTCCTACATGGCGGCGATCAACGAGAAGGTGACGCAGGAGCAGCTGCGCCTGGTGGCGGAGAACAAGTTGCTGACAGTCGAAGCGGAGCAGAAGCAGAAGGTGGCCATTGCCGAGGCGGATGCCAACGCGGTGCGCGCGAAGGCCGATGGCGACGCCTATTCCAACCTGAAGATCGCCACCGCCCAGGCCGACGCGCTCAAGGTGCAGAACGCGGCGCTGACGCAGAACCGCGACGTGCTGGAGCTGCGCCGCATCGAGGTGGAGCAGACCAAGGCGGAGAAGTGGAACGGGGTGCTGCCGACGGCGATCTATGCGGGGGCGCCGATTCCGTTTTTGAATGTTGAGAAGCAGTAGCTTGGACAGTTACGAATCCAAGTTGAGGCCGGAACTCGGGCGTGGCGAGCGGCTGCTGTGGAGTGGCATGCCCCGCCAGGGGCTGCGTTTGCGGCAAACGGATATTTACGTGGTGCCGTTCAGCCTCGTTTGGGGCGGCTTTGCTTTCTTCTGGGAAGGCTCGGCAACTACGAGGGGCGCCCCATTCTTCTTCACCCTGTGGGGGATTCCCTTTGTTCTCCTCGGTACCTATATCATCGCCGGCCGTTTTTTTGTCGACAGCTATCTTCGGTCACGCACCATCTATGGTGTTACGGACCAGCGAGTCATCATTCTGAGTGGCCTGATGAGTCGCGAGGTCAAGAGTATTTCGCTGGAAGGCCTCATGGAAATGTCTCTGGTCGAACATTCCGACCGCAGCGGCAGCATCACATTCGGCCCGGCCAACCCCATGTCTACCGTGTGGGCAGGCACCGCGTGGCCGGGTATGGGCAAGAAATTTTCGCCGGCTTTTGACCTTGTCGAGGATGTGCGTAGGGTTTACAACATTATTCGCGATGCTCAAAAGGCCAAGCCGCAGTAAGCTGCGGCACGCATGGTCATTTGGCCGGCTTCCCTTCCTCGGGGATCTCATCCGCCGGCGCCCGCGCATCTGCTAGACGCTGCAGCAATTTACCGCTGATGCGGGCCAGCCGGCCGCTCCAGTTGGCGCTGGAGCCGGGCATGGCGGTGGTGGCCATGCTCCAGACGGCGCCGGCGCTGTTGGCGACGCGGTAGGGGCGCTTGCGCACGGCGTTGACGATCCAGGCGCCGGCCTTCTCCGCGTCCATCTGTCGCACATGCTTGTACATCCGGGTCGGCGCGGTCATGGCGGTTTTCACCAGCGGGAAGTTGACCACCGTCACCTGCACGCCGCGGTCCACCATCTCGGCGGCGAGGCTGCGCGAGAAGCCTTCCAGCGCCGACTTGCTGGCCACGTAGGCGGCGAAGTTAGGCGTGGGGCCGAGGACGGACATGCTGGAGACGTTGATGATCTGCCCGCTGCGCCGTTCCAGCATTCCCGGCAGCAGCAGGAGCGTCAGCTTCACCGCTGCGAAGTAGTTGAGCTGCATGGTGCGCTGGAAGTCGTGGTAGCGCTCGAAGGAGGCGCGTACGGAGCGGCGGATGGAGCGGCCGGCGTTGTTGACCAGCACGTCCACCGCACCGTGCTGCGCCAGGATGGCGCGACCGCAGGCCTCCACCGCGCTCTCGACGGCAAGGTCGGCCGGGTAGATCCAGGCGGTGCCGCCTTCAGCCTCGATCTCGGCCCTGACCTGCTCCAGCTCGTCGGCGCGGCGCGCCACCAGGCAGAGCCGCGCGCCCAGGCGGGCCAGCTGCATGGCCGCGGCCCGGCCGATGCCGCTGGAGGCGCCGGTGACGACGATGATTTTGCCTTCGATGCGCTCGCTCACTTTTCACTCGCTCAGGCGGGCCCGTCCGCGGGCCCCGGAAGCCGTCACTATGCTGGCGCGCGGCCGCCGGCCGTCATAACCATCTGTGCCAAAATGCCTGACTATTCGGGCCACTCGGGTGCGCTGCTGCATGATTCGGAAGGAGACGGGAAAAGCGGTGCAGAAAGCGGCGCGGCAAGGTGTCCGGCCGGCCCCGCGGCCGGGCGCAAGGCACAAGGCCGGCGCGCTGCCCGCCATTCCCGCGCCGTACCTGCGGCAGATGCTGGAGCTGGGGCAGGGCTGGGGCCTGAGCGAGGCGCAGATGCTGGCCGGCACGCGCATCCAGCCCGAGCTGCTGGCCAAGCCGGGCGCGCGCATCGCGGTGGATGCCAGCGCGCTGCTGGCGTTGAACGTGATGCGTCAGTGCGCCAAGCCGGGTTTCGGCTTCGACCTCGGCCTGCATCTCAAGCTCACCGCCCACGGCCAGCTCGGCTATGCCGTGCTCAGCGCCGGCACGCTGCGCGAGGCGGCGGAGATCGCCTACAAGTACGCCCGCGCGCGCTGGAGCGCGGTGCGGCTGGAGCAGGTGGTGGAGGGTGACACGGTGGCCATCCACATCGTCGAGAGCCAGCCGCTGGGGCCGTTCCGCGCCGTGGTACAGGAAACAATGCTGACCTTGCTGTGGCGCCACGCCTGCTTCATCGCCGGCGAGAGCAGCCGTGATTGCGAGCTGTGCTTCGCGCGGCCGGAGCCGGCGTATTTCGCCGAGTACCGCGAGCGGCTGCCGCCGGTGCGCTGGTCGCAGCCGGTCACCGCCTTGCGTTTCCCGCTGCGTTATCTCGATCAGCCCCTGGCCCTGGCCGATGCGGCGGCTACCGGCCATGCGCTGTCCGAAGTGGAGCGCGAGCTGCTGCTGCTGGGCGATGCGCCGCAGCAGGTGGTGGAGCGGGTACGCGCGGTGTTGCGGCCCACCGAGAACGGCTTCCCCGGGCTGGAGCAGGTGGCGGGGCGGCTGTTCATGTCCAGCCGCACGCTCAAGCGCAAGCTGCAGCAGTCCGGTGCCAGCTTCCAGCAACTGCTCAACGAGGCCCTGCACCAGGAAGCCCTGCGCCTGATCCGCAATCACGCGCTCGATTTGCAGCAGATCGCGGTCCAGCTTGGCTACCGCGACCCGGTGAGCTTTACCCGCGCCTTCCGCCGCTGGACCGGCATGGCGCCGAGCAGTTTCCGGCGGGAGCTGATGGCGGCGGCTTACCAATCCCAGTAATCGAACAGATCCAGCACCGACCATAAGCCGTCGCCCGCATAGTCGTCGGGCAATCGCCGATCCGGTTTGTAGGTGATGCCTGTGCCTTTAGTCGACAGGCCCTCATGTTCGATGCTGGAAAGCATCGCCGCATGCATGGCCACGTAGTCGCAAGTCTCTCCACGTACCTTGTAGTACACATCGAAATCGTACGGCGACACATACAGGCTCAACGCCCAGCAATCCCAGCTGCGGTCGTAACCCAGCCGGCGCATGGCGGCGGTGACTTCGTAGGAATGGTAGAAATTCTTGCGGCCGAAGTTGCTCTTGAGGTCCTTGCCCACCCGCTTGGCCAGGCTGCGTTTGTCTTCCACCGAAATTGCGCAAGCGCTCATGCCGCCTACTCCGCCTTGCGGTGCTTGCGCAGATCCGCCTCGATCGCCGCGCGCAACTCCGGTGTGATGTCGAGCAGGGATTTATGGCCGAGGTGGCGGGCCCTTATCTCCGGGGCGTCATTGCCGGAGGCGGCCGCACCAGCCGAACTCGACGTCAGTTCGTAGCAGACGATATCGCCCTGGTAGGCGATGACGCCGCAGGGGCAGCGGGAGGCGCTCATGCGGATTGGCGGATGACGGGGTGCATGGGCGCAGTGTGGCGCAAGCGGATGACTGGCGGAAGGCATGGCCCCGCCCGGCGCGGTTGCCGGGGTGCCGGTTTGCGATCCGAATGATACAAGAGTATGTTATTCGTATCATTGTATCTATCAATGACGAGCAGGAGCGTGGCCATGAGTTCAGTCCTCAAGCAGGCGCTGGCGCCGGAACGGCCGGTGGCGCCGTTCCCGCCGGGCTTCATCCCCAGCCGTCATGGCGCCGCGCGGGAGCAGGCGCGCAGCCTGTTCGGTACCTTGCGCCTGCTGGTGCGCGGCGATCCGGAGCCGGATGCGGCGCGCTGGCGGGCGATGGGCGAGGGCTTGATGAAAGGCGATGCGCCGGCGGACCGGCTGGTGGAGTGGATGTTTGCCGCGGACATGAAAGTGACGCGGCCGCTGTTCGAGCGCGCTCTGGAGCAGGGCATCCGGTCGGTGCCCGATGCGCCGGCGCCGCTGCGCGAGTTCTTCGAGCTGGTGGAGCGGCGGCCGGACTGGGTGGACATGGCACTGGTGGAGGAAGGGGCCGTGGTCAACGACCGTGGCGGGATGGACTATTTCCTCGTCGATCGCGACCTGGGGCTGATGGGCGGTTATCAGGCCTCGGCCTTCAACAAGGCCTTGCTGCTCACCGGCGCCTTGCAGAAAGGGGCGGGGCGGCGCGTGGCGGAAACCGTGCAGTGGTGGCTGGATTGCACGGAGAAGGGCGGGATGGAGCGCTTCGGCGCCGGCTTCAAATCGACCGTGCGGGTACGGATGATCCATGCCATGGTGCGGCGGCACATCGGCCGCATGCCGGAGTGGCGCACGGCGGAATGGGGTCTGCCAATCAATCAGGTCGACATGGCCGCCACCGCGCTGGCCTTTCCGATGGTGATGCTGCTGGGCGGGCGCATGATGGGTGTACCGCTGACGCGGCGCGATTCGCGGGCGGGCATGCACCTGGGCCGCTACGCCGCCTGGCTGATGGGGGTGGAGGAGCAGTGGCTGCCGCGCGACGAGCAGGAGGGGCGCACCCTGCTGTACCAGCTGTCGCTGAGCATCACCAACCCGGACGAGACCAGCGTGCAGCTTGGCCGCGCCCTGATGGACGAGCCGCTGCAGCGGCCCTACATGCATCTGCGATGGCTGCGCCGGCGCTACCAATATGAGCGACATCTGAGCGTGAGCCGCTTCTTCCTCGGCCGCGCCGGCATGCGTAACCTCGGCCTGCCGGACTATGTGCTGCCCTGGTACCCGTTGCTGCGCGCGCCGCCGAATCTGCTGTTTCACCTCGGGCTGCGGCTGGTGCCGGGCGGGCGGCAATGGCAGGCGCGGCGTGGTCGTCAGGCGACGATCGCATTCGTGCGCACGATGACCGGGACGCAGACGGCGCAGATCGGGCAGGCGGCACGGCATATCACAGAAGCGCCGGCGCATTGAGGCAGAGGCGGTTCGCCAGCAGGTAAACTAGACCTGCCATGTCCGCCACGCTCGCCGCCCAGCTCGCCCGATTCATCGCCGACGACACGGCGGCGCCGGCCGATGCGGCCGTCGAGCGCATCCTCGATGCGGCGCTGGAGCAGTTCCAGAGTGTCGGCCTGCGCCGCAGCAGCATGGAGGACGTGGCGCGCCGCGCGGGGCTGAGCCGGGTCACCATCTATCGCCGCTTTCCGCAGAAGGATCGCCTGCTGGAAGCGGTGCTGCTGCGCGAGTGCCGGCGCCTGATCGACGACATGCGCGCCGTGATGCGGCCGCTGGCCACGCAGGAACAGCGCATCGTCGAGAGCTTCGTCTTCGCCCTGCGTACCATGCGCGGCCATCCCCTGATGGTGCGGCTGATGGCGATAGAGCCGGAAGACCTGCTGCCGCTGCTGACGCTACACGCCGGGCCGGTGGTGGCCATCGTCAGCGGTTTCATCGCCCAGCAGATCCGCGATGCGCAACGGCGCGGCGAAGTGCCGGCCTACGATCCGCGGCCGGTGGCGGAGATCCTGACGCGCATGGCGCAGTCGCTGATCCTGACGCCGCAGGGCGGCTTGCCGCTGGATGGCGAGCGCCAGGTTCGCGTCTTCGCCCGCAACTACATCGTGCCGATCATCATGCGCGCGGTGCCGGCGGGGGATTGAAGCTGCGCGGATGGCGGGGCGGCAATGCGCCGCAACAGCGGCTGGACGGCGAAATCACAATCGATATCAGCGCTGCCGTGCCGACCACTCATGATGATGCGCCTGCGTCTGAAGAGCGGATGGAGATGGAAAAATCATTGCTCCGCTTTCTGCGAGTTGCGCGACTTCAAGCGTTTGGAAGAATTTCTTTGGCGCATGATTTGTTGTGTCGGGCAGCGTACCGACAACCCGATGTATCCAGGACTAGGCTGGAGAAGCGTGGGAAAGATTTTCCCTTATTTTTCATGGATATCATCCGTTATGCCACTGAGACCGGAGCCACAGGAAAATCGTCTTCTGGCCGTTTTACCGTCAGATGTGCAGAGCCGGATATTCCAAAATCTCGAACTGGTGCCAATGCTGCTCGGCACAATGCTGTACGAATCCGGCGAGGCCTTGCGCTACGTTTATTTTCCGACCAATTCCATCGTATCCCTTCTGAAAGTTCTGGAAGTTGGGGGAACCGCGGAAATATCCGTGGTGGGCAACGATGGCTTCGTCGGTATTTCCTTGTTCATGGGGGGCGGGAGCCCATTGAATCAGGCGATAGTGCAGAGCGCCGGCTTCGCCTATCGGCTACCCGCGGAGTGGCTCAAAGATGAGCTTGGCCGCAATGGCGAGCTTATGACCTTGCTGCTGCACTACATGCAAGCACTGATCACGCAAATGGCCCAGACCGCGATCTGCAACCGGCATCACACGGTGGATCAGCAATTATGCAGATGGCTGCTGCTGTCCCTGGATCGCCTGCCGACCAACGAATTGATCATGACCCAGTCCTTGATTGCCAACATGCTTGGCGTACGCCGCGAGGGCGTCACGGAAGCCGCCGGAAAGCTGCAGCAGCTCGGCGTGATCGAATACAGCCGCGGAAAAATTTCCGTCGTTGACCTGCCAAAGCTTCGCTTGCTCAGTTGTGAGTGCTACGCCGTGGTCAAGAGAGAGACCGAGCGATTGTTGCCATACCTGAACCAAGACCAGGTCACTTGAAATACCGAAAGCTCGCGAGTGGGAGATGTCTCGACGAGCAAGGTAGGATGGGCGCCAAAAGTAGGCGCACCAGGCGAAGCGCAGTGTGCCCACTGTTTGCGATCTGCTTGGGTACGGCCTTCGACCTATGCTTATCCCAGGCCTACTTCGCTTCAGCGATCCACTTCAGGCTTGCCAGCCACAGATCGTGACCGCGGTGCATCAGGGTCTCGTCGCTCCGGCGCAGGCCGGCGGCATCCTTGCCGATGCCCGCTTCGTCCATCACCACGCGGCACCTGGTGCCCTGGGGCTCCAGGTACCAGGAGTGGTAGAAGCTGGGCTGGGTGCCCGGCGCGTAGCCGTACCAGCCGAGGCGGCGGTTCGGCTCGTATTCGTGCACCTTGCTTTCGATGGACAGGCCGAAGGTGGTCCAGCGGAATACCGTGCCGTCCCGCAGCACGGTATCGCCGCCCTGTATCTGCACGTCCTTGGAGTTGGGATACCAGCTCGGCCACTTGTTGGCGTCGACGATATGGCTCCAGACGCGCTCGCAGGAGGCGTTGACGAGCAGCTCGTTGTGGGCGAACAGGTCGGCCTTGGCCGGTTCGAATCCGGCGGGCCAATGGATGTCCGGGGAACGGTGGGCGAGATCGTTTTGCATCGACATGGTTTTGTATCCTTCCTTGCAGGGAGCGCCGTGCGTAGCCGCCTGCGCGCTGGCGACTACCAGAAGCAGCGCGGAGGCCGCGGCGGCGCGGCTGAGCTTGTGCACGGTTGTCGTGCGGCTCATGAGTTTTTCCTCTGAATCAGGGTGGCGATGGCCTGGTCGATGCCGATGGCACCCTTGCGGGCGTTGGCGCCGCGGTTGGGGAAGTCGATCCAGCCGGCGCTGAAGCCGTCGATCATCTGCATGCGCGGGGCGGGATGGTTCATGCCCTGGGCGCGGAAGATGGATTCCCATTGCTCGCGCGGCACGGCTTGCGCACGGACCGCATGCCCCAGGTTTTTGGCGAATGCTTCGGCCAGGGCATTGGGTGAGACGCGCTGTGCGGCTTCCAGCTCGACCACGCGCGATCCCTCCCAGCGCTCCTGCAGCAGCGCGGCGGCGGTGCGGCCGACGTCGTCGGTGGCGATCATCGGGATGGGGCGGTCGAGCGGCTGCAGGTAGCTTTGGATGACACCGCTTTCGGCGGCGGCGATATCCCAGGCGGCGTTTTCCATGAACCAGGCCGCGCGCAGGAAGGTGACGGGCACGGGCAGGGTGCGCAGCGCCTGCTCCATCAGGCCGAGGGCGTTGAGCAGGTTCGGTTGCGGCGCGTCGGCGCCGATGGTCGACAGTGCCACCACTTTGGCCGGCTTGGCGCGGGCCAGCGCGGCGCGCATCGATTCGATGTAAGCCCTGGCCTCGGCAAAGCCGGGCGTGGGATCGAACACCGGGGGCAGCAGGGCGAAGACGCCCTGGGTGTCCGCGAAGGCCGCGGCGAGCGCATCCGGGTCCGAGAGATCGGCGATGGCGACCTCGCAGCCAAGCGCGGCCCAGGTGGCGCCCTTGGCGCGATCCCGCACCACGGCGCGGACGGGCAGGTCGGCGGAAAGCAGGCTGCGGGCCACTGCGGCGCCGACCTGTCCGGTGATACCGGTGATTGCGTACATGTTCGTTACTCCTGTTGATGGTTCGCCGGGCGGCGAGGTGGACGGCAATATCCCACCATGCTATTCATGCTTCAATAGCGTTTGTGTGAATGCAGTCGTGATTAAAAATCACGAATATATCTGGAGCGAATTAAGGAGATGGGGCGATGGCGTTCGACGGCAAGCTGCTATCCGGAGTCACCGTGCTCATCGCCGTGGTCGAGGCGGGCACTATCGCCAGGGCCGCCGAGGCGCTCGGGCTGTCACCCTCCGGCGTGAGCCGGGCGCTGTCGCGGCTGGAGCAGCGCGTCGGCGCGCGGCTGCTGGCGCGGACCACGCGCTCGCTGACGCTGACCGACGAGGGGCGACGCTTCTACGAGCAGGTGGGGCCGCATCTGGCCGGCATCGAGGAAGCGGCCATCGAGGCGTCCGGGTCGAGCAGCAAGGTGCGGGGGCGGCTGCGCGTCAATATCGATCCGTACTTTTCCAGGATCGTATTGTCGGGGCATCTCTCCGCGTTTCTGGCGCGCTACCCGGATGTCTCGCTCGAACTGATCATGCGCGATTCGGTGGGCGACCTCGTCGCCGACGGATTCGACCTGGCCCTGCGCTTCGGCGAGCCGCCGGTGGGATCGTTCGTCGCGCGCAAGCTGATCGAGACGCGGGTGATCACCGTCGCCTCACCCGGCTACATCAAGGCCCACGGGCGGCCGCGGCACCCGAAGGAGATCGAGCAGCGCGAATGCATCGACTTCTATGATGCGACCAACGCCAGGCCGTACGACTGGGAGCTCCGACGCGGGAAAGAAGTGATCCAGCTGCAGATCAAGGGACGCCTGCTGGTGTCGGACTCCGGCACACTGATCGGCGCCTGCGAAGCCGGCGCGGGCATCGCCCAGATCCTCGAACTCGGTTGCCGGCCGCTGCTGGAAAGCGGGCGGCTCATCGAGCTGTTTCCGGAATGGTCGGAGGAGCGCTTCCCGCTTTACGCCATCTATCCCTCGCGGCTCCACCGCGCCGCCAAGGTGCGGGCGTTCATCGAGTTCTGCCTGGAAATCATGACCGGGAATCAGCGTGAAGGACGCGGCGCGGCACGATGAGCGGGAGCGCTGCGCAGGCCGAACCGGCCGATAGCCCCGCACACCTCCGAACGCGTATTCCGCAGAGGCGCATCGTGCGCCCTTCAGCCTTGGGCATCCGCCATCGCATCAGGGGCTGATCGGTATTCCCGCCAACGGCGCGCCGCCCGTGGCCGGTAGAAACATATTGCCGCCCAGCGGTATGCCTACTACCGGTACGCCGCCGGTCGCCGGCAGCACCATTTTCGGCGACATGTCCGGGGGCGATGGAGCGGGCACTGGATCCGGGAAGGACGAGGCGGCGATGTCAGGCTGTGAGTTGTTGCCTTGCTGGTTGTTGCGGACGCCGCCGTTCGGTACACAAGCGGCGGTGGCGAAAAGAACCATGCTCGATAGCCATGCGGTTTTCATATAGTCGCTCCGGCCTAGCCTGGATCATTGTCACAGAGGCTTTACGATACCCGCAAGTATCCATCCGGACTGCGCCGCGGCGGGGACGGAAAGCGGCTCTCGCCGGAACGGAAGACGACGTCGCGGCCCTATCTTGTTGCAGGGCATACCAGGATGGATTTATCGGCCGGCGCGTTGCCGGAATTCCAGGGGGCTTTCGCCGGTGAGTTGCTTGAAGACTTTTGCGAATGCGCTCAGCGAGGCGTAGCCGACTTGTGCGGCGACGTCGGTGACGCGCCCGCCTGCGGTCAGCTGGCTCGCCGCTTCCATGATGCGCGCCTGGCACAGCCAGGCCTGCCAGCTCATGCCGGTTTCGCGGTCGAACACGCGGCGGAAAGTCCTCTCCGACATTGCCGCCGCCGCGAACGCTCCGGAGAGGCAAGCCCGGCCCGGATCGGCGGCGGCGTAGTCCATGGCCCGCTGGATGGCCGGGTGACGGGTACCCGGCAGCGACAGGGGCAGCTCGCTTTGCAGCCATTCGCCGCACAGCAGGCCCAAGGTGCGGAAGAAACTCGCGGCCATCGCATCCTCCTCGCTGGCGCCCAGCGGCCAGCGCAGGGCGTGGAGGATCATCTCGCGCATCACCGGGCTGGCCACCAGGATACGGACGCGCTGCTGCGCATCGGCCACCGCGTCCGGCGCGAAATAGAGAGAGGCGCCCCCGATGTCGGCGACCAGGGTCCGATGCCGCGTGCCGGCTGGAATCCAGGCGGCACGGTCGGTTGGAAGCAGATAGCGCGCCGCGCCGGTTTCAATCAGGGTGGTGCCGGCGGTGGCATAGATCAGTTGGTGATAGTGATGGCTGTGCCAGTCGTAAAAGGTGTTGTGGGCACGATCGTGGAAGGCGAAGCCGGGGCCGCGCGGCTGGTCCAGCTGGAGATGGTGCAGCCTCGCCGTGGTTTCCTGCTGGTTCAAACGCCGCATGGCCGTTTCAAGCTCATTATTGACCGGCTAACGTTAGCCGGTCATGCGGCCACAATCTATCCTGCCTGCGCACTTTCCGGGAGCTTTCCAGTGAACCGCACCGCGCATAACGATCGCATCGTCGAACAATTCACCCGCTGGGCCAGGCCCTTTTCCGAACTGCCGGTCCACGCCGAAGCGGAAGGCATGGCCCGTACCCTCGCCGCGGCCGGAATCGGGCCGGACATGAAAGTTCTGGACGTCGCCTGCGGTCCCGGCATTGTGGCCTGTGCCGCGGCGCAGCGGGCGGCGCACGTCACCGGGATCGATCTGACCCCGGCCATGATCGCGCAGGCCCGCGAGCGGCAAGAGAGCCTGCGGCTGGGCAACCTCGACTGGCGGGTGGGCGATGCGATGCAGCTGCCGTTCGCCGAGGGCGCGTTCGACGTGGTCCTGACGCGCTACAGCTTTCACCATATGCCCGATCCGTTGCCAGTGTTGCGGGAGATGAAGCGCGTTTGCCGCAGGGGCGGCAGGGTGGTGGTGATCGACGCGACGCCTTCCCCCGAAACGCAGGCGGCCTACGATCGCATGGAGACGCTGCGCGATCCCTCGCATGCCAGCGCGCTGACCCTGGACCAGCTCCGTGCCATCGGTCGCGAAGCCGGCCTGGCGGAGGAGCTGGTCGATGGCTATCGGCTGACGGCGCAGCTGAGCACGCTGGCCGATGGCAAGGACATGCAGGCGCTGCTGCAGATGTTCGAGGCCGACATCGACAGTGGTGAAGACCGCATCGGAGTGGGCGCGTGCCGCGATGGCAACGATATTCGCTTTTGCTTTCCGATCTCGATCGTCGCGTGGAGCGTGGCCGACGTGATTTAGCCGCACCAGCCGCGGCTCAGCTGCGGCGCGTCACCGGGATGTACCACTTGGGTTTGATGCGGCCGAAATCGCCGCGGCTGTGCGTGCGCAGGCTGCGCTTGGAATCCAGCACGCGGGCCTGGCCGTTCTCGCGCACGAACACCACCCAGTGCCAGTAGGGCCGGCCTTTCTCTCGGTGCCACTTGATTGCGAGCAGGGCCAGGTCCGGCAAGGTGTCCCAGGAGTGGAAGGGGATTTCGGCGGGGCCGGTCCCGATGCCGAAGTGACGCAGCAGCTTGCGCACGTGGGCGGTTTCGGACCACAGGCGTTCGTCATGCGCAAAGATGCCCAAGGCGTTGGCGGTGGCCCTGGCCCTGGTATAGCTCAGGCCGGCGATGGCCGCGGCGCTGGCGATGCCGCAGCCGCTGCGCTCCAGCTGGATCACTGGTTTCATGACGAATTTCATGGCGAGATGCGAGCCTCTGCGCGCGGCCTTGGCCGTGCAGTTGCGCAGCTTACACCGGGAGGAGCGAACGCGGCGCGGCTAGGCCCTGTAAGCCCTGCTGCTGCGCGCCTGCGGAAAGGCTAGCAGGTTGGGGTGCAGCGGGTCCGCGCCTTGCTGCGGCAGTTGCGGCGGCGCCGTGTCGCGATAGAACACCAGGCGATCCTTCACCAGGTTATGCTCCACGCCCAAGCCGCGCGCCTGCGCGTAGGCCAGAAGCGTACCGATCAGTTCTTCGGTCTGCACGCCTTCGCTGCAGTGGATATCCACGACTGCCAGGGGCGGCGCGCCACGGCGGGAAGCGCTGGGGACGCCGCCGCTCAACTTCTGCCACAAGCCGGCCAGCGCCTTGCCTTTGATTGGAGTGGACATGGGATGGGTGTCCGTACGCCGCTTACCAGGCCACGTCGCAATGGCGCTGCATCTGGCCGATCACTTCGCTGACGTGATCGAGACAGGCGCCCTCGCATCTGGTTTCAAACAGGTCCGCGGCCCAGTTGGCGGGCTGCAGGCCATTGAGCGGCGCGATCTGCCTGACACGGCATCCGCAGCAATCGGGATGCTCCTTCTCCAGGCGCTTGAGCTGCGCATTCAATTCCGAAAGCAGCCAGACTCGCGTGACGGTGCGTTTGCTTCTTGCGATATTCATCGGCCTTCCCTGTGTAGTGGCCAGGTGATTGTTGCTATGGGGTTCATGCTAGTGGGGCGAAGCTGAACTCGGGATGAACATTGCCGCAATGTCTGCACGAGAACAGTGCGGTATTCCCTTGTTGCGCCTGAAGTTAAGGTGCAAGTGTGGACTGGGTCACACTTTGCCGGCAGGTGGCGACTATGGAGCGTCCGCTCGGGCCGCGACTTCATACTCGCTCTTCACCAGTCCGCTCGGATACGACTGTGTTGCGATGTGGCGCAGCCGCACATCTCGCGGCAGGCTGCCGAAGAGCGGGATGCCGTCTCCGATCAGCACCGGTACGCGGGTGATGGTGATGCGCTGGATTAGCCCCGCGCGCAGGAAGCGCTGGATGGTGATGCCGCCGTCGATATAGAGGTGATGCGCGCCGCTGGCGGCGAGACGCGAAACGATCTCCGCCGGTGAGCCGCTCATTTGTTCAACCACGCCGCCCTTGACCGCTGACAGATCGAGCGGGCGGCTGCTCAGGATCACCACGCGCTTGTCGCCGTAGGGCCAGGCCTCGAAGGCCAGCACCGTCTCGAAAGTGCCGCGGCCGATGACGATGGCATCGACGGTGGCGATGAACTCGTTGTAGCCGTGCGGCTCGCCGCCACCCTCCGGCAGCCAGTCGAGCGCGCCATCCGCCCGGGCGATGTAGCCGTCGACGCTGGCGCCGACGAAGACGGATGCGGTCATGCTGGATGGCCCCTCTATGTCCCCGGATTCTCACGCAATTCGCGCAGGGCGGGAGCATCCCGCCTTGGACAACTGGCAGGATACTACTGCCCGGCACACTCGTAATCCGGGTAGTTCACGGAACGTTAACGCAGCGGGATCACAATCTGCCCAGGCGCGTTCTAAATCGACTGCATGAGCGCAAGTTGAAGAGTTCAGGCCCGCCGTATCAGTCGATCAGGATTCCCCAGCAACCCAAAGAACCTTCAGCGAATAAATTAATGCAGCCCCAGACCAGCGTTTCACCCGGCCGTACCGGATTGCCCGCAGCAGTCATTCTCAGAAAATATCTTGTTCACGCAGGCGCGCTGGCCTTCATCGGCTCCATGTACCTGCTTCTGCCGTTGACGCCTTTGCTCGCCAGCGTGGTGTTCTTCCGCTCGAAGTACGTTGTGCACTACTGGCTCACGCTCAAAAAAATGGTGATCCACCTGCAGGCCTTGAGCGAAGGGCCGGTGCATCACTACCTTCAGGATGTGGTGGGGCGGCAGACCAGCATTCCCGCGGAGATTCGCGGCGATTGCACCCAGTGCGGCAACTGTTGCCTGGACAAGCGCTGTGTGTTCCTGGAGAAAACGGCCGACGAGAAATACCTGTGCGGCATCTACCATTCACCTTTGCGGCGCTTCTCCAACTGCGGCTCGTTTCCGCTGAGCGCTCACGATATCGAGAGATACGACTGTCCGGGCTACACCGTGGTGCAGGAGGCGCCGATTTACTGGATTCCCCGGGCGGTCGCTGCCGAGTGATCCAGGGTCTTCATGAGAGTGTGGGCCGCCGCGCCAGGGATGGGCTCCCCGTCCCCGGCTTGATGCGACGCCCTTGGCGGGCTGGAACGCGTAGAACCGACCGATAGCACGCGCAGGGCGGGAGCATCCCGGCTGCCGCGAGGCGGGGTGCTCCCGCCTTGCACGCGCCACCGCGTTCACTCCGCTGGATATGAGCCGCGCCCCTGGGGATAAGCCATTTCCCATTCCTTCCCGTTCGATGGCTTGATGCGCATGCTTTCGACGGTGCCGGCGTCCAGGCAGCGCGCGTTGACGCTGAACCCATCCGGATGGGATCGGGGAACATAAAACGATTTGATGCCGCAGACCGAGCAGAACAGGTGCCTGGCGGTCTGCGTGTTGAAGCTGTAGCTGCTCAAAACCTCGCTGCCGCTGAGCAGCGAGAAGCGCCCGGCGGGAACGATGAGATGCAGATACCCGGATTTGCTGCAGATGGAGCAGTCGCATTCCGACACTTCGATTTCCGCCGGCGCCAACACCTCGAATCGCACGCGCTCGCAGTGGCAGCCACCGCTGTGTCGAATCACTGCATCCTCCCGGCGCCCCGTGGTTCCGTCGCGCGGCCCCAACGAAGGTCCGGGCCCACTACTGCCAGGGACGGGATTTCCCGTCCCTGGCTTGGCGATACCCCTGGCGGGTTAGAACGCGTAGAACGGGCCGACGGTGCTGGTTCCGGAGACGCTGTCGCCGAAGATGGCGAAGTAGACGTTGCGACCGAAGAAGAACGGCAGGCCCCAGTCGAAATAGCCGTTAGTGCTGGTGCCGTTGCTGAGGACGCTGGCGCTGCCGGCAAGATCGTTGAAGGCGGCATTGTTGCCTGAGAGGCTGTTGGTATTAGCCACGGAGAACGGCACGGTGACGGAGGCGCTGTTCTCGCCGACCATCACACCGGTGAAGCTCTCCGTGGTGGCGGGGCAATAGAAGCCGGTGTTGTTGCCGCTGCACTGGGTGATGCTGGAGTCGTTGAAATACAGTGCGTTGGAGCCGCTGTCGATGAAGGCGGGGATGCCGCTGGTGCCGTTGAAGTTGGTGCTGAATTCGGCCGAGTCATTGATGGTGAGCACCTGGGCCGAGCCGAGCGCGTTGTTCGACTGGGTGCCGATACCGAATATCAGGGAGCCGCTGACAGTAGTGGCACCGCCGGCGGAGATGGACGGCAGTTCGACGATCACGCCGTTGTTATCGCTGGCGAAGCGCGCGATCGGGTTGGGCACCTGGTTGGCCACGGTTTCGGTGGTGCCGGTGCAGGTAAGGCTGTTGCAGGAGTAGTAGAGACCGTTGTTGGCGTTGGTCTGGCAGCCACCGCCGCAGTCCTCGGGGAAGGGGCCGATGCCGAGCACGCCGTTGGCGCCGAAGCTGGCCAGCGTGTCTTCCTCGGTGCCGGCGCCGCTGGAGCAGGCGGACGGTACGCCGGGGAAACCGAGGAAGTTGCCGGTGAAGGCGCCTTGGCTAGCCTCGCCGAAGATGTTCATCGGCATGCTGCTGGCGGTTTCGCCGGCGATCTGCAAGTCCACGGTGGTAACCGGGCCCCAGGTGTAGCCGTCGCCGTAGACCACGCATTCACCGACCTTGCCGCCGCTGGTGCTGGTTTGGGGGGTGAGGGCGCTGCTCATTTGCGAGTTGAGTGCGGAGGCAGCGCCGGCAAGGATGCGCAGCCCGTAGGAGCCGGTATCGACGAGGATGTTGTCGATGGTCTGGCAGGTGGTGGTGCCGGGCGCGCAGATCGTCACCGAGGTGAAGATGCCGTTGACGTAGTTGCCGTTCTGGCCGAAGTTGACGCTCATCGACTGGACGTTGTTGACGGTGCCGCCGGAGCCGCTTGACGAGCTGCCGCTGCTGGAAGAGCTGCCGGAGGAACTGCTGGAAGATCCGACCGCGATGCTGTTGCCGCCCCCCCCGCCGCAGGCGGCGAGCAGGGCGGTGAGCAGCAGGGCCAGCCCGGTACCGCGCAGGGCGCTCAATTCAGCTCTCCCAGGGACAGGCCTTGCGGCACCAGTGCCGGCACATAGGCGCTGCCGCGCAGGGCGCGCATGTGGCCGCCGGCTTCAAACATCATGCGGCCGCTGTTGAGCTGGAGGTGACGGGTGTGCTGGCCGGGCTGGCGGGCGGCCAGGGCGGTCTGGTAGTCGGTGTAATACGAGCCGAGCAGTTGGCTCAGGTCGGGCGGCATCGGGCCGCGCCAGGATACGGCGAAGACCTTGCCGCCGGGAGCGGCGTATTCGTTGACCACGGTGCCGGTCTCCAGGGTCACGGTGCTGACGGTGTAGGCCGCGCGCTGGGTGAGAGTGGCCGTGTCGGCATGGGCCGAGGCGGCGGACAGCGGTTCGCCCAGCACGGCCCAGGCCGGTGAGCTGGCCGCGGCGGCGGCGCAGGCAATGGCGAGCGTGGCGGCGGCCTTGGCCGGGCCACTGCCGCGTTGGCGGCTGGAGATCACAGTCATTGAATCGATCCTTGTTTCGTTGGACATTGGCCGGCGTGTGCCGGGCATGCTGCGGCCGGGCACCGCCGGATGGTTGGTGACGACGGTGTCACGGTCAAGTCAGTTTGCCAAACTTTGCATATGTTTGCGTGGCGGTCCGCCGTCATGACACGGCCGCACCACTGTTGTAGATTCGGTGCATTACAAAAAGCAACTCAAGGCCAGCTTACAGCGACTTACTGTAATTCGGGGCGGTTCAGGGGAGAAGATCGATGCGGCGACCCATTCATGCGTCCCGGTTGCGCGGCGCGGCGTCCGTGCCGGCGGGCATCGGCGCGGCCTTGGCCTGCGCGCTGCTCGGCGCCTGTGGCGGCGGGACCTCCAGCCCCGGATCCGGCAGTACCCAGGGTGTCGGCAACGCCTCGGCCAGCGCCACCCAATCCACCAACTGGAGTGGCTACGCCATCACCGGCACGCTGGGCAGCTTCACCAGAATCAGCGGCAGCTGGACCGTGCCGGCGACGGATTGCTCCGGCAGCGCCAGCACCGCCAGCGCCACCTGGGCCGGCATCGGCGGCTTCAAGACCACCGATGCGACGCTGATCCAGGCCGGTACCGAGCAGGACTGCGACAGCGGCAGCCCCGGCTATTACGCCTGGTGGGAAGGCTACCCGGCGGCATCGGCGGACATCAGCACCTCCGGCAAATACCCGGTCAGCGCGGGGGACCAGATCACCGTCACCATCGGCTCCAGCCTGCTGCTGGTGTGGAATATCAGCATCGAGGATCAGACCGCCGGCTGGACCTTCACCACCACCACGCCCTTCCTTGCCGCCGGCGAGAGCGCGGAATGGATCGAGGAGGCGCCGCTCGAATCCAGCCTGGCCAGCGGCAGCGAGGAGGCCACGCTGGCCGATTTCGGCGGCATTTCCTTCGGCGCCCTCACCGCAAACGGCGCCAGTCCGGCGCTCACCGCCGCCGACGCCATCGACATGATCGACGCCAAGGGCAACGTCATCGCCAGCCCCTCGGCGCCCGGCGCGAGCGGCGACTCGTTCAGCGTGTGCTACGGCTCGGGGAGTTGCGACTAGGGGAGGGCCGCTGTCGCCAGGCCTGGCCTGTGGCTGCGAGTTCGAGGCGCGCAAAAAAAGCCGCCGCGTTTTCACGCGGCGGCTTGCTCAGCGGCTCATCGCGCTCCCGTCCGCATCCATTCAGGATGCACAACGGGGCGTTCGATTACATCCGCTTGCCTCAATAGCCCGGGGGCGGGTAATAAGCCGGCGGCGGGGCGTAGTAGGCGGGGGGTGGGGCGTAGTACACCGGCGGAGGCGGCGCGTAGTAGCCGCCGTAGCCGTAATAGCTGCCGGCAACCGCCGCACCGACTACCGCGCCGGCGATCAGGGGCGCGCCCCAGCCCCAGCCATAGCCGCCACGATAACCGTAGCCGCCGTGATAACCACCGTAACCGCCGCGGTAGCCATAACCGCCACCGTGGTAGCCGCCACCGCCGTGATAGCCGCCACCGCCGCCCCAACCGTGGGCTTCGGAAACATTCGGCAGCGCCAACAGACTCAGGGCCAGCACGCCACAGGCGATTGCACTTTTCATGACACTCTCCCTGGTCAGGGGAAGGGGGGAACTGACCAGCTTCGAACGTTATACACCAGCGGCCTGAACTGAAACTGAACCGGCCGTGACAGCGGCGCCGCGCCAACGAACTTTACCAATGTGATCCGCCTGTCAGCCGGGTGGGTCTGCGGGGCCTATCCACCTTGCCCGGCTTCCGCTCAGGCAACGCCGGCCACCAGCGCCAGGATCTGCACTGGTTCGGGGCGATCGCCGTACGGGCGGCCGACGCGGCCGATCTGCTCCGACGGACGCCCGACGATGAAGATAAGGATGTCCGCCGCGCTTGCAAGCACCCTCTCCTGTGAAAGTCCGGTGCCGGGTTGGTACCGGCAGGGCGTGTTACAGGGGTGAAAGGATGCGGCCGCTCAAGTCCTGCTGGCCCAGATGAAGCGGACCACCGCCATGCTCAGGGCAAACAGAAAGGCATAACCGAACCGGTCCAGCCGGATCGGCTCCTGGTCCCGTCGCCGCCGCCAGGCGCCAAGCAGCGTCATCAGAAATCCGGAAGCGAGCGGCGTGAGCAGGAGATTCGCGATGCGCGCCGCGGCGTGATGGATCAGCGTGGCCGGCACGAAATAAAGGCTCAAGCCTCCGGCGCCAGCGCCGATCAGGAAATATCCAAAAGCGGCCAGAAAAGCGTTGGTAGGTGCGGGACGGTGAAACACCTCCTTGATACTGTGCATTCCAAGCTCCGCCAGAACTTCGAAAACCGCCTGCAGCAGAAACTCGCCAATAAGCTGGAGGACGGCGGCGACGATCTCGAAGAGGATGTCCATGGGTTATCGCCTTGCGGCGTGTCCTGCGCTTGCTGCGTGTTATGGCGCCGTCTACTGACAGTTTTGCGAGTTCAGCGACAGGCACACCCTGATGGCCGGGAAATAGAAAGCGGGATCGGCGGGTGCCGGCAGCGGAGCGGCCTGTGTGATTGCCTGCAACACCGAATCGTCGAATGCTGGCGCGCCGCTTTTGTCGATGACGGTGGCCCCTTGGACCTCACCTTGCCGCGACACCAGGATCAATACACGTGTCGTGAGATTTTTATCCAATTCCTCGGGGTGTACCCAATTCTGCTTGATCGCCGCTGTAACCAGCGCGCCCCACTGGTTGAACATCTCCCGGTTCGTCGATATGCGCGGATCGGTGGTGCCGGCTGAATATTCCAGCGAGAACGTGATTGGAAGTTCGACCCTGAAAAGTGTCACTCCCGGGCTGATGCTTGCCGGGACAGGGGGGAAGGTGCTGATCCGCTTGAAGACCTTGAGGCTTTCGTCGTTGAGATCCTGATACTTGGCGGCCTTCATCAATGCCGTCTCCATGATGCGCCCGTCGCGCCCCACGTCCACCCGTACCACCACCACGCCCTGCTCCCTGGCGGTGACCGCCGCTGGCGGATACCGCGTGTTACTGGAAATGATGTTCTGCAGCATCATGAAGTAGTCGTTTGGCGTCTGCGCCAGTGGCGCCGTAACCTCCGGGCTCGCTGCGCAAGCCGAGATTAATACCGCGGGTAACAACAGACTCAATGCTTTCACGCGGCGCTCCGGAATGGTGGTGGAATTACAACATTGCTTGATATGGGGCGAAAGTGGTGCAGCGTGATCCGCCCGGTTGCCTACTGTATCGAGACGACGCTTTCCCCGGGCTGTGCCAGCTCATGGAACAGGTCGTCGAGATACGTCGCGAGATCGGAAGCGGGTAGATCATCAGGGATGACGACGTCGGGCATCGACGTCCGCAGGCCTTGGCCCAGGCGATATGCCACCCAGGCCCCGGCTTCACGACGGACCTCAAGCTGGAAGCGACCGTAGATGCTGAATTTCATGCTGCGATCAGTTTAGTGCGGCAAGGCCCGGCGCGGCCTGACGCGATGCGTCGCTCTCCGGTGGCCAGTTCTCCGGCACTTGCGCCTGGAGCAACCGCTCCAGTGCGGCGCGGTCGTCGATCTCGGCGCGTGCGCGGTCCATTTTTGCTGGGTGCAGCTTCAGGCGGGCGGTGGAGCGAGCGAGGATCATGATTTCCTAAGCTTGGGCCGGCTTGCGCACCCCTCTGAACAACATCCCCGCAGCCACCCAATACAGTGCGCCCGTCCCCGCTGCCAGCGTGTTGCTATAAAGCCACGCGTCCACCAGCGCCGTGCCACCGATGCCGGCGAGTACCAAACTGAGCAATTTATACAGCGGCTGGTTCAGCCGTATCGGCACCAGCAGGATTACGCAGCAGGCGAGGGTGACTGCCGTGAATACCTGGAGCGGCAGATCGTGCGTGGCCAGCTCATGCTGCCCTGGGGTCTGCGGATGCCACAGAGAATAGGCGCCGACGATCAGGGGGAAGATCAGGATGGCGCCGTAGGCGCGGAGGTCTTGCGGTTTCATGGACTGCCTTGCTGGTCGGCCGAAGCGCTCAGCCACCCCGCCAAACCACCCTGCCAATCACATTCAGCCGCTCGATCTTCGCTCCTTCCAGCATTTCGGTGGGGTATTGCGGCGAAGGGTTGTCGCTTTTTACTTCGAGGGAGCCGTCGCTGCGTTTCACCAGGCGCTTGACGCGCAGCTCGTCGTCCACGGCGATGGCGTAGACCTCGCCGCTCTTGATGGCGCGGTCGGCCATGTTGACGAGCACGATGTCGCCGTCCTGCAGGTAAGGAGACATGGAGTCGCCCTTCACCGTGATCAGGCGGCACTCGTTCTTGTGCAGGCCCTTGGCCTGCAGCCACTCGCGGCGGAAGGCGTGACTGCCATCCACCACCTCCTGCTTCCAGGCGTAGCGGCCGGGGCCGGCGGAGAGCATGGGGCCGTAGACGCGGGGAACGAAGGTGAACTCGTCGGCGGCTGCCGGCGCCGGCTCTTCCACACGGTAATGCGTGGAGGCGGGGGCGGAGCTGTGCTCGTCGGACCAGCGCGGGCCTTCGCCGGTGAGGGCCCATTGCAGGTTCACGCCCAGGGCATTGCACAGCACGGCGGCGTAGTCGCTGCGCTTGCTGTCGCGTGTTTCCAGGGCCTGGATGGTCTGCTGCTTGCCGGGCATGCCGGCGCGCCGGGCCAGCTCTTCCTGGCTCCAGCGCAGCTCTTCCCGCACCTGCTTGATTCGTCCGCCGAGATTCATGTTGTTATCTAACAACGTACGTTGTTGAATTACAAACAAAGATTGTTGTTGCCGATTAACAACAAACGTTGTAAATTGTTGTGGCCATGCCACAACAAAATCATCAGAATCCCTTTGTAATCAATGCCATTATCGTATGCGCCGGCTCTCGCGCCGGGCAGGCTCGGCGTTGTGGGGAACGTATCAAACAGGGCCTTATCCGGCGCTGGCAGCACGCCCAAAAGCTCGCCACGGAGGCCGGTGCCGCGCTCGAATGCGGCACCGGGGAGGCGGTGCGCAAGGCGAAGAAGCGGCCGGATTTGCTCGGTGAAACCGCGCACATCGCGCCGGAGCGGGAGGCGGCTCGATGAGCACCTTCGGCGTGTACCTGGTCATCGTCGGGCCGGCCATCCTCAGCTGCATCATCGGCTGGGGCGTGGTGGTGATCGCGCGGCGCAAGGGGCTGGGGTGATGGCCCAACTCAAAATCTATTCGACGTCATTCCCGCGCAGGGCGGCCCCGACACGGTGTCCGGAACGGTGGATGCGGGAGGGGCAGCAGCGCCTGCGATTTGCTGTACCGCCGCAGGGCCGCATGTGCCTGCTCCCGCACCCACGCTGGCGCGGCACCGTGTCGCAGGCGCATTCCAGCCTTGCGGCGGGTCGGGCTACAGCCAACTGGATTCCCGCCTGCGCGGGAATGACGCAGTGGGTGAGTGTGCGCCTGCATTGCCATACCAACAGGTACGAGTCGGTCGCGGCCATCCCATTTTCATCTCCATTCCATTTTCTCCCGGGGCGCGTCCGCGCTCTCTTCGCCGGCTGCGGCCGGCGCTTTCTATTTCACAAGGGCAGGGCATGAGCCACCAGGTCAAAGTCTTCGTGCTGGAGAAAAGCCAGTTCAACCTACTTCTGCGCGGCCAGGCCCGCGTGCGCAACCTGCCCGCCGACGGCGACATCGTCAGCGCCAGCCATGTCGGCAGCCGCGTCGGCTTCCTCGTCTACAGCCCCACCTATCCGCATGCCGACCCGCGCCGGCCCCTGCCCACCGTGACCGCGGTGCTGGAGCGGCTGTGAATCTCTTCGCATTTCATCACACCCCGTTCGCCCCGAGTGTCCGCGCAGCGGACGTATCGAGGGGCCAGCGCCCAGCCAGGAGCCGACTCCCATGCAAGCCACCTTCTACTGCCACTGGTGCCAGTCCTTCAAACCCCTTGCCTGTGGTTACAAGCAGATGGGCCCCCGGCGCCGCCAGTGTCCCCAATGCACCCGTAACAGCAAAGGAGCCACGCATGTCCCGCCCAAAAAATAAGCCGGACGCAGACCACGCCCTGTTCCGCGAAGCCCTGCGCCAGTGGCTCCATTGGTATCACAGCTTCCACGGCGACAATCCCCGCCATGCCTTCGAAGGTGAAGGCAGCAGCGTTGCCGGCAGCGTCTACGACCACAGCGTCCGCCGCCTCGGCCGCCCCTCCGACCAGCATGCCGACCACGTCCTCGGCCAGCTCCTTGCCGAAGAGCGCCGCCACCAGGATTGGCCCGCCAGCATCCACGCCATCGTCATGGACATGCCGCGCGACTGGCGCATCTGCCTGTATGGCACGGCGATGGAATACACCCAGCACACCATCGGCCAGCAACTCGGCCTGCGGCAGCAACTCGTTAGCGCCATGCTTGCCAACGCGCGCCGTACCCTGCTGATCCGGCTCAAGGTGCTGGCGCGGACGCAGCGGGTGATGCGGGAGATAGGGGTAGGGTGTTTGTCCGATGTATCCAAAGTAGGGCGGATTGCCCTCGGCTAATCCGCCCTCCGGCCTGATATAAGCTAGGCACAGTAGAATGGATCGGCTCTGCAGGAACATACCTCGGTTTACGCGATGGATTGACCGTAGCTGCGCCAATTTGCCCTACTCGGACTCTCTGGGAGATTCCAACTTGAATATCGGAGCAGTAACTTTCGGGGGTTAAACAGTAAATATGCAGAGCCTAAAAATCGAACTCGAAAATTGTTATGGCATTCGCAAATTAAAAAAGGAATTCGATTTCTCCAATGGGAAGGCATTCGCTATTTACGCTCCTAATGGTGCGATGAAATCCGCCTTCCGCGAAAGCGCTTCACTATCCGCTATACGTGAATTAAGTTGCCCTGACCTGAAACGTCAGCCGGCACCGCGGGAAATTCCCGCAGCCATAAAAATCCCCGCGTCCGTTCTTGCCGGGCTTCCTGACCATCTTCACATCGCAACTCGGGCAGGTGGGCGTGATGTAGTCGCCCCTAATGACATGACCGAGCAGTTGGCGGCTCTCGGCTTCCGGCAGCTCCGCGAGCTGCTTGCAGAGTGCTTCTCCATCCATTAGTTGCAGATGCTTGCCGGCGGCGAATTCACGTGCCGGAGCATGGAAGCCCGAGGACGTCACCAAGATGCCCATCGGGGCGCCGACGTGGTGCATCACGCCGTACAGCTCGCGCACGATGGCCACGCCGATATTCTCGTGCGAGCGAGACTTGCACTGGATCACCGCCAGCAGCTTGTCCGGTGCCGAAGGACGGTACAGGTTCACGTCGATGCCGCCATCCGCCCCGCGGCCGGTGAGTTCGGCCCGGTAGCCCTTGGCCTTCCAGTACCCTTCGTTCAGTTCCTCGAAGCGTTTCCACTCCAGTTCGCGGATCAGCTTCAATGACCAGGAGTCCGGCCGGGCTTCTGCGGGGACGGGTGTGATTGGGGTGAAGCTTGTCGCAGCGGCTTCGGCCATGCGCACCCGGTCGAGTACGTCAGGGCCGGTGGGTGCTTGCCGTGGGCTATAGGCGGTGGGGGCCTTGCGACGGGTTGGTGCTGGCTGGGATTTCGAGGCAAGCCGGCGCCTGCTTCGCAGGAGGTAGATGCCTATTGCGGCGACGAGGAGTACGGTGCCAATCACTGCCACGAACTTGAATATCGCGGCGCCGCGATGGGTCAGAAGCAAGTATCCGCCAGCTATGGCGACAAGCCCGACAACGGCTTCCGCAGGCCCTTGATCTTTTCGGCGTCTCCCCATTTGCAATGCATCTTAGCAAGTGTAGGCGGGCAAAGGCCGAAGGCCGTGCCCACGCGGATCGGCAAACGGTGGGTACGCTGCGCCTCTTTTGTGATGTGATGCTCATGCGCCGGTGACGATAGCGCGCATGACGAGAGGGCGAGCCTGGCGGGAGGGTTTGAAGCCGCCAGGGGGTAACTTGCGTTTCGCGTTCGAGTGGGAATTTCGAAAGAAGAATTTCGATAGGCTGGCCACCTTGGCCACCGCATCAACCGCCTTCCCCGCCAGCCGCATTAAACTACCCCCATCCCCTATACCCTCCACACTCCACACTTCCCAAGGAACTCCATGCCCACGCTATTCGACCCCATCAAGATCGGCTCTCTGACCTGCCCGAACCGCATCTGGATGGCGCCGCTCACCCGCGGCCGCGGCACGCGCGACCATGTACCGACCGAGCTGATGGCTACTTACTATGCGCAGCGCGCCTCCGCCGGCCTGATCCTCACCGAGGCCACCGGCATCACCGTCGAGGGCAGCGGCTGGCCTTACGCGGGCGGACTGTGGAGCGCGGAGCATGTGGCGCACTGGAAGACGGTGACCGATGCCGTGCATCAGGCCGGCGGCCGCATCTTCGCCCAGCTCTGGCACATGGGGCGCATCGTTCATCCCTCACTGCACGGCGTGCAGCCCATTTCCGCCAGCGCTACTACCGCGCCGGGCAAGGCCCACACCTATGAAGGCAAGCAGCCCTACGTCGAGGCGAGGGCGCTGGCGCTGGAGGAGATCCCGCGCCTGATCGGCGACTACGTGACGGCGGGGCGCAACGCCATCGCCGCCGGCTTCGACGGCGTACAGCTCCACGCCGCCAATGGCTACCTCATCGACCAGTTCCTGCGCGACGGCAGCAACCATCGCACGGATGCCTACGGCGGATCCATCGAAAACCGCGTGCGCCTGCTGCGTGAAGTGACGCAGGCCCTGATCGGCGCCGTGGGCGCGGAGCGCACGGCCGTGCGCCTGTCGCCCAACGGCGACTCTCAGGGCGTGGACGACAGCAACCAGAATGCTCTGTTCCCCGCCGCCGCCGCTGTGCTCGATGCCCTAGGCGTGGCATTCCTCGAACTGCGCGAGCCCGGCGCCAACGGCACCTTCGGCAAATCCGACCGCCCGCCGGTCGCGCCCCTGATCCGCAAGGCCTTCAAGGGTGTGCTGGTGCTCAACTCGGACTACGACCTGGCCAGCGGCCAGGCCGCCCTCGCTGAGGGTGCAGCGGACGCCATAACCTATGGCCGCAAGTTCCTCGCCAATCCGGACCTGCCGTACCGCTTCGCGCATGGTATCGAGTTGACGCCGGATGATCCGAAGACCTGGTATTCGCAGGGGCCGGAGGGGTATGTCACTTATCCGACGGCGACGGCAGCGGCGTAATCAAATGTAGGATGGGCAAAGGCCGCGGGCCGTGCCCATGCAAAGCGCAGACGATGGGCACGCTGCGCTTTGCCCATCCTGCGTTTACTGAACTGGCCACGGACATTTGTGAAGAAACCTGAAATCTATTGCCCGCTCTGCAAATGGAGGCCGGCTACAGGCGATCGTTGGGTTTGCACGCGGAAGATTGGTGGCTGCGGCACCAGTTGGAACACGTTTGACACTCGTGGAATCTGTCCCGAATGCAGCTGGCAGTGGCACATTACACAGTGCCGCTCCTGCAAGCAGTTCTCGCCCCACGAGGCGTGGTATCACTTTCCCGAGGATCCGCAGGTGCGCGAAAAAGAACGCGAAGCGGAAGTCGAAGATGCCTAGCTGCGATCAACCAGCGCTCATACGCTCAAGATACGCGCACAATATCTCGCCCGTCGCCGCCGCCAGCGCGTCGACCTCCGCGGCCGGGCGCCCCTGCTCGGACACCGCCTTTCCGATCGCTGACATGGAGGTCATCATCAGGTCGGCGGCGAAGGCGCGTTGCTTGTTGGAAGCCTTGGGCAGCGCTTCCTTCATGAATCGCAGCGTCATCTGCGTGACGGCTTTACGGTGCGCTTCGGTTTCGGGGGCGTCGCGGTAGTAGGGGGCGGCGTCGTCGAGTGCCACGCGCATGTCGCGCTCTGCGCATTCGGACCGGAAGAAGGCCTTCACCGCCGCGCGCAGGCGGTCGAGCGGAGGCATGGAGGAATCAGCCAGGATGCCGCCGATGAGTCCCCCGGTCTGTTCCCATTCGTCGGCCTGCAGGCGGAACAGGATGGCTTCCTTGTTGGGAAAATACTGATACAGCGAGCCGACGCTGATGCCGGCCACTTCCGCCACCCGGGCGGTGGTGAAGCGCCGGGCGCCGTCGCGGGTCAGAACGCGAACCGCGGCCTCCAGGATGGCTGCGACGAGGAGGGTGGAGCGCTCCTGCCGCGGCTGCTTTCTCTCGGAAATGATTGGGGTTTGGCGCTTCTTCAAAGGAGGGGTTCCGGAATGCGAATAGTGAATGCGATGAAACATTCGTATTCTAGTGCGGCTGCAATTGCCACGCCATTTTTTACAGGAACCCCCACGTGACCACACTGACCAAACCACCGCTTTCAACGCTGCTGGCCGGGCTTTTCGCCGACGCCGACGCGACACAATCCATCCTCATGCAGCAAATGGAGCAGCTTTCGCCGGAGGCGCGCCGGGCGATGCGGAGCAGCTCGGCCGATTACCAGCAGTTCTACACGCGTGCCAAGGATTTTCACCTCGCGGTATCGCAGGAAACCGCCACGCTGCTGTACCTGCTGGCGCGCTCGTCGCGGGCGCACAGCATTGTCGAGTTCGGCACCTCGTTCGGCATCTCCACGCTGCACCTGGCTGCCGCCCTTCGCGATAACGGCGGCGGGCGCCTCATCGGCAGCGAGTTCGAGCCATCCAAGGTGCTGAAGGCGCGGCATAACATCGAAGCTGCCGGCCTGGCCGACCTGGTGGAAATCCGCGAGGGCGATGCGCTGGAAACATTGGCGCGCAACCTGCCCGAAAACATCGATCTGGTGCTGCTGGACGGAGCCAAGGTACTGTACCCAAACATTCTTGCCCTGCTCGAGCCGCGCCTGTCCGCCGGCGCGCTGATCGTCGCCGACAACGCCGACTGGAGCCCGGAGTACCTGGCGCGTGTCCGCGCGCCGGACGGGGGCTATCTGTCCGTGCCGTTCTCGGACGATGTCGAGTTGTCGATACGGACCGCGGCGGCAGGTGCGCAAGCGCGGTAGGCGGATCAGATAGTAGGGCGGCCTTTGGCCGCCGTGGTTCCGAGTGGCAGCAAGCTCGGTGGCCACAGGCCGCCCTACAATTGGTGTCATTTTTCCCTTAAGGTAGTGCCACTGGGGCCACGGCCTGCCCTGCTTGAACTGCTTGGGAGCGCCGCATGGAAGTCCGCATTATCGAATTCCCGGAAACGAAAGTGGCCGTTGCGGAGCACCGCGGGCCGCCGGGGCTGGAGTATGAGACTTCGAAAAAGCTGATCGAGTGGCGCATGCGCAACGGTGTGCCGCCCGGCAGCCATCGGACCTACGGCGTCCACTACACCGATCCGTACACCACCCCGCCGGCCGACCACCGCGTCGATTTCTGCGTGTCGTACGAGCACGCCGTCGCGCCCAATCCACAGGGCATCGTCGCCGGGATCATTCCGGCCAACCGCTGCGCGCAGGCCCGTCATCTGGGTGCGCGCTCGCACAATGTCGCGGCGGTCTACCTGTATCGGGAATGGCTGCCGCGGAGCGGCGAATCGCCCGGCGACTTTCCCATCTTCTTCCACTATGTGAACGTGGGGCCGCAGGTGCGGGAGGATGAAATGATCACGGACGTGTACCTGCCCCTGAAGTCCGTGTAGGACAGTAGGATGGGTCGCGACTCCAATCAGTACTTCAGGCGTGATCTGTGGCCGCATCTTGATTTCCACGATAGTAGGGCGGTTTGTGGCCGCCGTGGTTTTGAGTGGCAGCAAGCTCGGCGGCCACAGGCCGCCCTACGATTGGTGTCATTTTCCCTTTGAGGCTGTGCCATTTGGGTCCGCACGCGCTCTGCGTGCACTAGCCGGCTCCGCCTCCAGCAGCGCCAGTGCCTGCTGCCTCGCCGCGGCCCGCAAGGATTTGCGCAACTCCGGATCATTGGTGGTGCGGGCCAACACCATGCCGCCGACGCAGAGCGCGACGATGGTCTGGGCGCGGCGGTCGGCGTCGCGGCTGTCCGGCAGGGCGGAGCGATAGACCTGGGCCATGTTGCGGATCAGGTCGGTGTAGGTCTGCTGCGGCGACAGGCCGGCGCGGGCCACGTCGCAGGGCAGGGCATAGAGCGGGCAGTGCATGTCCACGTCGTCCAGCACCTCGTCGCTGAGATACATCCTGACCAGCATGCGCGCCAGCTTGCGCGGCTCGGGAATCCGCGGGCTGGCCTGGGCCTTTACCGCGAAGGGGTTGCAGCTGACAAAGCTGGTGACGGCGGCGGCGTAGAGTTGGTCCTTGCTGTCGAAGTGATGATAGAAGCCGCCGCGGGTGAGGCCGGCGTGGGACATGATGCGGTCGATGGATACCTGCTCGAAGCCGTAGTGGTTGAACAGGCGGCGCGCGGATTCGACGATGCGGCCGCGGGTGCGCAGCTTGTGTTCGGCGCTGTAGGGCATGGGTTTGATCCTCCTGCGGTCCAGCTTAGCGCGTCCGAGAATATGTTCTTGAACATATTTAGTCCATCGGTATCCTCCACTCCGGTACGATGAAAACATAGCCGGAGGACGAACATGAAAATCTACTGGATCAAGGCGCAGGCGCCGAAGCGCGTGCTGGCGCTGGCGAAGCATCTGGGCATCAAGGCCGAGCTGGTGGAGGTGAATCTGATGAGCGGCGGGCTGAAGACGCCCGAATATGCCCGGCTCAATCCCAATATGAAGGCGCCGACGCTGGTGGATGGCGAGTTGGTGCTGTGGGAGTCCTGCGCGATCATGACCTACCTGAGCATCAAGGCCGGCTCGGACATGTGGCCGGCGCACAATCCGGCGGAGCAGGTGGAAGTGCTGCGCTGGCTTTCCTGGGCCGATCACCACTGGTCGCCCGCGGTCGGCCCGTTTTACTTCGAGCACGTGGTCAAACCCACTTTCGGCATCGGCCCGCCGGACCGCGATTCGCTGCCGTCGAAAGTGCCGGACCTGCTGAAGTATGCAAAGGTGCTGGACGGCCACCTTGCCGGACGCGACTACGCCGCCTGCGGCCGGCTCACCATCGCCGACTTCCAGCTCGCCTCGATGGCGAGCTACTGGCGCGAGTCGGAAATGCCGCTGGAGGATTTTCCCAACATCGTGCGCTGGATCGACGGACTGCAGCGCATCCCCGCCTGGGCCGATCCCTGGCCCGCCGCGCGGGCCTAGACCGCCGCCGCGGCAGCCTCCCTCTAAAGCCGGCAGCCGGTCCGCTCCGCGCGGGCCGCAGCGCGACGCGCGTCCCCAATCCGCGGCCGGCTTTGCTTGTTGCGAACAGGGCGAGCCAGTACCATCCAGCCCCAGGGAAATCAGCGGTCTGGGGGCTGGATGAACATTCGCGTTGAGGTGCGGGAATGCGCGGCCGGATGTTCGCGCCGCCCATTGGTCCCCAGGCTCGCAGCAGGAGGCGCTTCGTGATTCAAAGCGCGCTGTCCGCATGGAAAGCTGCCTCTCCGCCCACCGCCTTCCTTATTGCCTACGGCTTCCAGCTTGCCCTTTACCTGGGCTGGGGTGGCTATATCGCCGTTGGCAACTGGCTCCTGCGCGTCAAGGTCGGCACCGGCGCGATACTCGACGCGAGGCTCCTCCATCCCTCCCGGTTGCGGCACGAGATCGTGCGCGGGATCGCCAGCTGCGTCGTGGTCGCCCTGGTCACCACGGCATGCATCCAGCGCGCCGATAGCGTAGTGCCGAGCAGCGCCTGGCGCCTCGGACTCGAAATGGCCAGCCTGATCCTGTTCTACGATGTGGTGTTTTACCTGTTTCATCGCCTGCTGCACAGCAGGGCATTGCGGGCTATCCACGGCGTGCATCATCACTCGGTGCGGCCCGCACCATGGTCCGGTCTTTCGGTCCATCCGGTGGAAGCCTTCCTGCTCGAAGCGCCGATCCTGATGTTCGTCTTTGTGATGCCTGTCAGCATGGCAACGCTGGTGCTGTTTCAAATTTTCATCCAGTACTTCAGCGCCGTGGGCCACAGCAACTTCGATCCCTTCGCCCGCCTGTCCAGTTGGGGATGGCTCAAGAGCCTCATGCGCATGCACCAGCTGCATCACGCGCGCGGCAACGTCAACTTCTCCACCTTCTCACCGTTGCTGGACTGGATCTTCAAGACTCATGCGGTGTGAAACTGAACCGGTGCGCGCCGCTGGCACGGGATGGGCTCGGACCGAATGCCGTGGCCAGGCGCATCGCAAGTGGCCGGCACGCTGTGCCCCTCGACATGTCCGCAGAGCGAGCAATTCGGGACAGACTTTGCGCACCCTGCATCGCTAAAGCGACATGGCTCGATTTGTCCCCACCCATGCCCGCTTCATCGTCTCGACGCTGCTTGGCGCATTGTCGTCCGCCACGGTCTGGATACTGGTGCTTTCGCTGGGCAAGAGGGAGCACCTGAGGTTTGGCGACTTTCTCGCCTATGAGATCCTGATCACGGCGGTATCGATCATTGTGCTGGTGGCGATCGGTTGGCCGATATTCGCGATCTTCCGGCGCTCGGGCAGGGTGAATTTTCGCATTGCCGTGGGCATCGGTCTAGCGACTGGACTTCTGCTCGGCGGTTTCTCCGGTCTTGGGCCGCTGGATGCCGCGTGGTTCGCGGCCAGTGCATGCGCCGGTGCGGCGGGGGCAGGGGTGAGTTGGTGGTGGAGCTATCGTCCCGTAATCAGGCCTTCTGCAGAATCAGCCCGCTCCGTCCCACCGTCACCAGCACGTTTTCCGCATCCGCGACCTGGTTGGCGGCGGTTCCGCGCAGCTGGCGAACCCCCTCAGTAATATTGTTCATGCCGTGGATGTAGCCCTCGCCGAGCAGGCCGCCGTTCGGATTGACAGGCAGCTGGCCGGTCAGCTCGATAGCGCCGCTCTTGATGAAATCCTTGGCCTCGCCTTCCTTGCAGAAGCCGTGCGCTTCGAGCGTCATCAGCACCACCGGCGAGAAATTCTCGTAGATCAGGGCTGCGTCCATGTCCTGTGGGCCCAGGCCGCTTTGCGACCATAGTTCGCGCGCTGAAGCGTAGGCCTCCGGGTATCCGCCCAGGTCCGGCCGGTAGTAGTCGAACATGATGTGCCCATCCATCAGGTGGGCCTGCGTTGCGGCGGCGATGCGCACGGGCTTCTGGCGCAGGTCGCGTGCCCGCTCCATCGAGCTGACCACCAGAGCGACGCCGCCGTCGCTCTCCTGGCAGCAGTCCAACAGCCGAAGCATAGGCTCAACGATCCAGCGCGACGCCTGATGGTCTTCCAGCGTGATCGGCTTGCCGAAAAACCAGGCATTGGGATTGGTGGCGGCGTGCTTCCTCGCCACCACCACGTAGCGGCCGAGATCCTCGCTGGTCACGCCGTAACGGTGCATGTACGGCTGGTACCACAGCGCATAGATCTTGGCCGGGGTGTCGAGGCCGTAGGAGAAGTGCAGGGAGCGGGCGGGCGCGCCGCCGCTGCCCACGCCGTAGTGAATCGGTGCCGGCTGTCCGAAACGGTGGCCGGAACGCTCATTGAAGGCGCGATAGATCAGCACATGGCGGGCGGCGCCGGAGGCCACCGCCGCCGCGGCAAGCTGCACCGTCGCAGAGGAACCGCCGCCGCCGAAGGGCGTGCGGGCGGTCCAGCGCAGCTGCTCGATGCCGAGGCAGCGCATCAGCTGCAGCTCGTCGTTGCTGTCGTTGGTATACGTCACCATACCGTCGATGTCGGACGGCTTCAGCCCGGCGTCGCGGATCGCCGCAAGGCTGGCCTCCGCAGCAAGCTGCAGCTCGCTGCGCCCGGACTGCTTGGAAAATTCCGTCTGGCCGATGCCCACGATGGCCGTGTTGCCGAGCGGATTCATCGGCCGGCTCCCGTGGCCGGGCGGAACTGCGGCAGGGTGACGCCGCCGATCTCGCGGAATACCATCTCGACCGGCGCGCCGATCTCGATGTGGGCTGCGTCCTCCAGGTTCGACACCAGGCGGATGCCTTCTTCCAGATCGACCAGCACCACCGTGCGCGGCGACTCGTCCGGCCGCGATGGGTGCTTCGAAACGATCCAGCCGTGGACCCGTCCGCGTCCGCTCAGAGTCTGCGCGGTCCAGTTCAGCGATTGGCAGGCCGGGCACATCGGCAGCGGCGGGTGACGCAGGATGCCGCAGTCCCCGCACTTCTGGGCCAGGAGCTGGCCCCCGTCCACGCCTTCCCAGAAAAAAGCTTCGTCGCTCATCCGTGACTCCTCGCTGCAAGTACCCGATCGGACGCCGGGCGGCATTGCCGCCGCTACATCCGCTCAATCGATCATGAACCAATGCTTTTTGATTGCACTGGTCTGATTGGAGTAGTCAAAGGGTGTCAGGTTAAGCCGCAAGCAAGGGTGGGAAAAAGCCGCAGGCCGTGCCCACACTCAGCCCCATCGTCATTCCCGCGAAGGCGGGAATCCAGTTCTAGCCGTATGCGCCGCAACCACCCCTCACCCTATGCCCTCTCCCCCAAGGGAGAGGGGGAACAAAGGCAGCAAGCGTAGGATGGGCAAAGGCCGCAGACCGTGCCCATGCGGATCGAAGACGATGGGCACGTTTCGCTTTGCCAATCCTAAGCTTGCTTGCTGCCGCACAAAATAAGATCGACCCATCAGGCGCCATGTTCATGCCCCGGAGGGACGTAGTTGATGGGATAGCTTGGGTAGGAAAACGCAGGAACATTACGCGAGCCGAACGTGATCTTTCTGACGGCTGCAAGAATCTGGGACTCCAGATGAGGATCGGAAAACGTGGATGATGAAACGCTGCACTCCGATATTGTCCCGTCTGGTTGAATGGTGATCGCTACCACAATCCGTCCAGGCTGCAAGCCGGGATGCCCTTCAAATACGCGCGCAATCTCTCCCTTGTTCCTGTCAAACCCTTCCTGTACCTCTTGCAACGTTCTGCCCTTTGCATACGCTTCTGCGTATCTGGATTTCGCCAGTAGCCGAGATTGCTCTTGCGGGTCTGGTGGCGACGAAGAGGCTGCGGCAGCGATGAGTCCCAGTGCGATGGAAAATGCAACGGCTCTGTTGCGCATTTTCATGCCTCCCTAGGCTGACGCTCAGTGGCCGCCCGACGCGGCGGGCGTAAGGTGGTCCAATGCAGCGTTCAGTTGGAACTTAGCAGGGCATTGACCATAGGCAGTCTCTAACTGCGTCCCCATTGCCTGAATTGATAAGGGAGCTTGGTGTGTTGCCATCGAGCGAGGGAACGCTCCGATTTAACCATGCCAATGCATCGTCACGAAGATGGAAGTAGGCGGCCCACGCAATGTCTTCGTTTCCGCCGCACTCATCAACAAGGTGCGCCGAGAACCGGCAGGCTGCGAAGCCTTCTCGGCATTGAAGTGCGAATGTCATCCACCTTGGGTCCATAGGTTCTGACCGCCGATAGTTCATGTAGGGCGGGCCGCCGACCCGCCCTGCAAAGCCCTACACCAGCCCGGGAATCTCCACCGCCGGATTGACATCCGCCTCGTAATCCACCCCTTCGATCTCGAAGCCGAACAGGCGCAGGAATTCGCGCTTGTAGCCGGCGAAGTCAGTGAGCTGGTAGATATTGTCGTTGCTGACTTCATTCCACAGTTGCGCCACGCGCGCCTGCACTTCCGGGGTGAGTTCCTTGTAGTCGGTGCGCAGGCGGCCGTCCGCGTCCAGATGCGGCGTCTTGCCGTAGAGGCTTTCGCTGAACAGCAGGTAGAGTTGCTCGATGCAGCCTTCGTGCGTGCCTTGTTCCTTCATCACCTTGAACAGCAGCGACAGGTACAGTGGCATCACCGGGATGGCGGAGCTGGCCTGGGTCACCACCGCTTTCAGCACTGAGACGCGGGCGTCGCCGCCGTGGGCAGCAAGCTTGGCGCGCAGGTCCAGCACGGTGTGGTCCAGGTCCTTCTTGGCGGCGCCGATGGAGCCGTTCCAGTAGATATCGTGGGTGATCTTCTCGCCCAGGTAGGTGAAGGCGGTGGTCTTGGCGCCGTCGGCCAGCACGCCGGCTTCCAGCAGTGCGTCGATCCACATCTGCCAGTCCTCGCCGCCCATCACGGCCACGGTGTTGTCGATCTCCTCCTGCGTCGCCGGTTGCAGGGAAATTTCCTTCACCACTTCCTTGTCGGTGTCGAGGCCGCGCTGGGTGATCGGATGGCCGATCGGCTTGAGCGTGGAGTTGAAGACCTGGCCGGTCTTGGGGTGGGTGCGGCGCGGCGCGGCCAGGCTGTAGACCACCAGGTCGATCTTGCCGAGGTCCTGCTTGATCAGGTCGATGACCTTGTGCTTGATCTCGTCGGAGAAGCCGTCGCCGTTGACGCTCTTGGCGTAAAGGCCCTCGGCCGCCGCGAACTTGTGGAAGGCGGCGGTGTTGTACCAGCCGGCCGTGCCGGGCTTCTCCGGGGTGCTGGGCCGCTCGAAGAACACGCCCAGGGTGGCGGCGCCGCAGCCGAACGCCGCGGTGATGCGCGCGGCCAGCCCGTAGCCGGTGGACGCGCCGATCACCAGCACCTTCTTCGGCCCGCCGGCTATCGGCCCCTGTGCCTTGACGTAGTCGATTTGCTGCCGGACGTTGACTTCGCAGCCAACCGGGTGGGTGGTGACACACATGAAGCCGCGCACGCGGGGTTTGATGATCATGAAGGGCTCGCTGGTTTGAGGGTCAATTGTAGGCGAGGCGGGCGGAAGCGGTCGGGGATTTTTTGGCGAAAAGCCGGCGGTGTGCCGGCAGGGCAGGTCGGGTGGTGTTCGCAGGCACGCGCCCAGGACTCAATACGCCACCGTATGATCCGGGTCACAAATCCCGCCTGGCTTTGCTTGTTGTGCATAAGGCGATCCCCTAGCATCCAGGCAGAAGGGAATCAGGGGAGGCGGGTGCTGGTTTATTGGTTATAGGATACGGAGGTCGTGATGGACTACGAATACAAGGTTGCCGAGTTACGCAAAACCAACTTTTTCTCGGGAAGAATCGATTCCAAGGATGCGGAAGCGCTGATCGCCGAAATCTCGAAGTTCGGATGGGAATTTGTATCGCTGACTTCGCAAGGCGGGTTGTTCGTTCACCCTGCGGTACTGTTTGTTTTCAGGCGGCCGACTAAAAGAAGCTCGTAGACTGCGGCGAGGGACAAATGTTGGAGTTCGCAGGCTCACTCCAACCTACATAACTGTTACCGGGGAAGATATGTGTGACATGATCTTCCGATACGTTTTGCACGACCCTCAACGGTACATTCCCACAGGTCAATGAACACCGAATCTGTTGATCACCTGGCAACAGTGCTGCAGCAGATCATTGGCCTGCTTTGGGCGACGCTTGGATTGTTGCTTGTCGTTATCGTCATTTTTTCCATTTGCTTCATATGGGTAATAAGAGCAGCGAAGTTAAATGTCATCAGCCTGGAATCACGCGCGTTCCAGGTGGAAGCATCCGCGCTTCTTCAAAAGGGCGAGTACCTGAAGCTCAAAGAGATTGCTGCGGCAAGAGAAAAAGTGAGTCCTGGAGATTCTCTGGGGCTTTACTATTTGGGCATGGCGCACTATCGCTGTCAGGAGTACGTTGACGCCAAGCGGTGCTTCGCCTCAATTACAAAGCTTGATGCAAACTGGAAGAAGGTTGCCGACCGCCATCTTGCTGAAATTGAAGAGGCGCTCAAGAAGTTAAAGCCAAGGCTCGTGGAAAGCGAGCACGTCAAGGCGGATTAGTTTAACGGGAGCATCACAAGGGATTCCCGCTAGTCATGACCTGTTTTCCGCATCGGATGAAAGCGGGCGGCATCGGGTGAGCGGCGCATTCCTGCAACGGAGTCTGATCCGGGGTATCTTCTACGCCAGTACAAGATCGTGTCATCGGTCCGGCCTTCAGGGGCCGTCACCGTGAAAGCGCTCCGGGCAATGTATCCGGGCACACCAAGGCGGCTCGAGGAGAAACATGAAGACCAGGCGTCTCAACCCGATGGATGCATCGTGGCTGCAGGTGGAATCCCACGAAACCCCGATGCACGTGGCCGGTTTGATGATCTTCGAACTGCCCAAGGATGCGCCGCCTGATTTCTTCCAGCAGATGTTCGCCATGTTCCGCGAGCACCGCGAGTTCTATCCGCCCTGGAACCGCCGCCTGCGCTCGCCGCGCCTGAAGACGTTGACGCCGGTATGGGTGGAAGACAACGATCTCGACATCGAATACCACGTGCGCCTGTCGGCCCTGCCGTGGCCTGGCGGGGAGCGCGAGTTCGGCCAGCTGATCGCGCGCCTGCACAGCCAGCCGCTGGATTTCACCCGCCCGCCCTGGGAGTGCAACATCATCGAGGGGCTGGAGGGCAACCGTTTCGCGCTCTACATCAAGATCCACCACTCCCTGATCGACGGCGTCAGCGCCATGCGCATGCTGGCGCGGATGCTGCCGAAGAGCGCCGACGACCTGGAGGCGCCGCCGTTCTGGGCGGTGCCCCCGGCTCCTCGCGCCGAGAAAGACCCCGGAGCCGGCGCCGCCCGGGCGGCCGGCGGCCTGTTTGGCGCGATGCGCGCGCGGCTCAGCGCGGTGCCCGACCTGGCCCGTGCCGCCGCCGACCTGGCCCGCGCGGCGCGCAGCAAGACCGATCTGCTGGGAACGCCGTTCCAGGCGCCGAAATCGGTGCTCAACGGCCGTATCAAGGGCGCGCGGCGTTTCGCCACCCAGATCTATTCGATCGAGCGCATCAAGACCCTGGCCAAGGCCGCGGACTGCACGCTCAACGACATCGTCCTGGCGATCTGCTCCGGCTCGCTGCGCCGCTTTCTCAAGGAAGGCAATATGCTGCCGGCCAAGCCCCTCACCGTCGGCTGCCCGGTGTCGGTCCGCCCCAAGGACGACCAGGAGCAGGGCAATGCCATCAGCTTCATCATCGCCAATCTGGCCACCGACATCGCCGATCCGCTGAAGCGGCTGGACGCCATCAAGGCCTCCACCCAGCGCGCCAAGGAGCACCTGCAAAGCCTGCCCAAGCACGCCATCGAGAGCTACACCATGATGCTGATGGGGCCGTACATCGCCCAGCTGGTCACCGGCCTGGGTGGCCGCACCCGGCCGGTGTTCAACATCACCATCTCCAATGTGCCGGGGCCGCAGCAGACGCTGTATTTCCGCGGCGCCAAAATGGTCGCCAACTATCCGGTCTCACTGGTCACCCACGGCCAGGCCATCAACATCACCTGCCACGGCTACGCCGACACTCTCAACTTCGGCTTCATCGCCTGCCGCGAGACGCTGCCGCACATGCAGCGCATCGCCGTGTATACCGGCGAGGCTCTGGAGGAGCTGGAAGCGGCGGTGCTGCAGCCGCGCAAGCGGCGGACCGGATGAAGCCGGGCGGTGTCCGCTTGCGGGCACCGGCTGTCGCCATGTTTGTCTTCACGTCCGCCGGGCTGCCGCGCCTTGGCCCTTGAAGGGGGAGTCATGACCGCGGAAAAAACCGCGATGGTCTTCGGCTGGCGCGTCTACGGCCTGGGCGTGATGGCCCTGGCCCTGGTCTGCCTGGCGTGGGGGGACTTCGACTCGGGGCAGCCGGTGCCCGAGGGCTTACCCGGCCGCACCGCCCTGGCCTATGCCGCCGCTGCGTTCATGCTTGTCGCCGGGGCGGCCGTCGAGTGGCGCCGCAGCGCGGCCTGGGGTGCCGCGGCGCTCACCGCCTACTACGTGCTGATTGTCGTCCTCCTGATGGACGGCCCCGGGGTGCTCGCCCAGTACACCGAGTTCGGCAGCTACAGCAACGCCGCCGAGCAGCTCGCCATCGCGGCAGGCGGGCTGATCGTCTACGGCGCCAACGCCGGCATCGATGCGGCACTGGCCGCACGCCTGGCGCGCCTGGGTCAGCTGGCATTCGGGGTGTGTGCGCTGTTGTTCGGTGGGGCGCATTTTTTCTACATGAACCTCACCATTCCGCTGGTCCCCAAGTGGCTGCCGCCGACGCAGGAGTTCTGGGCCTATGCGACCGGGCTTGCCCACATCGCGGCGGGCTTGGCGATCCTGGCCGGCGTGCAGGCCCGCCTCGCCGCGATCCTGCTCGCCGCCATGTACGCCTCCTTCACCCCGCTGGTGCACCTGCCCTTGGCCATGGCCGATCCTTCCAGCCATTTCAACTGGAGCGAGAACGCCTTGAATCTCGCCCTGACCGGCGTTGCCTGGGTGGTGGCCGACTCGCTGGCGCGGCGCCAGTGAGGCGGCTCTGAGGAAAATCTGATCAATCGTCACCCCGGCGGAAGCCGGGGTCCAGAGCCCCAGGCGCGGCGCTCAGCGGGCACGCCGCGCTTGGCCCGTTTCACCGTGCAGACGGAACGCCGTTGCCCCGCCTCAGGCTTGCTTGGGAAAATCGGTCGAGAAGGCCAGATCCTTCTGCGCTTCCAGCGCCGCAAGCCGCTCGCCGAGCTGCTTGTGCATGATGGTGTAGGCGTCGCTGCCCAGCGCGATGCGCTTGGGCGCCGGCTTCTGCGCGGCGCTATCGATCATGATTGCGGCCATCCTGGCCGGATCGCCGATGGACAGGCTGGTGCCTTCCTCGATGATGCGCCGCCCGATGCTGGCGGGAGACATGCTGTAGGCCTCGATCCGCGCACAAGCGCCATGACGCCTTGCGGCGCAACATCACCGAGGCGGTGCGGCTGCTGGCGGAGGGCAAGCCGGGGTAGGGCGCGCAAAGCACGTTCCAGGCAGCCCGCACAGCGGGCGGATCGAATGGGCCGCGGGCCGCGACCGCTTTACACGGTCCTGGCTCCGCTTGCTTGTTGTGGCCGGGCTGGCCCGGTACCATTCGTCTCAAGAAAGAGTCGGCACGGCGATGGGTGTGCGAACCCGGGTCTGCCGAGGGGACGAGGGATGCCGGCGCCTGCATCTGGCCCGGTTGACCCCGCTCGGGGTTGGGCTTGGGGGAGGACTGCAAATACAAAAATGAAATCATCGAGCATCTTGTTGTGTGTCGCGGCGACCGGAGTATGGATGAGTGCCTGCGCGCCGGAGCCGGTGAAGCCGCCGCCGCGCGCGCCAGTCTCGCCCAGGCCGGCGGCGTCGAGCGTGGCCAGGCCCGCGGCGGGCTCGCCCAGGCAGGCCGCCGCCGCGCCGGCCCCGGCAAGGCCGTCTGCTCCCGTGCAGAGGGCCGCGGGAATGGCGACGGAGTCGCCGATCCAGAATGTGTCCCAGGTGGCAGTGCCGAACCAGAAAGCGGCCAACGACTGGGCCGTACAGCTGCTGCTCGCCATCAACCGCAAATGGGCGGTGCCGCGCGAGGGGAACCGCAATCTGGCGGCCACGGTTCTGGTCAGGATCAATACCGCCGGGACGGTGCAGTACGCGGGCATCAGCGCCAGCAGTGGCGACCAGAACTATGACAACTCGATCGTGCAGGCGATCTACCGGTCCAGCCCCTTGCCCCTGCCGCACGATGGCAGGGTGTACCACAGCAGCTTCTCCATCTGTGTCGGCGCGAACGTGCACGGCTGCAAGTGATGCTCGGGGCGACTGCGCCTGCCGCAAGGCGGCAGGCCGGAGCTTTCACAAAAGCGGATTCCCGCTTCGCGGCTGAAGCATGCGCGGACGCGCTCGGCGGGAATGATGAGGGGAAAGCGCCAGGCTCAAGCGGGACGCGTTGATCAATCCCGTCCCGCCGCCGGCAAGCGCGCCCGGATCAGCCCGATCAAATCGCCCTGGCTGAACTGGATGTCCCCGACGTGCGTGCCCATCTTCGTGCCCCAGGTCCAGCCGGTGATGTCCATCGGCGGCTTGCGCAGGCCGCCCGGATCGGCGGCCTGGGTGATTTCCAGATAGTGGTAGGCGCCATCGTAGGCGCAGCGGGCGGAGTAGAGGTCGCGGTACCGCACGAACGGGGTGATCACGCCGTCGATGGTGCCGAGCGGGCCTTTCTGCGGCACCATGGTGTGCAGGAACACGCTGCGGCCCGGCGCGGTCACGCTGCCCGGATTGACGCAGATCATCTCGTTGCCCGGCGCGGCTTCCTCGATGTGGGCAAAGCTGCCGTTGTGCTGCCGGTAGGAGTTGTAGGCAACGATGCAGCCCGTCTCGCCGTCGCGCGTGCAATAGGGCAGGTGCTGGAAGGTGGCACCGCTGGTCTGGCCCAGCGGTGCCTGCAGGGTGCCGCCGATGGGCATGGCGATGAGCAGGCGCTGGCGCAGCAGCGGATCGTTGTCGAAATAATTGCGCAGCAGGCGCACCACCATTTCACTGCCCTGCGAATGCCCGATCAGCACCACCTTGCGGCCGTGGTTGTAGCTGCCCATGTAGTGCAGAAAGGCATCGGCCACGTCTGAGTAGGCTACTTCCAGGCCCTCCTCGCGGCGGTCCTTGCCGGCGATATAGGTGCCGATGCTGACCTGCCGGTAGAACGGCACGTACAGTGCGCACACCTGGCCGAACTGCGCCGCCTGCGCGTTGGCTACGGCGAGGATGGCCTTGTCGTCGTTGAAGTTGTCGTGGTTGGCGGCGCCCAGGCCCATGTCCACAGTGGGGTAGACATAGAAGCAATCCACTCCCGGCTGCCTCGCGACCTGTTGCGGCACCACGGTGCGCGAGCCGTCGGCGCGGATCTCGGTGACGCTCAGGTCATGGTTGCAGGCATCGCCGCTGCGGCCGGGCAGGCATACCCATAGGGCCGGATCGCGGTAGCGGGGGCTGGAGTAGCCGGTGTACGGGCTCTTCAGCGCCTGCGGCAGCGGCGTGGGTGGCGGCGGCGCGCTGGCGCAGGCCGCCAGCAGCAGTGCGCAGGCGGGCAGCCATGCCGACACGGTCCTTCGCGCCAGTGGGTTCATGCCGGGGATTATTGCTTGAATCGCGGCGCCGCGTCCCTGACGTGCTGTTCATTTGCGGCAATCGGCGCCCGCTTGCGCCGGTCTCCCGCAAACAGCCTACGCCGGCTTCGGCTCGTGCAGTCGCGCGGCGATCTCGGCCGCCAGCGTATCGCGGTCCTCGGCGATGCGCCGCGCCAGCTTGGGTGTGACGCGGGTGTGCGGATCGTATTTGCCGCTCCAGCGCGTCAGCTCCAGCAGGGCCGGGATGAGGTCGGCGGCTTTTTCGGTGGGCGCGTAGATCACGCTGCGGCGGCTTTCCGGATCGGGCCGCCGCGTCACCATGCCGGCGGCCTCCAGCCGCTTCAGGCGCTGGGTGAGGATGTTCGAGGCGATGTTTTCGCCCGAGGTGAGAAAATCGCGGAAATGGCGCTTGCCGGCGAACAGCAGATCGCGCAGCACCAGCAGGGTCCATTTGTCGCCGAGGTAATCCAGCGCATAGCTGATGGAGCAGTCCGAGCGCCTGGGCGGAAGCTTCTTCTTCATCGCGGCAGACTAAGGAATCGACTTGCAAATCGCAAGCGGACTGCTAGAATCACTTGCAAATCACAAGTGGATGGCCGCGCCATTCACGCCATCGGAGAGATCATGAATATTTCAATGTATGAGGCATCCGTGCCGGTTTTTGTGCGCTACCTCGGCAATCTCAGGGCGATCCTGCAAAAAGCCGCGGTGCATGCCGAAGCCAGGAAGATCGACCCCGCGGTGCTGGTCGGCAGCCGTCTGTTTCCGGATATGCTGCCGCTGGGGCGGCAGATCCAGCTGGCCTCGGACATGGCCAAGAGCGGCCCCTCGCGGCTGGTTGGCGCGGAGCCGCCGAAATTCGAGGACACCGAGTCCACCTTCCAGCAGCTGCTGGAGCGCATCGACAAGACCGTGGACCATCTCAAGACGTTCCAGGCCGGCCAGTTCGAAGGCGCGGAAGGTCGCCCGATTGCGGTGAAGACCGCGCGTGGCCCGCTGGAGCTGAAAGGGCTGCCCTATCTGACGCAGTTCCTGATTCCCAACTTCATGTTCCACGTCACCACCGCCTACGACATCCTGCGCCACAACGGAGTGGAGCTGAGCAAGGCGGATTATCTGGGAACGGCTTGAGATTGGAGGGGGCCTCCTGTTCAGGGGTCACCGCGGCGGTCTGGGCTTGTGGGCATGCCCTGACCGTCGCGCCGCGTTCACGCATTGCCGGATTTACTGGCCGTTGCGGCCATAGAGTCCGGTGATGTGGCCTTGCGCCAGCACATGGCCCTGCACCGCGGCCGCCAGTTCCTGCTTGGTCGCTCCGGGTGCCAGGCTCAGCTTCGCGTCCAGCGCATACAGGCGTACCGCATAGTGATGTGGTTTGGCTCCCGGCGGGCAGGGACCGCCGTAGGCGGCATTGCCGAATCCGTTGAAGCCCTCGGCCGCGCCTGCCGGCAGCTTGCCCTGGGCCGATGCGCCCTCGGCGATGTCGCGCGTGCCGGCCGGTATGTTGTAGACAATCCAGTGGATGAAACCGAGCGGGGCATCCGGATCGTCCATCACGATGGCCAGGCCCTTGCTGCCGGCTGGCGGCGCGGGCCAGTGCAGCTCGGGCGACAGGTCGGCGCCGTCGCAGCCCAGCCGCTGCGGCATGCTGCCGCCATCGGCAAAGCTCGTGCTCTCCACCGGCAGCGGCACCGCCCTCGATCCCTCAGCGATATCGGCGCGCTGCTGCCAGCGCACCGCCCAACCCGTGCCAAACAGCAACACGGCCAGGATGACGGCGCTGATGGCGATCCACTTGATCCACTGTCCTCTGCTCATCATTACTCCTTCGCTGTGCGATTCGTAAGCAAGCGCCAGGGAACCTTTGATCAATTTGTCACCCCCGCGCAGGCGGGGGCCCAGTTTTGATTTCCGCCCTTCGCAAAACTGGATTCCCGCCTGCGCGGGAATGACGATGTTCCAATTATTTAGAGTTTATTTAGGGCTTCGGCGCCGCGGCCTCGGCATGGGCCGCGTACTTTTCAATGTACGCCGCGGCCAGCGCCTTGCCGCGTTCCAGCTCGGCATCGCTCAGCTTGCCGGCGAGGGAGGTGAGCGCGTTCTGTGCCTGTTGGCCGATGCGTTGATCGGCCTGCGCCAGTTGCGCCTGGCCGGCATTAGCGCGGGCCTGTGCGCTTTGCACAGCGCAGCGATACCAGGCGTAAGCAGTGGCCGCGTCCTGCTCCACCGCCACGCCGTTCTCGTAGACATAACCCAGGTAGAACTGCGACTCCACCATGCCCGCCGCCGCCGCCGTCTGCCACAGCGCCACGGCGCGCGGCAGGTCTCTCTCCACCATGCCGCTGGACAGCAGGAAGCCCAGGTTGTTCATCGCCAGCGGATCGCCCTGGTCCGCGGCGATGGACCACTGCGCCGCCGCTGTCTTGCAGTCCTGCGCCTTGAACGCGGCCACGCCGAGAGTGTAGGGCGATTCCCGCATCGGCGCGGTGGCGCAGCCGAGCAACAGGGACACGCAGATGAATGAAGCCAGTATCCTCAAGAGTGTCTCCGATCCGGAGCCGCCCCTGCGCGCGCGGGGCGCCAGCGAGGCGGGACGGGGTGACTGGAGTGAATGAACCAGTTGGATGGATGATCCACCGCACCCATTGTCGATTCAATCTAACACTGTTGCGCGGATGTGTCAGCGCCCGTGCGCGTTGCGAACTGCAATGCCGGCCCGCAGATCTGGCGGGCGCCGCCGCCAGGTTTCCCATCCTCCGGCCCATGGTTATGATGAGGCAGGGGAGGCAGGACGGCATCGTTAAGGGCCGCCTCGGCACTCCCGGTCCATTCCAGCCGATGCGTATTCCCCCGGATACCGCACGGTCCATCTCCGCTGCAAGCCGCGAGGTCATTTTCCCATGAAGAACGTTGCCGCAGTTTTGGTCGATACGCTGCAAGCCGCGGGCGTCAAGCGCATCTACGGCCTGGTGGGCGATTCGCTCAACGCCATCACCGACGAGCTGCGCCAGCGCGACAGTATCGAATGGGTCGCCGTGCGCCACGAGGAAGTGGCGGCCTTCGCCGCCGGTGCCGAGGCCGAGCTGACCGGCGAGCTGGCGATCTGCGCCGGCAGCTGCGGTCCCGGCAACCTGCACCTGATCAACGGCCTGTTCGACTGCCACCGCAGCCGCGTGCCGGTGGTGGCCATCGCCGCCCACATCCCCAGCACCGAGATCGGCTCCGGCTATTTCCAGGAAACCCATCCGCAGAGCCTGTTCAAGGAATGCAGCCATTACGTCGAGCTGGTCTCCGATGCCTCGCACCTGCCGCGCATCCTGGAAACGGCGATTCGCGAGGCGGTGAGCAAGCGCGGCGTGGCGGTGGTGGTGATTCCCGGCGATATCGCCCTGCGCAAGGCCGGGCCGCAGCTGCCTTCACCCCGCGCCGTGCCGCGCCTGCCGCGCGTAGTGCCCGCGCCGCAGGACGTGCAGGACCTGGTGGAGCTGATCAACGCCGGCCAGCGCATCACCCTGATGTGCGGTGCCGGCTGCGCCGGCGCGCACGACGAGGTGGTGGAGCTGGCGGCGCGGCTCAAGGCCCCGGTGGTCCACGCCCTGCGCGGCAAGGAGCATGTGGAATGGGACAATCCCTATGACGTCGGCATGACCGGTTTCATCGGCTGGTCCTCCGGCTACTATTCCATGGTGGCCTGCGACACCCTGCTGCTGCTCGGCACCGATTTCCCGTACCGGCAGTTCTATCCCGAGAACGCGCGCATCGCCCAGGTGGACATCCGCGGCGAAAACCTCGGCCGCCGCTGCCGCCTCGATCTCGGCGTGATCGGCGATGTCGGTGAAACCCTGCGCGAGCTGCTGGTGGCCCTGCCGCAGAAAACCGACGAGCGCCACCTGCAAACCGCGCTCAACCATTACAAGAAGGCCCGCGCCGATCTCGACGCACTCACTGTATCCGAGTCCGGCCGCAAACCCATCCACCCGCAGATGCTGGCCCGCGCCATCAGCGACATCGCCGGCGAGGACGCGATCTTCACCTGCGACGTCGGCGAGCCCACCGTGTGGGCCGCGCGCTACCTGCGCATGAACGGCAAGCGCCGCCTGCTCGGCTCCTTCCTCCACGGCTCCATGGCCAATGCCATGCCACAGGCCATAGGCGCCCAGGCCGCCTTCCCCAAGCGCCAGGTCATCTCCCTGTCCGGCGACGGCGGCTTCTCCATGCTGATGGGCGATTTCATCACCCTGAGCCAGTCCAGCCTGCCGGTGAAAGTGGTGGTGTTCAACAACGGCCTGCTCGGCTTCGTCGACATCGAGATGAAGGCAGCAGGCTTCCTGCCCGTCGGCACTGACCTGAAAAATCCCAACTTCGCCAAGATGGCCGAAGCCATGGGCGTACTCGGCATCCGCGTCGAGGAGCCCGCCGAACTGAACGACGCCCTCAAGCGCGCCTTCGCCCACCCCGGCCCGGTGCTGGTGGATGTCGTCACCAACCCGCTGGAACTGGTGATGCCGCCCAAGATCAACCTCGAACAGGCCAAGGGCTTCAGCGTGTGGATGATGAAGGCCATACTCAACGGGCGGGGCAATGAGGTGCTGGAGCTGGCGCGGGATGCGTTTGATCGGTGAGGGTGGGTGTGCGCGTAAGGCGGACTACGCTGCGCTAATCCGCCTTACGGCACTGAAAAGAGAGCAGGTTTCCCTGCGGTTCAGTTTGTTGGGGTGAGCGCAGCGAACCCCAACGTCTTCAACCCAGGCCAAGCAATGTTGAGGTTCGCAGGCTCATCCCAGCCTTGGAACTAATAGATTGGAGTAATGAGATTGCCCAAATCCATTGAGTTTGAGGTTTACTCCGAGGCAGGAAACCATTGGGTTGTTCGTACGCCCGGCCGTCGGTTTCCCGCTCTCGTAGTACAAGGCGACACGCTGCATGGTATCTATTCAGACCTTCTAAATCTCTCGATGCGCCTCGATGCTTCACCGTCGATCGATCAAGAGACAAAGGACATGGCATCGGCAATCGCTTCGTCTTTAAGAGAAAGACTTTTTAGCTACGAAAGGGTAATTACATGAGCAGGCTTTGGCCTGCCGTATACGAAATCTGTCGAGTAGTACGGTAGGGCGGATTAGTTCGTTGGGGTGAGCGTAGCGAACCCCAACGTCTTCGACCCCGGCCAAGCAATGTTGGGGTTCGCTACGCTCACCCCAACCGTTACTACCCCGGCGGCTGCCGCAGAATCCAGCCGTTGCCGTCGGGATCCTTGAACATGGCAAAGCGCCCCCACGGTTCCTGGCCGATCTCGCTCAGGCTGAGTCCGCGCTTGGTCAGCAGCGCATGCTCCGCGTCGATGTCGGTGACATTGAGCATCACGCCCTGCAATCCACCCGGGCGCATGTTGTCGAACCAGGTGACCAGGGCGATGGTGGTGGCGCAGCCCGGCGGGGAAAGCTGGATCCACTTCTGGCCCGGACCCATCGGCGCCTCGCGCACCAGGTCGAAGCCCAGGGTCTCGTGGTAGAAGCGCTTGGCGCGTTCCTGATCGGATACCGGCACGGAAACGATTTCGAAAGAGACGATCGACATGCGCTGTTCCCCTCGCTTGGCAGTATTGCCCGGTGACCGGGCTGCGTGCCGGAAGAGTGTAGCGCGGCATACAGGCAGCAGCGAATCTTGTTGCTGACAAGAGCGCCCGGTACCATCCAGCTACAGGCGAATCCGGGATCCGGTTGGATAACCATGAAATCGATTGTCGACGCGCTGATCGTCATTGCCTTGTCGGTGCTTTATCTGGTCGGCCTGGTGGAGTTGTTCGCCTATTCGACAAGAATCGACTTTCCCTGGCAGCCGTATCTGGGCAAGCCCGACTGGGAGGTCTACGCGCTTCTCAGCCTGCAGGGTCTCATCAGTATTCTGATCGTCGCCGCGGTGGTCGCCGCCGGCGTGGCGCTGCGTTTTTCCAGGCATGTGTTCTGGTACGGGCTGATGGTTGCGGTGCCGATTACGCTCGATTCCGCCTGGGACTTGTCGAAAGTGTTGGCGATCCAGCCCATGTCCGCCGGCCACTGGGGGCTGCATATCGAGCAGTTTCTGGTTCGGTTATTCGCTCCCGCAATCCTCGCCTCTGCCTTTGCGCGCCTTGGCTCCAGCCATCGCTTCAAGCCGGCTGCCAAGTCTGCGGTTTGACGAGGCGTGGTTGCTGCATTTCCAAATGATTCGCAGGCGTAGAGTGCTTTCCGCAGAAGGCGGTTTACGCCCCCCTGATCCGCCTTCCGCAGGAAAGCGCTTCATCCGCCCCGCCGCTCCCGGCCATCCGCGCCGCAATGAGCTATTGTCTGTAACGCTTGGCCGTTAGTCTGCGGCCCATTCATTCAGGTTTTATCCACAAGGCCATCGCATGAGCCCGGAAGGACAGACTGCACCGCCGCCGCCCGCGCCGCCCAATCCGGAAGGCGTGGCCGAGAACGGCGGCCGGCCGAAGATCACCGGCAGCCTGCCGCTGCTGAGCCTGGCTGCCCTCGGCGTGGTGTTCGGCGACATCGGCACCAGCCCGCTGTATACGCTGAAGACGGTGCTGGACCTGGCGGGCGACAAGCCCGATGCCTTCACCGTGCTGGGCTCGCTGTCGCTGGTGATCTGGACGCTGATCATCATTACCTCGGTGAAGTACGTAACCTTCGCCATGCGCATCGATAACGACGGCGAGGGCGGCATCCTGGCTTTGATGTCTCTGCTCGGGGCGAAGCAGCATCGCCGCCCGGCCATCGTCGCGGTAGGGCTGCTCGGCGCGGCGCTGATCTATGGCGACGGCGCCATCACCCCGGCGATTTCGGTGCTATCGGCGCTGGAGGGGCTGAACATCGTGGCGCCTTCGTTCAAGCCTTATGTGCTGCCGGCGGCGGTGGCGGTGCTGATCGCGCTGTTCGCCATCCAGCCGATGGGCACGGCGAAAATCGGCCGGGCTTTCGGCCCGATCATGTCGCTGTGGTTCCTGGTGATCGCGGCGCTGGGCATCTGGGGCATCGCGCAGCATCCGGCGGTGCTGTGGGCGATCAACCCGCGCTACGGCCTCCAGTATCTGTTCTCCGGCGGCTTCACCAGCTTCCTGGTGCTGGGCGGGGTATTCCTCTGCGTTACCGGGGCCGAGGCGCTGTACGCGGACATGGGCCATTTCGGCGCCAAGCCGATCCGCCTCACCTGGAGTTTCCTGGTGTTCCCCGCCTTGGTGCTGAACTACGCCGGGCAGGGCGCGCTGGTGCTGAGCGGGGCGCCGACCTCGGACAATATCTTCTTCCGCCTGTGCCCGCCGGTGACGCTGCTGCCGATGGTGATTCTCGCCACCGTGGCCACCATCATCGCCAGCCAGTCGATCATCACCGGCGCCTTCTCGATGACGCGCCAGGCGATCCAGCTCGGCTGGATGCCGCGCCTGCCGATCACGCAGACCTCGCAGTCCGGCTACGGCCAGATCTACGTCGGCCCGGTGAACTGGCTGCTGATGCTGGTGACGCTGGGCCTGACCCTGGGCTTCGGCAAGTCGGACAACCTGGCCGCGGCCTACGGCATCGCCGTCTCCGCCACCATGCTGATGACCTCGGCGCTGCTGTTCATCGCCATGCGCGAGATCTGGGGCTGGAGCGTGTGGGCGGCCGGCACGGTGGCGGGCGCCTTCATGGTGGTGGATGCCGGCTTCGTCGCCGCCAACTTCATGAAGATCGCGGCCGGCGGCTATGTGCCGCTGGTGCTGGCCTCCTTGGTCTACAGCGTGATGTGGGTCTGGCATTCCGGGGCGCAGGCGGTGTCCGCTCGCTTCCTGGAGAAGCTGATGCCGATCGCCGACCTGCTGAAGCAGATCGAGGAACAGCACATCGCGCGCGTGCCGGGCTCGGCGGTGTTCCTCACCCGCGCGCTGAAGGACGCGCCGCCGGTGCTGGTGTGGCACATCAAGCAGAACCGCTCACTTCACGAGCGGGTGCTGATCTTCACCTCCATCACCGAATCGGTGCCGTGGATGCGCCGCAGCGACCGGCTGCAGGTGGAGGAAGTGGCGCCGCATATGTGGCGCGCCACGGTTCGTTTCGGCTTCATGGAGCGGCCGGACGTGCCGGCCCTGCTGCGCGAGGCCAACGGGCTGGGCTGCAAGCTCAAGCTGGACGACGTCACCTATTACGTCGGCCACGAAACGGTGGTGCGCCGCAGCGACGGCAAGGGCCTGCCGCGCGTGGTGGAGAACATGTTCGCCTACCTGCAGCGCAACTCGGTGCACGTCAGCGACTACTTCAGGCTGCCGACCGACTCGGTGGTGGAGCTGGGCCGGGAAGTGTCGATCTGAGGGCCAGGCGGCCCTGCGTCCGGTCTCGTTGCCGCGGCAAGTCCGCGACGGCGTAGACTTAAAAAAACAAACATTACGGAGGATCATCGCAATCATGGATTACGACGTCGTCGACGCCAGCATCTCGCCCACCGGCCGCCTGGACATCCTGTCCAAGTCCGAAGTCAGCCTGCTGCTCGATACCAGCCAGGGCGGCCTGTACCAGATGCTGCGCCGCTGCTCGCTGGCGGTGCTCAACAGCGGCGGCTTCATCGACGACGGCCAGGAGCTGCTGGACCGCTACAAGTCCTTCGAGATCAGCCTGGTGCAGAACGAGCGCGGCATCCGGCTGGCGCTGAAGGGCGCGCCGGCGGTGGCCTTCGTCGACGGCAGCATCATCAAGGGCATCAGCGAGCACCTGTTCTCGGTGCTGCGCGACATCATCTACGTCAGCAACGAGATCAGCGGCAATCCGCGCTTCGACCTGCAATCGCCCGAGGGCACCACCGACGCGGTGTTCCACATCCTGCGCAACGCCAACATCCTGCGCCCGGTAGTGCGGCCCAGCCTGCCCAACCTGGTGGTGTGCTGGGGCGGCCACTCCATCCCGCGGCACGAGTACGACTACACCAAGCTGGTTGGCTACGAGATGGGCCTGCGCGGCCTGGACATCTGCACCGGCTGCGGTCCCGGCGCCATGAAGGGACCGATGAAGGGCGCCGCCATCGGCCACGCCAAGCAGCGCATCGTCGGCGGCCGCTATCTGGGCATCACCGAACCGGGCATCATCGCCGCCGAATCGCCCAACCCCATCGTCAACGACCTGGTGATCATGCCGGACATCGAGAAGCGCCTCGAGGCCTTCGTCCGCACCGGCCACGCCATCGTGGTGTTTCCCGGCGGCGCCGGCACCGCCGAGGAAATCCTCTATCTGCTCGGCATCCTGCTGCATCCGGACAACGCGGAAATCCCTTACCCGCTGATCTTCACCGGCCCCGAGCGCGCCGCCGAGTATTTCCACCAGATCCACCAGTTCATCGGCCAGACCCTCGGCCCTACCGCCCAGGCGCGCTACCAGATCATCATCGACGATCCGGAGCGGGTCGCGCGCGAGGCGGTGGACGGCATCCGCCGCGTGCGCGAATTCCGCAAGCGCAAAGAGGACGCCTACTACTTCAACTGGCTGCTGAAGATCGCGCCCGAGTTCCAGAAGCCCTTCGCGCCGACGCACGAGAACATGCGCGGCCTGGAGCTGCACCGCGACCAGCCGCCGCACCGCCTCGCCGCCAATCTGCGCCGCGCCTTCTCCGGCATCGTCGCCGGCAACGTCAAGGAAGCCGGCCGCCGCGCGGTGGAGCAGCACGGCCTGTTCGAGATTCGCGGCGAGCCCGGCATCATGGGACAGATGGACGAGCTGCTGAAGTCCTTCATCGCGCAGCAGCGCATGAAGCTGCCGGGGAAGGAGTATGCGCCGTGCTACAGGGTGGTGCGGTAGAGACCTGAATTAGAAGTTCGTTGAATAATTTCTTCGTCATTCCCGCGAAGGCGGGAATCCAGTTTTGGCTTTTGCGTGGGGAAACACAGCAAACTGGATCCCCGCCTTCGCGGGGATGACGATTCTGAAATTTATCAGCGAATTTCTGACTCACAATGCTAAAAAAGTGTGGGTTAACTCTCTTTCCCCGCTGGTGGGGAGAGGGGACTCAAATTCAGCGGGGCATCGCATCCAGCCATCAAGGAGATTTTCAATGGACCCCACTGTTGCATCGCTGCTGGGCACGCTGGTGGGCGGCGGCATTAGCTACCTGCTCAACAAGCAACAGCACGCGCATCAGCTCGCCGCGCTCAGGCAGCAATACAAGACGGACTTCATGGCGGAGGAGACGGCCCGCCATTTCCTGAGCCACAAGTCCTATACGGACCGGTCGTTCGAAACCCTGAGCAAGAATCTTGGCGGATTCGGCGATGACGAGCTCAGAAAAATCCTGGTGCGCGCGGGCGCCATCAGGACCTTTCGCGAGGACGGCACGGAATGGTGGCGTCTGCTGAGCCGCATGGATGAATACATCGCCAGAAAGCAGGCCTAGCTCACCCGGCAAATGTCCGGAGCGTTCAGCCCGGCACGATGTCGCAATAGTTGAAGCGCGGCGTGCGCATCACCCGCTCGCCGGCGCTGCAGGCGATGGGCCGGCTGAAGATCGGCCCGGCGTAAACGAAAGAGTGATATTCGCCGTTCTCGCCGCAGGGGTCGGCGCTCTCCGGCAGGTCGCGCAGCAGGGCATGGTCGATCTCGCGGCCGGCGAAGGCAGCGTCGATGGCGTGGGTGTCGACGCAGGCCAGGATCGCCTTGAAGCCCAGGCCGATGAAGGTGCGGATCAGCTCGTCGGTGTCGCGCATCCAGATCGGGTAGAGGCCGCTCATGCCGGCCAGCGCCAGCCGCTCGTCGCGGTACCGCTTCAGGTCTTCGAGGAATAAATCGCCGAAGGCGATTTTGCTGATGCCTCGCGCCTTGAAATGATCCATCGCCTCGCGCATGCGCGCCTCGTAGATCTCGTTGCTGCAGTCCTTGGGAATCATCACCGGATGCAGCGGAATGCCCAGTGATTCGGACTGACGCTGCAGCAACTCGCGCCGCACGCCGTGCATGCTGATGCGCTCGTATTCCTCCGTCACCGTGGTCAGCAGCGCCGCGATCTCGTACTTCTGCGAGGCCAGCAGCTGGTAGGCCGCCATGGTGCTGTCCTTGCCGCCGCTCCAGGACAGCACCACCTTCTCCTTCAGCGGCCTGCGCCGCGCCGGCTTTTGCTGTTCCGCGTGAACCGAGGCAAGGCTTGGCTCTGCTTTGCAGATATCTTCGGGGCTGATGCTCATCGGCGCGCCTGGGGTCTGGTACAGGGGAAGGAAATCCGGCTGCGATTATTTCATTGACGCGATAGTCCGTCACATGAATCGCGCGTCATTTTGAAAACCGCGGAGGTTTGGGAGTATGTTCCGGCCTATCCCGCCGCGACGGGCGCAGGGGTCTCGGCGGGCAACGCACTGGAGCATCCCATGAAATTCACGCCGGAGGTCGTCTCCGCCGCCCTGATCAATATCCTGCGGGAGCGCCAGCTCCGCAGCGGCATGTGCATCGGCATGGAAACGCTGTGGCAGGCTTGGCAAGGCACCGGCCTGCGCAAGTCGGACTTGCCGCTGGCACTGCGGGAGGTCGAGCAGGCCGGATTCGTCCACGTGCGCGGCCAGGAATCCCTGGCCTATGTCGAGCTCAGCGCCGACGGCGCGGAGCTTTTGGTTCCCCGTCGCCGCCCCAATGCGGCGGTGCAGGCCTGGATGGATGACGTCGATCTTTATCGCATCAGCCAGCGCGCGAGGGAGAATCGCGCGGACGGGCACCGGCGCGCCGGTGACAAGTCCGGCAGTGCTTTCGGCTGAGCCGCCGCTTGCGCCCAGGTGGCTGGCCAACCTGCCCTAGTCGGCCTTGCCCGGCAGTGGCAGCATCCGCGCCAGCGTGCCGTCCTTGATGATGAATTGATGATACAGCGCGGCCAGCACATGCACGCCGCTCACGATCAGGAGGATGGTGGCGGTGACGCCGTGGATGTCGCCCAGGGCATGGCCGAAATGCGAGCCCTGCGCGAGCAGGCGCGGCAGCGGCAGCACCCCGAACAGCGTCACATCCCAGCCGCGTGAGGAGGCATTGCCCCAGCCCATCAGCGGCAGCAACAGCAGGATCGTGTACAACAGGAAATGTACCAGGCGCGACAGCGATCGCAGCCAGGGCGGCACCGTGGCCGGCGGCGGCGGGGCGGGATTGGACAGGCGCCACAGCAGGCGCAGCACAATGACCAGCAGGATCAGCGTGCCGATGGAAAGATGCCAGGCGATCAGGCCTTCGGGCCTGGTGTCGCGGCCCACGTCCGGCATGGTCCAGGCCACGCCGAACTGCATGGCCAGCAAGAGGAATACCAGCCAGTGCAGCAGCCTGGCCAGCGGATCGTAGGCCGCGGTCTGGGGGGTGGTCACGTTCGGTTCCGTTCGGCCGCAGGCGCGGCTGGCGTCGCAGTTTATCGAAACGGCACGCGGCCGGGTGGGTGTTACGCCGGTTGGCGCAGGGGCTTTACAGGGTTTTACATTGCAGCCGCGCGCCGGCCCATTTCATACTGTTGTCATGTGCGCACAAGCCCTGGTGTTGAGCGGCCGGCAGGTTCGTCTGGAGCCGCTGGAGTCCACTCATGTCGACGGCCTGACCGCCGCCGCGGCGAGCGATCGCGTGCTGTACCAGTGGAGTCCCGTGCCGCATGGCCGGGATGAGGCGGCGCGTTATGTCGAGACGGCGCTGGGCTGGCGCGATGCCGGCACGGCGGCGCCGTTCGCCATCGTGCGTGCGGCAGACGGCGCGGTCATCGGCTCCACCCGCTTCTGGAACATCGAGCGCTGGGCCTGGCCGCCGGGCCATGCGCGGCACGGCCGGCAGGCGCCGGATGCCTGCGAGATCGGCTACACCTGGCTCGACCGCTCAGCCATCCGCAGCGCCGCCAATACCGAGGCCAAGTGGCTGATGCTGACGCATGCCTTTGAAACCTGGCAGGTGCTGCGCGTGTGCTTCCACACGGACGCGCGCAATGCGCGCTCGCGCGCCGCGCTGGAGCGCATCGGCGCGCAGTATGAGGGGCTGCTGCGCGCGCATCGCCTGGCGGCGGACTACAGCACCCGCGACTCGCTGCGCTTTTCCATCGTTGCAGCGGAGTGGCCGCAGGTGCGGCAGCGGCTGGAGCAGTTACTGCTGCGCGAGTGAATGGCGCCGACTCTGCCTGCCGCGCCAGCACCTTTTAGGGAAACTCTGATCAATCGTCACCCCCGCGTAGGCGGGGGTCCAGTTTTGATTTCCGCCCTTCGCAAAACTGGATTCGCGCCTTCGCGGGAATGACGATGATCCAGTTGATCAGAGTTTTCCTAGAGGATTCCGGCGAGCTTCGCCCCGTCCGGGCTGCCGAGGCCGGTGCAGGCGTCCCAGCCGGTGCCGGCCGCATAGGCGCCGTTGTTGCCTTGGACGATGTCGTTGAGGCTGGCGGGATTCTGGTACAGGGTGGCGTTGATGAAGCCGGCCGGGCTGCCCTTGATGGCGTTGATGCGGGCGATCAGCCCGGCCCACAGCGGCGCCACGGCGCTGGTGCCGCCGATCACCGTGTCGCTGCCGTCGACGCGCACCGCGTAGCCGGTCTGCGGATCGGCGTCGCCCGCCACATCCGGAACGCCCCGCATGGCCAGCGCGCTGGAAGCGCCCTGTGCATTCAGCACCTCCAGGTGGGCTTGCCATGCCGGCAGCGCGAAGACGCTGCTGATGCCGCCGCCGGTGGCGCCGCCATCGGCGCCGTCGTTCCACACCGTCTCTTCGGCGATGGAGTTGCCCTGGGCCTTGAGCGAGGTGCCGCCGCAGGCCAGGGCGTGTGGACTGGAGGCGGGGAAGTCGACGTGCGGCGCGCTGCCGCTGACGCCGTCGCTGGAGCCGCCGTCGCCCGCCGCCACGCATACCGTGATGCCCAGCGCGGCGGCGGACTGGAAAGCCTGGTCGAAACTGGTCATGGCCTGCTGCGTCCAGCCCGACTCCGGGCCGCCCCAGCTGATCGAGATGACCGAGGGCTGGTTCTGCGTGTCGTGGATGGCGGTGGTGATGGCGTCGAGGAAGCCGGCATCGGTGTTGGGCGCGAAGTACACCGCGATGCTGGCCTGCGGAGCGATGGCGCCGGCCACTTCGATATCCAACATCACCTCGCCATCGGGGCCGTCGGCGCTGCCGGTCGGCTGGTTCTTGGCGTGATCCACGGACACCGCTGTCACTTGCGGCGCGCTCAGTTTCAGTCCGGTGAAATAGGTGGCGAGGTCGGCCGGCTTGTAGCCGCCGCCGAGTTCGATGATGGCGATGCACTCGCCCTTGCCGGCGCCGGCCGGGAAGCCGTACAGGGCGGCCAGCTGGACCGGGGTGAAGCTGCCGGGCGTTTGCGTGTTCTTGCGCAATGTACCGCTGGGCCGCGGGCGGATGCGGAAATGCGGTTTGGCTTGCGGCCGGTTGTCCAGCCCCAGCACCGATTCGACCACGCCGGCAAGCGTTTCCGGCAGATGGATGGCGCCGGCATGTCCGCGGTAAGAGCCGCTGTCGTGCTTGAACAGGCGCAGCTCGACATCAAAGGCTTTATTGAACTGGCTGACGCTGCCGGACAAGATTACGGTGCGCCGCGCCGCGTCGGCCTGCACTACGCTCAGCCCGGCCTGGCGGGCGAATTCGCGCACCGCGGCGATATCCTCCGGCGCCGCGCCGTAAAGCGCGGCGAAGCCGGCGCGGTCGACCCGGTCATGCGGCTTGCCGCTGGTGACCTGGCGCAAGTGGGCGGCGAACGCCGCCGCATCGCGGCGCCGCAGATGGACGCTGACCTCGATGCGCTCATCCGGATGGGACGGCAGCGAGGCCACCGCGCCGGGAAGGGGATTGCGCTCGCTGCCATTGAGGCGGTGTTTGCTCACGATTCGTGACTCCTGTCATTCCGTTGACCGGGGAAGCGGCTCGCCGCATGGGCACGCCGTGCCTTGCCCAAGCTACGCCTGCCGCAGTCCTTTCGGCAAGCAGCGGGGCCGAAGGTTCATTGCACCCGGCGTGACATGTGGTTGTCACACGATGGCGGGATGAATGTGCATGAACCTGGAGCCTGTCTCATCAATGCCCCCTCTCCCTGGTCCTCTCCCCTACGTTCGTGGGGGAGAGGGGGATATTGATGCGGTGAGCTCTAGGAGCCGGTGAAGTAATCCCACTGCGTCTGCGTGGCGTCGATGTTCTGCGTGGTCGTGCCGAGCAGCGTGGTGGACGGCGTGACCTCGCCATCGGGCCAGTCGTGGCCGCCGCCGACGATCTGGTAGAGGATGACGTTGCATCCAGGGATCTGGTGCTGGACCACGCTGGTGCCGTCGCTGACCACCACCGGCAGGTCGGTGCTGGCTTCGTTGCCGCTGCAGCCGTCGATGGTTTCCCAGATCGACGCGGTCTTTTCGGCGGCGTACACGGTGCCGAAGCCGCCGTAGGGCACTTCGTTGTCGTCGGTGCCGGAGAACATCATCATCTTCAGCGGCGTGCCGGTTTCGCAGGTGGTGGTGCTGACCTGCGCCGCGCCCACCATGCCGTAGCCGTTGAGCAGTGCGGGCTGATCGCAGGCGAACAGGTTGGCCATGAAGCCGCCTTCGGAAAAGCCGGTCATCGAAATCATGCTCGGGTCCACCGGCAGGTTGGTCGTGGCGTCGGTGATGACATCGCTGAGGAACACCACGTCAGTCTGCGGATTGCTGAAAATCTCCGCGGCGTAGACGCCGTTGTTCCAGGTCAGGCCTTCATGCGCAGGGAAGGCCAGTACCTCGCCCTTGGCGGCATGCGCCCCGGCCAGCACCAGGTCGGCCATGAAGGTAGGATTGCCGCCCAGGTAATCGAGCATGATCATCAAGGGCTGCGGCGTGGTCGGCGCCGGATCGGGCACCACATAGAGCACGCTGCGCCCATCGACCGTGCGCACGAAGCCCTGCGATCCGGCCGGCAGCGTCAGCTCGCTCGAAGGCGCCGAGCCGGAGAAGGTGCGCCCTGATGCGCCGCCGCTGGAACTGCTGCTGCTGCTCGAACCGCTGCTGGAGCTGGTCGACGCGGAGGCGGAACCCGTGCCGCCGGAACCGCAGCCGCCAAGCAAAGCGAAGAGCCCGCCGGCAAACGCCGCGAGCACGATTTTATTGCGCATTCCCGAAACTCCCCAAGCTAAGATCCACAACATCAATCATGATTGTCACGCCGGACCTGGTAGCCATCGTTGCCCTGGCCCCATCCGATTCCAGCCTGTCATAGCGCGCCCGCGGCGTTGGGGGCGCAATCGAACAGCATTTCCAGCCTTTATCGCAAGCATACGGCTGGCTGGCTTTACCGTAGCTGAATGCAGCCTGCCGATCCACCTCAATGACATGACAACAGATTCATCTGTTATGTCGATGTCCCGGATCCATTGCTCCGCCCGGTAGGTGTTGCACTCGCTACAAGCCCTGCACCCCGCGGTACAGGCACAGGCCGCCGCCGACCAATAAGGGCAGCAGCGTCAATGCTATGCCGGCGGAACGCCCGAACACGAAGCCCTGGGTAAAGGACAGCGCATATCCATGTAGCAAGCGCCCTGCCAACAGTGTCGCGCCGAGGCCATGCAGCGCCCATTTGGGCAGGCCGTTCTGCTCCAGCAGGCCCATCAGCACCAGGATCAGCGGCACGTATTCGGCAAAGTTGGCGTGGCCGCGCATCAGCCGCAGCACCTTGGGATCGCCGCCGTCGCCGAGGCTGGGATTGCCCGGGCCGACGCGCGCCTGCACAACTTTCACACTCAGCACCATAAACCACAGCGCCAGCGCGCCGGCATACAAGGGTGTAACGGTCACGGTGAACTCCATCGGGGTGGAAAACGGCTGTTTTCATTGTGTGTAGCCGCCAGGCGGCGCGCAAGGCGCCGCCCATACGATGGGACCGTTCAACGGGATGGAGCGGGGAATGGGGCTGCGTCAGCCGCAGCTTCCCTACAACGCGGCGAGCTGGCCTTCCAGGTTTTCGCTGGCGCGGCTGGCAACGCGGCTGTGGCGCACTTCGTTGCCGGCGAGGAAGCCGTTGACCAGCTTGCTGATCTCGTTCCAGGCGCGGCCGCTTTCCAGGTCGAGGAAGTGGCCGGTGTCGGCGATAGTGACGAACTCGCTGCGCCGGATGTGTCGCGACAGGGGGCGCACGTCCGCGGCGGCGGTGTACTCGTCCAGTTCGCCGTTGACGAACAGCACCGGGATGCGCACGGCGGAAAGCTTCTCGATGTAGTTGTCGGCGTCGAGCAGCAGGATCTGCCGGATATGGAAGGCGACGCGGGCGCAGTCTTCCACCGGCAGGCTGGCCAGGTAGCGATGGTTGTACAGCTTGAGCAGGCGCGGCAGGTATTTGCCGACGGTGCTGTTGAGCAGGTTGGCGGCGCCGGCCTGGTCGTGATGCTGCAGGAAGGACTGGGCGCGGCCGATGTAGTCGAGCATCGGGTCGTTGAGCACCGGCGAGAAGGAGCCGATCACGGCTTTCTTCACCGAACGCGGCGAGCGGGCCAGGGCCAGCAGCGCGGCGACGCCGCCCCAGGAAATGGAGATGAGGTGGCTGGGGCGGAAGCGCTCGATCAGCTCGCTCAGGATGTCCACCTCATCGTCCTTGGTCAGCGGCTGCTCGTCATTGGTGTTGTGCTGGCGCGACTGGCCGGAGTAAGGCAGGTCGTAAAGCAGCACGTTGAAGCGGCTCTTCAGATATTTGACGGTCTGCCTGAAGGACGTGGTGGTGGCCAGCGCGCCGTTGACCAGGATCACGGTGTCGAAGCGCTCGTCGAAGATATGGTGCTCGACGTGCAGATTGAATCTGCCATTGACGTTTTCTATCGTGTTGACGACTTCCATGCCTGGATCCCCCGGGGCGTTGGTCTCCGCCGTTCGAGTGTCGACGGATGACTGCCGGGACACTTTTGCTGATTGGCGCATCAGCTTTCAACGAATTACATCCGGCCGGTAGCAAACGCTCGACAATCGGTTGTTGCCGGCTGGCAAGGGCCATTTGTGCTCCATATAGAGCAGTCTGCGTGCCCGCCACGCCATCCGGCGGCCCGGCGGCTCCGTCCGGCGTGATTCGCCCGTCACATCGGCCCGCTCCCGGGAAAATGCGCAGCTGGGCGGCTGTGACGCCGGTCGGGGACAAAATGGTCTGGCCAGTACCGCCGGGTCCTGGTGAAATCCGACTAGAATCGGACATCCGAGTCAGGCCTTGTTGTTTGTTGCTGCCCCGCTGCATCGAGTGTCAGACGATAACAACATGGAGGGTCACATGCGCATCGCCAGCATTCCACTTCCGGGCGCGCCCCGCGCCACGGTTCTGTCTCTTCTGCTGTGCGCGCCGATCATGCTGTTGCTGGCGGGCTGCGGCGGTTCCGATGCCACCGCCTCCGGCAGCAGCAACGGTGGCGACAGCAGTAGCAGTAGTAGCAGCGGCGGGGGCAGCAGTGGCGCCGGCAGTAGCAGCAGTGGCGCCAGTAGCAGCAGCGGCAGCGCCAGCAGCTGCACCGCTTACGGCGATCCGCCGCGCCCGGTGGTTGCATCCTCTCCGGACGGCACGCTCAACGACCTGCTCAATGCAGCGCTCAACATCTGCAACGCCTCCAACGGCGAAACGCTGACCTGGACCGATGCCAACGGCACGCCGCGCACCGCCTGCATGATCGCGCCGGCCAATGCCACCGCGCAGACGCCGCTGCCGATGATCGTATGGCTGCATCCGACGCTGATCGCGCAGGACTCGATCACCGCCACCGACTTCATTCCCCTGACCAAGACCGCCAATGTCAGCGGCAGCACCGCCAAGCCGGGCTTCATCCTGCTGCTGCCCACCGGGCGCGACATCGAGCAGTTCCTGCCGGCGCCGCTCAACACCGGCATCGGCTGGGATCACTGGTACCGCAACCTCGACCGCAGCAGTTCCGCGCTGAATGTCGATGTCGCCGCCATCGACCACTTCATCAGCGTGGTCGAGCAGCGCAACATCGTCGACACCAGCCGCGTCTTCATGTCCGGCTGGTCCGAAGGCGCCGACATGGCCACGCTGTACGGGCTGAACACCCCGGGCATCGCCGCCACCGCGCCGTACTCCACCACCAGCCCCTTCGACGATCCGGCCGACCCCTGTCCGCAGGCCGCCTTCGCCACCAACAATACCCGTCCGTACTATCTGATGGTGCGCGAGTGCGATGTCGGCGGCGCTTGTCAGGGCGCGCAGACCTTCCTCGGCCAGTTGAGCGACGGCGTGCTTGCCCCCGCGCTGGTGCAGGGCGTGATCCTCAATTCCCTGACCCAGTCGGTGACTGCCTGCAACGCGGCCTGCGCCGCCGGTCAGCCGGACGCCAGCACCTTCGGCCAGTACGAGCACACCCACTGGCCGACACAGTGGAATGACGAGATCATGAGCTTCCTCAGCAGCAACGCCGAATAAATCAGCGAGGCCGGCAGCGCAGCGGCGCCGCCGGCCAGGCCTGCTTCATTTGCTGGTGGAAGTGGTGGAGGTGGTGCCGTTGCTCGACGAGCCCGCTACCACCGCGCCGATCACCGCCGCCGTGCCGATACCGACCGCGACGATGGTCGCGGTCGATCCCGCGGCGGCGGATGAGGCGACATTGCTGGAACCCGCGGCCACGCCTGTGTCTTCCGCAAAAACGGGCGCGGTGCCGAGCAGTGCGGTGCTGATCAGGGCTGCCTTGAGTGCTGTCTTCATCGGGATGCTCCGGTTGCTTCAACGGTATCCCCCATTGGTATGCGTCGCTGCCGCCGCGGCCCGGGTCCAGGTGCCGGGTGTGCGGGAGCGGGCATGGCCCAGGCAAAGCCTAGCCTTGGCCCACTCCTGCGATGGCCATATTTACAAGGCCTGAACAAAGGGCGCTGGAGTAGGGCCAGCAAGCGAGGTTCCAGGCCGCTTGAAGGTCTTGTTGGGCCTTGCCGGAAATACTGTCTATATGTACAGTATATGTCCGTTTCCCCCTGTCGAGGTGCGCCCATGGGAGCAGATTCCGCGCCTGGCTCCATCTATGGTCTTGCCGGCAAGACGCCGCAGCAGTGTGCGCGCATCCTCAAGGCCGAGGCGCTGGCGGAAGCGGTGTTCGGCAGCCGGCGCCAGGCCGGCGCCTGGATGTATGCCTACACGCCGCGCGTGGCGGAGGGGCGCGTATTGCCGATCAAGGCGGTGGAGTCGGAGCAGGGCCTGGCGGAAGTGATCGCCGAACTGGAGCGCTTGCGTCCGCGCACGGCGCCGCCGCTACGGCAAAGCCCGGTGCCGGCGGCGAGAACGATGCGCCGCCGCCGTTGAGGCCGCGTCGCGGGGTTTGGTGAATCAGTGTCGCGGGATGATGATGACCCGCTTGCCGTGACGGGGAGCGCGATGGGTTGCTTGGCCGAGCCCATGTCGCGCCAGCTGAAACAGCGCCGCGATGCAGTGCACGTACACGGCAAACACCAGTCCCAGGCAAGCCAGCACCGTCAGCACAGGGAACAGGGGCACACACACCACGGCGCCGGCGATCCGCAGTGCCTGTGCCGCCGGGATCGGCTTCGCCGGGGCTGGCCGGATTGCAGGCGGCGTGATGCGCCGCGGCTGCGTCTTGCCCGATTGAAGTTCGCCGTTGGAGATTGCGATATGCACGTGTGTCTCCTGTACACCAGTGATGGCGCGGTCGATCCGGCGCCTGTTTTCCATGGTGTATTTGAAGACAGATCGGGCGGTCGCGCCGCACCGTCCGTACCTCGCCGTGTGCCGTTCGACGGCGCGCGGCGGCGATAACGGACGAGCGGGGCCAACGCGCGGACGAATGCGCTGCGGGCTGCACTGCGGCAAAGAAGCCGGGCGGCCTTGCGCCGGGCAAGTTCCCAGGATGGCTTAGGGACTCAAGGCCAGGTTCTGCCCCAGCCCGGCCAGCTCCTGCAACACCGCCAGGTGGATCGCGCTGACGCAGCGCAGCCGCTGCGCTGCGTCGCCGGCGACCTGTACGTGCAGCTCCATGACGTGACCGGCATGGTCGGCGGCGATGATGAAGGCTTCCGGCGCCGGGCTCTTCAGTACCTCCGCATTGGCCTGCGCCACGCGCAGCAGCAGCGCCAGGTCCTCGTCGGGCTTGCCCATCATGCGCCACTGCAGTGCCACGGCACTGGTGCCGCCGCGATCCCAGTTCACCACGGCGCCGGTGATGAAATTCTGGTTCGGCACGATGACCAGGCTGCCTTGCGCCGTCAGCAGGGTGGTGGCGCGCATGCCGATCTGCACCACGTCGCCCTCCATGCCGCCCGCCACCACGTGGTCGCCGATCTTCACCGGCCGTTCCAGCATGACGATGATGCCGCTGATGAAGTTGCTGAAGATGTTCTGCAGGCCGAAGCCCACACCCACGCCCACGGCCCCGGCGAGCACGGTAAAGGAAGACAGCTTGATGCCGGCGCCGTCGAGGATCACCACGAAGCCGATGGCCAGCACCAGGTATTGCGTCAGCGAGGACACGGTTTCGCGCGTGCTCAGGTCGAGATGGCCGCGCGCCAGGATGCGGCGCAGCATCCAGCCGCGCAGCCAGCGCGACAGCAGCATCAGCGCCAGCAGCGAGACCAGCATGCCGATCAGTGAACCGGTGGTGAACTCGGTGCCGCCGAATGCGAACAGGTGCAGTTTCAGCGGGTCGCCGAGAGTATGAAAAAGATCCTGCATGGCTTCAGGCCCTGTGGTGATGGATATTCGCGGCAACGCGGCTCGATGTCGCGCCGCACCGCAGGCATGCGGCGCGATACCTGATTCCAGTTGCCCGAGGCCGACATGATAGTGCGGTTGGCGGGCTGCGCCATGCGCAGGAGCCTGGGCATGCCTGAGGGCCGCCCGCTGCACCTTTATGGATATCCCGCGCGGCCGCTTAGTTCCGGTGGCGTTCCGCCCCGCTATTTTTTTCGCCGCGCCTTGCCGTCGGCTTGCGCGCGGCCGGCGGCTCCGGCCGCAGGATCGCATCGACCAGGGCCTCGGGATTTTCCGCGTGCTTTTCGAACTGGCCATCCAGCATCAGCTGGCTGAGACCGTGCACCAGGCTCCAGGAGCGGATGGCCGCCACGGTCACCCGCGCGTCGCCGGCCTCCAGGCCGAGCACTTGCGCCGCGCCGCTGCGCAGGGCCTCGAATGCCGCGTTGCCGGCCTGGCGCAGCTCGGCGTTGTAGTGACTGGAAGCGAAGCGACCGAACATGAGCCGGAATAGCGCGGGGTTGTCGCGGGCGAAGCGGACGTAGGCGCCGCCGGCGGCGCAGTGCTGGTCCATCGGCTCGCGCTCCGCTGCGGCGGCGCTCGCCTGGGCCGCGCCCATCCTGCGAAAGCCCTCCGCGGCCAGCGCCACCAGCAGCGCCTCCTTGTCGGCGAAATGGCGGTAGCAGGCATTGGCCGAAACGCCGACCTGCCGCGCCAGTTCGCGCAGGCTGAATTCGCCGCGCTCGCCCGCGGGCGCGGCTTCCAGCAGGGCCAGGCCGGCTTCCACCAGGGCCTGGCGCAGATTGCCGTGATGATAGGGGGCGGGCGCGACGGAGCGCCGCGGGGCAGTCTTCGCAGCCGGCTTGGCAATGGACTTGGCCGATTTCATGTTGACACTGTGCACATTTGCGGAGCAAGATGTTCACATTGTATACATTTGATCGGCGAGCGGCCATCGGCCGCATCGCCGCAGCGAGGAGATGTCGATGCCGCAAGCACAACTGCTTCCGCGCGCCGCGGCCTGGATCGGCCGCCAGATGCAGAAGCGCGTTCCTTACTCCGCAGCCAATCCCTATCTTGAAGGGCCGTACGCGCCGCTGGCGGAGGAGCGCACCGAGACGGTGTTGCGCGTCAGCGGCGAGATTCCGCGCGAGCTGAACGGCGTGTTCGCGCGGATCGGCCCGAATCCGCTGCGGGTCGACAACCCGGCGACCTATCACTGGTTCATCGGCGACGGCATGGTGCACGGCCTGCGCCTGCGCGAGGGCCAGGCGCTGTGGTATCGCAACCGCTGGGTCGGCACCGACACCGCCAACCGGGCCCTGGGCCGGCCATTGGCGCCGGGTCCGCGGCGCGGCGTGGCGACGGTGGTCAATACCAACATCATCGGTCATGCCGGCCGGCTGTGGGCGCTGACCGAGGCCGGGGTGCTGCCGGTGGAGATGGACGGCGATCTGACGACGCTGCGGCACGGCTATTTCAACAGCGCCGCCTCGCTGGCCTGCACCGCGCATCCGCATCGCGATCCGCTCACCGGCGAGTTGCACGCGGTGTGTTACGACGCGCTGTCGCGCGATCGCGTGCAGTACGTCGTCATCGGCGCCGACGGCGGCCTCGGCAAGGTGGTGAACATTCCGGTGCGGCACGGGCCGATGATTCACGACTGCGCCATCACCCGCTCGCGGGTGGTGATCCTCGATCTGCCGGTGACGTTTTCGGTGCGCGAATTCCTGCACGGCGCGGGATTCCCGTATCACTGGAATCCGCGGCACCAGGCCCGGGTCGGCCTGCTGCCGCGCGATGGCGGCGCCGGGGAGATCCGCTGGTTCAGCATCGATCCCTGTTATGTGTTCCACACCTGCAATGCCTATGACCTGGCGGATGGCGGGGTGATCGTCGACGTAGTGGTGCAGGCGCGCATGTTCGACCGCTCCCGCCTCGGGCCGGAGCGGCAGCAGATCAGCTTCGAGCGCTGGAAGCTGGGCCCGGCGCACGACCATGTCGAGCGCACCGTCATCAGCGAGCGGCAGCAGGAGTTTCCGCGCTTCGACGAGCGCCTGTTGGGCAGTCCCTACCGCTATGCCTATACGGTGGGATTCGAAGCCGGCACCAGCCAGGCGCAGCCCCTATTCCGCCACGACCTGCACGGCGGCGGCACGGTGGCGCACGACTACGGTCCGCAGCGCACTCCCGGCGAGGCGGTATTCGTGCGGCGCCATGAAGGAAGCGCCGAGGATGAGGGCTGGCTGCTGTCCTATGTCTACGACAGCGGCACCGACCGCAGCGACCTGGTGATTCTCAATGCACAGGATCTGGGCGGCGAGCCGCAGGCCGTGATCCATCTGCCGGGGCGCGTGCCCCACGGCTTCCACGGCAACTGGATCGCCGACGCGGCCTGACGCTGCACGCGCCGGCTGCGCATCGCCCTCACCGCCGTTCGCTCCTGGCCGACCGGCCGGCACGCCTCTATCCGGACCGCCGGCGGCGCATTTGATCTTTCGCGATTTCCGGCAATTATGAAGGTAGCCTTTGTAGGTAGCCTTTATATATGGCATAGTGTCGGCATGAATCGGCAACAGGACGATACGGGCGCCGCGCGCGCCCAGGCCGTGGCGGGCGAGCTGCGGGTGGTGCTCGGCAAGCTGAAGCGGCGGCTGCGCGCGGAGGCGCATCTGGGCGACTTCACCTGGCCCCAGGTGCAGGTTCTGATCCGGCTGGAGCGTGAGGGGCCGGCGACGGTGAGCACCCTGGCGCGGACCCAGGGCATGCGTCCGCAATCGATGGGAGAGATCCTCTCCGCCCTGAAGGCAGTCGGGTTGGTCAGCGGTGCACCGGACCCGGCCGACGGGCGCCAGACCCTGTTGTCCATCACCGCCGCCTGCCGCAGGAAGATCAAGGCCGCGCGGGCGGCGCGCGAGGATTGGCTGTTCCGCGCCATCCGCGCCAGCCTGGGCCCGGCGGAGCAGGTGCAGCTCGCCGGCGCGGTCGAATTGCTCAAGCGCCTCGCCGATTTCTGACCGGGGCAAACTCATGGCCATCACCACGCTCGACGCGAAGACTGCCCTGCTGGTCATCGACCTGCAGCGGGGCATCGCCGCCTATCCCACCGCGCACCCCATCGGCGACATCGTGATCAAGGCGGGCACGCTGGCCGATGCATTCCGCGGCCATGGTCTGCCGGTGGTGCTGGTGGTCGCCGCCGGTCGGGCTCCGGGGCGGACCGAACAGGCGCGCAGCCGCGCGGCGCTTCCGGCCGGATTTACCGATCTCCTCCCCGAACTGAATCGGCAGCCACAAGACCACACGGTGACGAAGTGGACCCCGGGAGCGTTCACCAACACGGACCTCGAGACGCATTTGAAGGCGAAGGGTGTGACGCAGGTCGTCATTGCCGGCGTCGCCACCAGCAACGGGGTCGAGGCGACCGCGCGTCATGCCTACGAGCTAGGGTTCAACGTCACTCTTGCGGTGGACTGCATGACCGACCTGAGCCCGGAAGCCCACGCTAACAGCATTGCGCGAATCTTCCCGAAGCTGGGCGAGACCGGCACCTGCCGGGAAATCATCGAGGTTCTTGCGAGGAGAGATTGACGATGGCATGGCTGCACTACCTGTCCTATTTCCTTGGCGGCGCCTTTCTCATCAACGCCGTTCCGCATCTGGTCAGCGGCTTGATGGGGCGTCCCTTTCAAAGCCCCTTCGCCACGCCGCCGGGCGAGGGGCTGTCCTCATCGACGGTCAACGTGCTGTGGGGTTTTTTTAACCTGGCTGCCGGGTATGTTCTCATCGGCCGCGTCGGAAGTTTCGATCTGCGCGCCACGGATGACGCTCTTGTCTTGGGATTGGGCATGCTGCTCACCGGCGTGATGACGGCACGCCTCTTTGGACGATTTCACGGCGGCAATTCTCCCGGGGGCTCGTGAGCGGTCTGGTGAAAGGCACCTTCCGCTCGCTGCGCGGCTACAACTACCGGGTGTGGGCGGCCGGCGCGCTGGTTTCCAATGTCGGCGCCTGGATCCAGCGCACCGCGCAGAACTGGCTGGTACTGACCCAGCTGACCCACAACAACGCCACTGCCCTGGGCGTGGTCATGGCGCTGCAGTTCGGGCCGCATCTGCTGTTGCTGCCCCTGACCGGCTTTGCCGCCGATCATCTCGACCGGCGCAAGCTGCTCATCGGCACACAGGCGTCGATGGGTGTGCTCGCATTCGGGCTGGGCCTCCTCACCATTACCGGGCAGGTGCAGCTGTGGCAGGTCTATGTGTTCGCCTTCCTGCTGGGTTGCGTCACCGCGTTCGATGCCCCGGCGCGCCAGTCGTTCGTCTCGGAGCTGGTCGGGGATGCCGACCTGTCCAACGCGGTGGCGCTGAATTCCACCTCGTTCAACGCCGCGCGAATGATCGGTCCCGCCGTCGCCGGTGTGTTGATCGCCGGCGTGGGTACCGGCTGGTCATTCCTGGTCAACGCGGCGTCGTTCGTCGCGGTGCTCTGCTCGCTGGGCCTGTTGCGCAGTGGTGAGTTGCATGTACATCCAGGCGGCAGGGCCGTCCGCGGCCGCGGCAGCCTGCTCGAAGGGTTCCGCTACGTATGGGCGCGCCCCGACCTGAAGGCCGTTCTGCTCATGCTGTTCCTGATCGGCACCTTCGGGCTCAACTTCCAGATTTTCATTTCCACCATGGCGGTCCAGGTGTTTCACACCGGCGCGGGCCGCTACGGGCTGCTGACCTCGATCATGGCGATCGGTACGGTCGCCGGCTCGCTGCACGCCGCTGGCCGGACCCGGTCCGGCATGACGCAGTTGCTTGCCGGCGCCGCGATCTTCGGGTGCGGCTGCGCCCTGGCAGCGGTCATGCCCAATTACTGGTTGTTCGCCTTCGCCCTGATCATCATCGGGGTCTCCGCGCTGACCTTCTCCACCACGACCAACAGCCTGATGCAGCTATCGACCGAGCCTGTCATGCGCGGACGGGTGATGGCGATCCGCCTGGCCATCGCCCTGGGTTGCACGCCCATCGGTGCGCCGATCGTCGGCTGGGTTGCCGATCGCTTCGGTGCACGCTGGGCGCTGGGAGTCGGCGCCGCTTCGGGATTTGCCGCGGCGATCGTCGCGATTCATTACCTGTGGAAGCATCGTCGCCTGCGCCTGCATTTCGACGCCGGCAACATCCGCCTCAGTTTCGACGCCAGTTCCTCATGAATCGCTGACATCGCCAGCACGCACCGCAGCAATTGCTGCGCTGCCACAATCGCCTGCGGGGCTTGGCAGAATGGTGAATCAGGTATAGCGTAAGAACCAGTGCGGAGACTCAAGGACATCCGCGCCGAAAAAAGCAGAACAGTGGGTTCCATCGGAACAGTCGACTGTGTGCAAGGGGAGCAACATGAAAATGACTTTCAGTGCGGCCGTCCTGGCCGTGTCCATTCTCGCCAGCCCGGTCGTTTTCGCGGACGACAGCAACAGCGGCGACAACGGTACCGCGGCAGGCTCCGGTACGGCTGCTTCCAATGTCGCCGCCGGTTCGGTGACGACGCAGGTGGTGGTCGGCGTCGTCACTGCCGCGGTGATCGGCGCTGTGGTCGGCGCTTCTTCCGATAATCACGGCACCTCCACCACTTCGACGACCAGCACCACGGCGAAGTAGCGCGGCAAGCGGGCTGCTTGCCCGCGGCCGGGAGTTACCAGCGGTATCTCGCATCGGCATGCCTTGCCGTCACGGATGCAGAGCATGCGGACACGGCTGGCTTGATCCGCTTGTTCGTTATTTTTATGTGAGTACGAAAAACAATTTCCGTGACGGTTGGAAATATCGTTGGCCATTCCGATCCGGAAAATGCGGACCATCGTCAACGCTGGATGGATATACTAAATCGCACCCACCAATCGGAAGGCCATCACATGAATTTCAGGAACATGCTTCGAATCGCATCCATCGGCGCGATCCTCGCGGTGAGCAGCGGCGCGGCCCATGCCACGGCTCAAGGCACGCCCCAGACCCATCACTGCAAGCAGCAGGATGGCACCATGGACATGAAAAAAACCCATAAGCAGTGCCTGGCGGCCAAGGGTACGTGGGCGAAGGACGCCGATGCGACCGCTGCACCGGCGGCCCCTGCCGCACCGGCCGCGGCCGCAGCTCCCGCGCCTGCTGCATCGGCACCGGCGCCCAAGCAGTAAAGCGGACGAGATCGCTTTGCGTCTCCAGGTCATGCCGCTGTGAAGCCCAGGGCTTCTGAGGCTTGAAGCCGCGGCTGGCGGTGTCCTGGGGCCGCAAAAGTCAGTAGTCCCCTTAGAAGTCAAAGCCCGTCTCCGTTTCAATTTGGAAGCGGAGATGGGCTTTTTGGGTGTGCAGGACTCGCGACCCTGTCGCTGTATTTCAGGTCAGTGCGACGACGCTCCATCCTTGTCCGGCGCCTGAGCTGGCTGATGAGTACGCACGATCACTGGTCGATCGTGACGCCCGGACATCCGTGAGCCGTGCCGCATCGGAGCGGGCCGCGACGACCAGACAGCTCGCCGCCCGCGGCGCGCAAAACGCAAAGGGCGGATTGGATTCCTCCAACCCGCCCTGTATTCAAACTTGCGAGACTGTGCCCCGAAGCTCGCGGGCTCCTCTGCCGTGGCTTACTGCGGCGGCGGGTAGTAGCCGGGCGGATAAGCCGGCGGCGGGGGAGGCGGTGCCGGCGTCACGTAGTAGACCTGCGGCGGCGGGGGTGCCGGCTGCACGTAGTAAACGCGCGGCGGCGGCGGGGCGTTGTTGACCACCTGGTTGCCCTTGGAATACATGCACTGCGAGTAGGCCATGTTGTACTGGCCCTGGATCGAGCGGTCCTGCTGGCCGGAGCCGTTGGCTCCGATATTCGCGCCGACGACGCCGCCCGCACCGGCGCCGATGGCGGCGCCGCGGCCGCCGCCCACCGCCGCGCCGAGGCCGGCGCCCAGAGCGGTGGTCAACACCGCCGCGCCGACGCCGCGCTCGTTGGCGGCGTCAACCTGGCCGGCGATCTGCTGGCTGGCGTACTGCTTGCACGTCGCCTGGTCCTGCTGGAACACCTCGAACGGCTTGTTCTGCGCGGGCAGCACCTGCACGGTCGGGCCCATCGGCTCGGTTGCGCAGGCGGCGA
>Ga0302311_10000211_pt1 | contig 74083 bp, 60 predicted proteins | sample III_Palsa_N1_3_FD_200449 | JGI IMG/M metagenome (GOLD analysis project Ga0302311, IMG submission 200449) | Peat permafrost microbial communities from Stordalen Mire near Abisko, Sweden - III_Palsa_N1_3 | ecosystem: Environmental > Terrestrial > Soil > Palsa > Peat permafrost | place: Sweden... | reverse complement strand
AAGATCGACGGACACCTGAACGTCGAATACAGCGGGTATCACCACCGCGCTGACGAGGTGTGCATTGCCTCGCTTCGCGCTCCCTATGTGTTCGTCACGGTACCGTTTGCGAATGGTGACGTCAGGTTCGTCGAGATACCACCAGAATGACGCGAACGGCCAAGTGCAGCCGCTCGTGACTGCCGGTTTCGGGTCGTCCGATGAAACGATGCACATGCGGCTTGCGGTCGAAGGTATGCGGTCATCTAACCACGCCCTTGAGCATCGAGCCCTGACCTGACAGCCTACGTTCCCACGTAAATGAACGCGGGAACGCGATGACAGAAGATCTGGAAGGTCTCAAGGCAAGGCTGGTGATCGGCCGCAAGCGCGATGGGCGCGGCGTGTACGACGAGACAGCGAAAGCGGAGTTGGTGGCGCTGTGCATGCAGCCCGGTGCGTCGGTGTCGCGTCTTGCGCGTGAGTGCGGCGTCAACGCCAACCAGGTCAGCCGCTGGCTGCGCGAGCGCGGTCAAGGACGACGGCGTGTTGCCGATGCCAACGAGGAGACCGCCTCGGCGGCGTTCGTTGCAGTGCCCGTGCTGCCGGCGCCGCAGATCGTGGCGGTGAGCGGCGAGGTAGCGGACATGGAATTCTGCGAGCCCGTGCGAGGAGGGCCACAACAGAATGGACTCTGACACGCCATCGAAACGGCCCAAAGGTACAGTGAAATCAATGACGCTTGGGCAACCGCACCAAAGGTCACCATTTAAGCCCAACGGTCAGGGAATGTTCCGACTGATGGGTGAGCACCCCAACGGTCGCGAAAACAGCCCAACGGTCGCGCACTCGACACAGAGACCAACGGTCACTCGGGGTGGCTGGGTTGAGTGTGACGGCACAGACCTCGGTTATGAGAGCAATCCAACAACCATGTACATGCACGCCGTTGTTTCCGCAAAATCGTCGTTATCAGGGGAGACAACGCCTCGCCTTTGCGGCTGACCGGATTGCAGCGAAGTCCGCAGGAGACCTCGCTGCACAAAAGCCAGCCGATTTGGGAGGCAACCATGTCGGGCATCCATCCGACCGTTAGGCTGCTTCCGGCTCGGCCCAAGGGTCAGAATCTGGCGGCCCTTTACCTTTCTCGATAGCCATGCGGAGTATGTCACCGATGGCAGAGTGCGTGGCCTCCAGCAGCGGGATCCAGTTGTAGACACGGTGAACATCGGCCGGCATGCGCTCGAGCGTGCAAGTGCTGATGACCTCGACAAGGTCCATTTTCAGTTTCCACTGAAAGCCACGTGCCGCTTCGACGGCCACGCGCTGCCACCACGTCGGGTTGACGATCCGCACCGAGTGGGCGTCTCCGGAAGTAACACCCCCGTCAACCCCCTGCCCTTTACACGTGTCCACCTTGGCGCGTACCACGAGACTCTCAGCGCGCGTAGGGACGAGACTGCCTTCGACCTCGAGTAGATCGGACGCCGTGACACCGGTTCGTACGACCCTCGATGAAAAGCTGACGATCTCTTCGCCATCAACGATGGCCTGAAATTCGCCTTGCCGCCGGTAGTGAAACCGGCGCGCTCCAGCCGAATCGAGTCCAGTTTCTTTCTCGAGCTGACGGATGGCTCCCTTCACCTCCCCCTCCGTTGACACGATCTCGCCGACTCGGTCGACCAGTCTGGCGCTGGCGTTCAGGAGGGCGATCGTTTCAGCCCTCAGAGGCTCATCAGCACCATCGTCGCGGGCAAGATCTCTGAGGTCGTCGCGTCTCCGACCACGCCTCTCGTGCGGAATCAACTGCAATTGCGGCTTCTTCGGAACTTCCGTCACCAGTTCGTAGCCAGACTCCTCGTTGACCTGGAGCCTCGAGCCGAGAACTGCCTCCATACCCTTGAGGAAGTCCAGGTCGTCCTGCCCAGCCCGCATCGTCTCGAAAACTTGCACACCGCGCTTGAGAAGTTCTCCGAAAGTCAACTTGGCGTCCGAATTGACACCCAGGATCGTCACAATTTCCATCACGCATCTCCTCGCGCAATCAGCGCAGACCCAACCACCAGCATCAGCCACGCAAACCCTCGCATCGACAGCGTCGCGCCGCTTGCCTCAACGGCCCGAATTCCAGGTGCAGCCATGAACAGCCTGTGAGGCGCTTCGCCCCTGCGCACCTTCGCAGGCCGTACCTCGATGCCCAAGGAGGTCAGCGAATCGGAAACGGCCGGTCGGACGGGCGCGCTCGAAATGACGAGCGCGCTGGGCTGAACGCCAGCGTCGAACAGGAATTTGATCAGCCGCACGGCCGAACGCTCCTGAGAAAGCGAGATGTCGTCGCCGTAGACGCACTGCAGCCAGTCCTGCCAAAGCAACAGCAAGGCTGACCACTGGTGGGAATCCATCATCTGGCCGAGACGATCCTTCATTCCCTCGTGCTTGGCCTGCTGAGTCGCCCGCCCCCACAAGGACATCGCCGTGATCGCGCGACACTGGTTCTGCAGCGAGTCACTAGAGCCCTGAGGCATCATTTGCGCCGCCATCAGTGCCTCGGTCAGTTCGCTGGCAACAGAGACGACGACCGCGGGAGCAACCTCGGCAGCAGCCGCCACGAGTTCCACGGGCCTCTTGAGTTGGATTTCCCGGACGATCCTGAGTCGGGTCTCGAGGGAAATGTCACTGGACTTGGCGTCGACGTCGGCCGCACCCGCAGGAGGTATCGGTGGAATCGGTTCGATCTGGCCGTCGCACAGATGGGGAAAGACCGCCGAATAGTTCGAGCCGCCCTGCGCCGAGGCCCAAGCCAACGGGCGAACCTTGCGACCCCACGCCCCCAGGGCAGCCTCGATCAGATGGATATACCACCACGTCGAGTCCGGGCCGGCATGGCCGCCCCTGGCACAGAGTTGCAGGAACGCCATGAGATCCGTCGGATCGAAATGCTCGAAGAGTTCGGCGGCCTTACGCGAGAAACAGGTATGTCGAAGATCGTAGATGCTCGCCCCGCTGTCTCCGGTTGCCCATCGCAACGCGGCGTTGACGAGCGCCTCAGTTTGCAACGGCGCCAACCGCGCACCCGGGATTCCTTGGCGGCCAAAGAGGACGTCGTCATCGAGCGCGCCTTCGCTGCGGCGCAGCTTGACAAAGTCGATCAGCATCTCTTTGAGCGCAGTGCTCTCCACGTCCACGACGCGACGCAGCGCTGGCGACTTTCCCACGCCATCGCGCCGCCGCGGATAGATCACCACCGAGACAGTCCCCGAGATGAGCACGTCACCAATGCGAATGCACCAGAACTCAACGGTTCGCATCTCGATTTCGTACCCCAGAAGCAGGATGGCCTTGGCCTGCAGCGAGATCCGCTCCGACGACGTCACGACTTGCACGTACGAAATAGACCGATCGAATTCCGCAGGCCAGACCATGGCCGCCGCCGGGGGCAGGGGGTCTTCACCTCCCGGGAGGGCCTTTGCCAGTGGCTCTGCTCCGGCCAAGGTCAGGAACCGATGAAATACCTGGATGAACGCAGCGAGCTTCGGCCATTGGGAAACGCGGACGCCTTCGAACATCTTTTCGTAGGCCTCGTGCAATTGCGCTCCGGAGAGAGTCGTCACGTCGATCTCGGTGAGCAACTTGACAAGAGAGCGCGCGCCGACTCGCAGGTATGCCCATATCGTCACCGGCGCCCACAGCGCCCCGCCCATGCCGCCCGCCACCAGCGCATGACGGATCGCACCGAAGATCAGCACTTGGCCACGCCCTTCCTTGGCCGCGGCCGGCATCAGCAATGCGATGCGTCCAATGATCAGCGCGCGTCCATGATCCTTGGACGGTTTGTCGCGCACGACATCGCCGACGTAGCGGATCAGCGCCTCGAGACTCTGCGTTCCCCCGTTCGTGCCACTCCCGCTCAGGTAAGCGCTGATGCTGTCGGGCAGGCAGGGTCGGTCGCCCACCGACCTGGTCTGCGGCATGCCAGAGACCTTCCTCGCCAAAGCAGCCCTGTTCAGAAGCTGGAAGGGCTTCGCCCCAATTGCATGAGCCAGGAGTGGCGTGGGCATGCGCGCGTGCCACCAAGCCGTTGCATCTGCCAGGAACGCCTCGTAAGGAGGGACCCGCCGTTCACCTGGAAACAGTTGGGCCAGCAGGCGATTGACGTCGCGCCAGTCCTTCACGGTGACGGCGAACCCCAAGTCCGCAATCGCGTGGCTGCCGGTCTGCGTGGACACTTCGCGCCGGTCCACATAGCCTTTGAATTCCCACTCCACCCACAGCGTATCGCCATCGCAATAGCTCTGCACTTCGGGCGACGTCGCCCGTTGCATCGCATGCATGCTCAGGACAGCTTCGTTGGACGGCAGCGCGATCAAGCGTCGCGCCGCAGGTGAAAGTGCTCGCCATGCCGGAGCCCAGTCCTCGTCCATGATCCGCAGCACGCGTTCATGACGTTCTACGGCCGCCGGGAGATCGCCCGTCGTCTCGAACGAGCAGCCTTCAACTCCGCGATCCTTGACGATCAGACCGCTTTCACGGAGGGCCATGAGCCAGTTGTTCGTGAGTGCCGCCATGGTCAGGCCCCCTTCAGCGCGCGGGGCAGGACAATCAGAAGGACAGTGTCAATGACCTCCTCCATCGCAGCCCGCAGCCGCACCATGTCGCCGTCCACGAAACTCACGCGGTTGTACGAGCCGACATAGAGCCCGTCGATTTGATGCCGCGTCAGCACGTCAATGAGCAGCTGTTCGATCCCCCGATCCATGAGCTGCAACGGCCAGAACTGCCGCGCGAAATTGGGGCGGACGCGCAGGTTCTTCGGAAGCACGCTGTTCCAGGTCAGGTATCCGATCGCCTCGAGGCGATCTGCGGCATCGACGCCGAAGATCGCCGACTCCTTGCGGCCACTGCGGAGCCATTCCCAGAGAAGTCTGGCCAGCGCGATGCTCCGGGAATCACCCAGTCTTTCCAGCGCGGTCGCCACGCGCTCGACGAGCACATCCCATCCTTTCACCACAGGACCAACGAGCCCGACCAGCGGAATGGCCAGCCCCTGCTGAGCATGCACCTCCTTGTCGAGGACCCGGCACGCCACGCCGCTCCGCAGCTCCTCGCCATCGAGGTCATATTCAAGCCAGCGGCGCAACGCTAGAACGAGGGCCAGAAACGCGGCGATCCAGCTCGCGTGGCGATTCAGGCATTCGATGGCAGCCGCGACGGACTCCAGGTCCCTTCCCTCGTCCGCCCTGTTCAAGAGGAATTCGAAAACCCTCTGAACGGATTGCGGCTTGATGGCCGTGAAAGAGCCAATCAGTTCGGTGCGCTGAGGCAAGAGAGGCGCGGGCCACCCAAGCGCTTGGCAGGCCGCAACGGCCGTGCGATCGGCCACCAGGCTACGGCATGCGCCGTAAACGGGGCGGCCACGTGACACCAGGAAGTAGCTGTTCGTCACGAGCGCCACAGGCCAGCGATGGTGTCCCGCCGCGATCAACAGCGCAGGCACCGACTCCTGAAGGCGGCGAGCCGTAATCCTGTAGACGCTGTCACCAACGACCGCCGACCTCGGATGGTGACCGACATCACCCAACAGGTCACCGACGTTGAGCGGCGTGGTCGTCGCGACGCGCACGCCGGTGCGGAAGAAGTCGGCGAGAGGCGGCGTCAGCGGGATCGTCACGACTTGAGCCGTGACTTCGTAGAGATCCTGCGTTTCGGCGTCAGGCCGAGCCGCACGCTCCATGATCTTGTAGAGCGTGTAGCAGTAGCAGCCACCATCGACATTCAGCCACGCCAGCGCGCCAGCCGGAGGGAGCGAGCCCAGTTGCAGCGGCAACTTCAGGACGATCTCACTCGTGAGGTGGCTCACGACCTCCAGGCAGACCAACGCCGCCGCGGCGTCGCCGGTCTTGACCATCGACAGCAGCTCGACGCCGGAATCATGGAGGAGATTGGCGGACAGCGTACCGTAGCCACCAGTGGCTCCAACCATTGCCAGACTGGCGTAGTCCTCGAGGTTCTCACTGCGCCGACGGAACTCTCGATTGAACACATCGATGGGATCCATCGACCGAATCACGCGGGGTGTCGATTCGATCAGGCCATAGCTCGCGGCCACCTGAGGGCTTCCGGCAAGAGACTCGCGAAGTTGCCGGTCGGCGACCGCCAAAGCACGAACTCGTGCCTTGTCGGACCAAGCCAACGCTTGCGGGCTCTTGGGTGTCGAGATCGCCGCGATGGCGACTGCCATTGCCTTTCGCGACGGCTGAACATCGCGAAAGATGCGCAGCGCGAATCGGGCACCCATTGTCTGCAGAACAATAGGATCGACAACACCGGCGCGACTGGCCCGCGCGATCGCGATGGCCGAGAGGTAGAGCTGGTGGCGACCGAGTCGGCGCTGCAGGGCCAGCAGCACGGCTCCTTCCACGACGCCAAGCGGCTGCTGTCGTTTCACCTCGTCGATCCGATGCGCCAAAGCGCGAGCGCCGGGATGAAGGGTAGCCAGCGCGGCCACGGCCAGCTCTAGACCATGCAGTGCCAGATCCTCGAGAGGGAGATCCTCCGGCGCGTCGAGCATCGTGCGGCACACCTTCGCCAGGTGCGACAGATCCCTCAGCGAAAACGGCAGTTCTTCCCTCGGATCGCCGACTTGACTGTCGTTGGCTGCAGTCTGGTGCGTCTCGAACTGGGTAGGGCGATCGGAATCGTTGGGTTTGGCGGAATTTGAATCCATGTCTTGCTCCTGGATGTGGTGGGCAAGAACTGGAAGCAAACACTCGCCAGCCGTGCGCAACTTTTCGTATGGACCTCAACACTCTTGAAAAGCAAGAGGCGAGGGAACGCAAAAAATGACACACGGTTGGTATGCCGTGCGGGGTGATATGCACCCCTCTGCTTCACCGCGATCAACGCAGCTGGCAGGTGGCCGTAGCACACGGGATCGCCTGTGCTCAACAGCGCGACCGCGGAAGCGATCGGCAAAGGAAAAGGAAACGAAGCCCCCCTCTGACGCGTGGCTCGATAGCGCCTGCCAGCCGAGGCTGACTAGATGCCCTGACGGCCGCGCATCCGCGGCTGCGTTTGAAAATGTCCGCCTCAGTTAAGGCAAGCGCTCAAACCTGTACTACGCAGAAAGCATAAGCGCTGGATCGACGACAAAACATTTTGATATCGAGCCCAAGCCAGCACGAACCCGGGCGATTTTCAATCGAAGTGCACAACACCAGTTTCGAATGGGTCACCCCATAAGGCGCCAGCTCCCACACTGAAAATCGGCATCCCGAGACAGGCGCCACCTGGAGCGGCCGGCGCCTGAAGCCGAAGTGATATTCGCGCCGATCTTGGAGTGAGCCAATTTCACAGGACGTGCCGATCGCAGGGTGAGCCGGGCAATTCAGCGTAGAACCCGCATGCCAGCTGGGCAAGGATCCTGCCGAGGTGGCTCATTCGAGCGTCGGCGCGGTGGCTCAGTACAGGGTCGGCGCCAACATACACGTCGGCCTCCTGCAATCGAACGAGTCCGCAAGCGCGCCGTTCGACAATTTGATCGCCAACCCAAGTTGCGTGATGCATTCCTGGCAGCCAGTAAATTGCGCCCTGAAGTGGCCCCCGATGGTCGAGCCATTATCGGCCTCGCTACGAGTCCTGACCGCGAAAAACTGTGGAAGGCGCTCAGGGTCTACGCCCGGGGACTGATTTCTGGAGCACCGGCGACATGCTGCCTGCTGACGCAGTTGCGTCGATCGAGCGGATATTTAACCGCGAGGCTCGTCCCGCGGAGTACTGGGAACCTCTGTTGGCAGCATCGGAATTTGCGGGGGGATGGAACCGTCACGACCATCGGTGCGCATGAACAATTTCGACTGTCATTCCGGGCAGTGGCGACAGGCGATGCGCTTTCGGTGATGGTGCTCGACTTCTACCGATCGTTTCCGTACGTAGCTATGATGATGATGAAGCCGGGGACAGATTTCGGCAGCCCGGTCCGACTTCCCTTCTAGCGGGCCACGGGACATCGATCCCAACGGTGCGCAGTGCCAAGGCGGCTCGCCGGCGTTTTCAACTTGCCTCCTGTCGGCCACAAACAGCCGATCGCGAACGACAGCTTCTATGAGGACTGTCTTGTCAAGGCCTCTCCCTCAAGGTGGAACTTGAAGGCAGCGTCCAATCGAGATGCCGGTGCTGTTCCGCTGCGATGCTGATCCGAGGTTGGGGACGTTCGAGAGCTCGAGCAAGCGCTCGACAAAACTTCTATCCGTGCAGGACGCTGGCCGCGCGATCGTCCCTCGGTGCATTGGTACGACCTTGAAAAGAGTTCGTCGGGCACTGTCGCAGCGATCACTCAGGCCACCGAGTCGCTTGGTGTTCGTGCGCTCCATCTACCGAGCCTCGACGCACTCACCGAGCGCGCAACACAACGGCATCCGGAGCGCGTCGTGCTGTCCATCTTCGGTGGGAAGCGATCGCGCGACCGCATGGCACTCGTTCCTGGGATCTGCGAGTCGTTCGATGTCCGATTCATTGCCCCCAACGTCTATCGACGAGTCATCTGCCAGGACAAGGAAATCTCCAAGAGGTCGCCGGTCACGTGGCTGGTGGCTTCTGCAATGCCTCGATGGCGCTTGCCGATGCGACGCACCGTGCGCTGGCTATTTCTAGAACCCATCGCGTCGAATGCTCGTCAGCGGCACGGTCTCGACAGAGATTGCCGGATCGATCGGGGCAGCGTCGGGGCAACGCTCTCGCGTAGGACCCCCCCCTCGGAGTGGAGACGCCCATAGAATGGACGGCGTTTCCAACGGCCGCCCCGATCCGTGCGAGGAAAAAGTCGCCCACATCATCGCCGCCGCAGATGGGGACGGAGAAATACGCATGCGCGGCCTCGCGAAGGCATGAAGTCAAGTAAGTTGTAGTACCTCGTCCTCGACATGTTTCGTTCCCTCAAAAAGCTTGGCATCCGCTCCTGGATGCTTTTCGGCACGACGTTGGCCATCCTGCCGCTTCTGGGGTTTGCGGCGTGGATCGTCGTGGCACTTGTGATGAAGGAGCATGCCGACGACGATCGAGAGCTTCTCCAGCGCTCACAGGTCGCCTCGCTGGCCTTGAAACATCGCTTCGACCGCGCCGCAGCGGCACTCGAGGTGCTTGCTGCGTCACCGAGCCTGCAGCGTGGGGACTTGCATGGTCTCTATGATGAAGCCAAGACGGTCATGGCCCGGCATCCCGACGCAACCGCAATCAGCATTGTTCGAGCCAATGGGGAGGTGCTTTTCTCCACGGCTGCAGCGTGGGGCGAGACCCTGGACGGTTCAAAGGCGGTCGACCTTGAGCAGCCCGTCTTTTCGAACGGGGACACCGTCTATACGAGGATGTTTCCTGGCTCTGTGACACACCATTGGGTCATGGCCGTTTCAGTGCCGGCCCGTGTTGATGGAGAGGTCAAATACTCGCTCCGGATGACTCTGCCCAGTGAAGCCCTGTCCGCGGTACTGAAGGAACAAGTGCTGCCGCAGGAATGGACTTCTGCCTTCATCGATCCGGCGGGGGTCATTGCTGGACGTTCATCCGATGCTGCGAAGTTGGTAGGAAGACCAGCAACGCAAACGCTGAGGCAAGCGATCACCACGGGCGCATCTTGCCCTTATCGAACGACGACCTATGACGGCGCTCAACTCTCATCATGTGCATACCGAGTCCCGGATTCCGACTGGTTCGCTGCGATCGGCGTTCCTACTGGGGCATACGAACACGACCTGCGAGACTCTCTCACGAAACTCATGGCCGCCGGGCTGGCAAGCAGTGCTCTTGGAATTTTCGGTGCGCTTCTGATAGCCAATGCCATCAAGGACCAAGTCAAATCATTGACTGCCGTCAGCACGAATCTCGACGATGCATCAGGTCACGCTGCGCCCTCAAGTCCGACGATCCGCGAGCTTGCGCATGCCGCGAGGGGCATCCAGGCGTCACGCAGGCGAGCAGGAGAGCTCGAAGGCTTGCTCGTACAGGCGAGACACGACTCGTTGACTGGGCTACCAGGCCGTGAACTCTTTTGGGAACTCGTGGCAGGAGACCTCGCGTCAGCAGACTCGCAAGGTGACTGCATCGCGCTTCTCTTCCTCGACCTCGACGGTTTCAAGTCGGTCAATGACCGTCAGGGACACGACGCAGGAGATGCGCTCCTACGCCAGGTTGCAGACATCATCCGCGCAGTCGTCCGCGCGAACGACATCCCGGCGCGTCTGGGCGGAGACGAGTTCGTCATCTATTTACGAGCCGACGCCGCAGAAGTTGAGCGCGCATCGGCGTTCGTCGCGCAGCGCCTGCTCTCCCGAATCGAAGTCCTCGGCGAAATAGGCTGCAGTATCGGAATCGCTGTTGGCGCATGCAACGCTTCATTGCTCGAAGGATTGTTGTGGCAAGCCGACCAGGCCATGCTTTCCGCAAAGATGGCGGGCAAAGCCCGCTACGTGTTCAGTCAGCCACCTGATAGAGCTGACTGAGCCGATGTTCGTCGCGGGCTCCGTGTTCGTCGGACTTGCGAGGGTTCGCAGCAGGCCGCCTGTCGCGAGTGAGAACGATCCTCGCCCAGCGTGCGCCGCGCCCGGCTGGTAGCGCAAGCACGCCGCCGGTCGCGTTCCCTCGGGGTGCCACCCCGGCCTTCCCCCTAACTTCCGTCGCAAAGCTCCTCGATGGTGCACATCAGCAGTTCCTCCGTCACCGGCTTCACAAAGTGGCGGTCAAAGCCGGCATCCAGTGCCGCCTGCTTGGCGTTTGCGTCTCCCCAGCCGGTGATCGCGACGATCTTGATGCCAACCGACCAAGGCATCGCCTTGATCGCGCGGCAGACTTCATAGCCGTTCTTTTTGGGAAGCCCGATGTCGAGCAGGACGACTTCCGGATGGAAGGACTCTGCGCGTTCAACGGCGGCCTCGCCATCGAACGCCATAGCGACAGAGAAGCCGCGCATCTCCAGGAGCGCGCCCAGCGTCTCGGCACCATCAATGTTGTCGTCCACGACGAGGATGCGCACGGCCCTGCTCGGCGAAGCCAAATCCCGGCTGGAGCGCTCCGGGGTCGCGACGAGCTCTGTCATGATCGGCAGCACAACCTCGAACTCGCTGCCTTTGCCGAGACCTTCGCTCCGGGCCGAGATGCTTCCACCATGCATCTCGACCAGCCGCTTGGCGAGCGACAGGCCGATGCCGAGGCCGCCACGCGAGCGTGCCAGCGCGATCTCGACCTGAGAGAACATCTCAAAGACACGATCGATGTTCTCGCGCGCAATGCCGATGCCGCTATCCCTGACGGTGACGTGCACCTGACCGTCGGCGATCCGCGACGCCATCGCAATGTGGCCACCGCGCTCCGTGTACTTCGCCGCGTTGGTCAGGATGTTCATGAACACCTGCGCCAGCCTCGTCGGGTCCGCTTCCACCATCTGGGGCACGTCTTGAAGCACGACTTCGAGCTTGTGCCCGGCCTCCTCGATCTGGGGACGGCTGCTCTCCAGCGCGAGGTTGAGCACGTCATCGAGGCTGACACGCTCCAGCTGGAGTTCCAGCCGACCCTGGTTGATCCGCGCGACATCCATCAGGTCGTCGATCAGGCGAGCCATGACCTTGACCTGCCGTTGGATGATCGCGCCTGCGCGGATGGCAGGCGGGTTGTCGGTCGTGCTCAGTTGCAGGATGCTCACGGCGTTGCGTACCGGCGCCAGCGGGTTGCGGAGCTCGTGCGCGAGCGTCGCCAGGAATTCGTCCTTGTGGCGATCGGCATCGCGCAGTTCAGCCTCGAGCCGCTTGAGCGGCGTGATGTCGATCAGCACCACGGCCACCGTGCGCGACATGTTGACGTCGGTATGCGGCTCCAGGAAGGCGCAGATGTGCGTCGGCCGGGACATGCCCCCTTGGTCCTGCGCCGAGTGCACCGCGAATTCGATCGACAGGCTTTCCCCGGCGAGCGCGCGATCCACCGCCGGCTTGACACTCTCCCAGCGCTTCGCGTTCAGCGAACCCACGCGCTGGCCGACCCGGATTGGCCCGGACGCGTTCAGGATGCGCCGGAATGAGTCATTGACGAACCGGTAGCGGTACGTGCTGTCGATCACCGCAATGCCTACCCGCGCAGCCTCCGTGACGGTCGTCAGGAAACGCTCGCGCTCCAGTAGCGCCTCCTCGGAACGCTTGCGCTCCGTCACGTCTCGGAACAACATTGCGACCGACCTGCCCTCCGGGGTCTCGATGACGAACGCATAGATGTCGACGATACGGGCCAGGCCCTCCACGCGGCCATGATGTCGAAAGGGCTTGCCCTCCATGGCCACCTTGCCGAGCCCGTCCAGCCAGATCTGCTCCACCGCGGGGATGAACTCGCTCGCGAGCATGCCGCCCACTTCGCCCAGGCCGGAATGTCGATGGAAGGCAGCGTTCGTCTCGCGAAAACGGAAGTCGCGGGCGACGCCGCCATCGTCGAAGACCATGTCGACCACGCAAAAGCCTTCGTCGATCGACTGAAACAGCGTCCGGTAGCGAACTTCGCTTTCGCGCAAGTCCCTCTCGGCGCGATATCGGTCGCTGACGTCGCGGATCGTGCCCAGCAACGTGCGCTGCGCTGAGCCCTCGTCGACGAGCCGGCCCTCGATCTCGACGGCGTGCTCGCCACCCTTGCAACTTGTGAGGCGGCCTTCGAACCGGAATCGCCCGTCGCTGCCGGGGATGGCCCGCGCAGCCTCGGCGAAGCGCTTGCCGTCGTTCGGATGCAGGCACGCGATGAGTTGTGCGGAGGACGCTGGCCAGTCTTCCTGTGCGCCATTAAACACCCGGGACGGCCACTCGTTCTCCCAGCGCCAGTGATCCGCATCGAGATTCCAAAGCCAGAATCCAAGCCCGAGCGCCTCGGTCGCGAGCCGCACGCGGGCGTTGCTCGCGTTCAACGCATGGGTGCGTTCGGCGACGCGAAGATCGAGCTGTGCGTTCCAGCGCCGCAGCTCGTCCTCGGCTCGCGTGCGTTCCACGACTTCGGCAGCGAGGGCACGATTGGCAATCGCCAGGTCACGACCGCGCCGGTGCAGTTCGGTGAATACGTCCACCTTGGAGCGCAGCGCGGCCGCATTGACCGGCTTGAGCATGTAGTCGACCGCGCCTGTGCCGTAGCCTTCGAGGACGTGCTGGTCGTCGTTGAAATGCGCCGTCAGGAAGATGATCGGGATCTGCGCGGTCTTCTTGCGGCTCTTGATCGTCTGCGCCAGCTCGAAGCCGGTCATGCCGGGCATCTGTACGTCGAGGATCAGCAGTGCGAACTCATGGTTGACGAGCGCCAGCAGCGCCTCGTCCGGCGAGAGTGCGCGTATCAGACGATAGCCGGGATCGCTCAGGATCGTCTCTAGCACGGTCAGGTTGCGCGGCTCGTCGTCGACGACGAGGATGTTGACCGGCGGCAGGTTCGCTGGCAGCAGCGCTTCCGCCAGGCTTCTCGAAAAGTCGTCTGGACTACGCGGGTTGTCATTCATGGGGCGAACTCCAGACCCGCGACGATCCATGGCCTCGCGGGTTGGCGTCGTCCGCAATCACGGCGCGAACGGCAGGAGGGACAAGGCTGGGGGTCATCGGAACAGCCAGACGCGAAGCAGCGATAGCAGCTGGTTGGTGTTGACGGGCTTGGAGATGTAGTCGCTCGCGCCGGCGTCCAGGCACTTTTCGCGGTCGCCTTTCATTGCCTTGGCCGTCAGGGCCAGGATAGGCAATGTGCGGAACCGGGGCTTGCTGCGGATCTCGCGCATCGTCTCGTAGCCGTCCATCTCCGGCATCATGATGTCCATCAGGACGATGTCGAGATCGGGCGTGGTTTCGATGAGCTCGATGGCCTGGCGACCGTTCGTCGCGCTGAGGATGTCCATCTCATGGTTCTCGAGCACCGACGTCAGTGCGAAGATGTTGCGCGCGTCGTCGTCGACGATCAGCACCTTGCGTCCGCGCAGGATCTCCTTGCCCCCGTGCAGGCGTTCGAGCATCGCCTGCTTGTCGGGCGGCAGGTCCGTGACCACGCGATGCAGGAACAATGCCGTCTCGTCGAGGAGGCGTTCGGGCGACTGGACATCTTTCAGCACGACGCTCTTGGCCATCTGCTTGAGGGCGGCCGTCTCTTGCTGCGACAGTTCCCGGCCCGTGAAGACGACCACGGGGATGGCCGCGGTGCGCGGGTCGCCCTGCAGGCGTTCGAGCAGCTCGAAGCCGGTCATGTCAGGCAGGCGAAGATCCAGCACGATGCAGTCAACCGGGCTCTTCGCGAGCGTCGCCAGCGCCTCGGCGCCGGTGCCCACGGGGAGGATCTCGATGTCGCGATAGCCGAGCAGCTCCACGATCGCGTTGCGCTCGATCTCGTTGTCCTCCACCACAAGCAGCCGCTTGGTACGCGGGAGGGCGAACGCCTTGATGCGCTCAATCGCCGCTTCGAGACCATCCGTCGTCGGCTCCTTGACCAGGTAGGCGAAGGCACCGTGCGCCAAGCCGTGGTGCCGCTCCTCTTCCATCGAGATGATCTGCACCGGGATGTGTCGCGTTAGCGGATCGAGCTTCAGCTGGTTCAGCACGGTCCAGCCCAGCATGTCGGGCAGGAAGATGTCCAGCGAGATCGCAGTAGGCAGCAACTGCCGCGCAAGCGAGAGCGCATGGGCACCCTTGCCGGCGATCGCGCCCTTGAAACCCTTTTCGCGCGCGAGCCCCAGCAGAATGCGGGCGTAGTGCGGATCGTCTTCCACGATCAGCAGTGACGAGTCGCCCGGCTCGATCGAGTTGCGGTCATCGGGAATATGCTCTTCGCGTGCGACGGGCAGGACGGTCATCTCCGGCTTCGCGTCGTCGCTGGAAGACTCGTTCGAACGCGCGAGCAGGCGGTTGGAGGCCGGCCCGGAATATTGCAGCGGCAGGAACAGCGTGAAGACGCTGCCCTCTCCCGGCACGCTGGACAATCGGATCTCGCCTCCCAGCAGCACCGCTAGTTCGCGGCTGATGGCCAATCCCAGCCCGGTGCCGCCGTACTTGCGCGAGGTGCCTGCGTCGGCTTGCTGGAACGCTTCGAAGATGAGGCGCTGCTTTTCTGGAGGAACGCCGATGCCCGTGTCCTCGACGACGAAGGCGACCACCGGCTGGCCGCCGCTCAGTACCGGGTGATCCGAACTCCAACCTGCCGTGGCCAGGTGCACGCCGACGTGGACGTGGCCCTGCGAGGTGAACTTGACGGCGTTGGACAGGAGATTCTTCAGGATCTGTTGCAGGCGCTTCGGGTCGCTCTCCATCGAACGCGGCAAACTGCTGTCGAAGTGAATCTTGAACGGCAGGTTCTTGGCCTCGGCCACATGGCGGAAATTGCGGTCTATCGTGTCCCGCAGATTGGTGAACGTGATGTCCTCGGCCTCCACGGTGACCGTTCCGGACTCGATCTTGGACAAGTCCAGGATGTCGTTGATCAGGTGCAAGAGGTCCGAGCCCGATGAATTGATGTTGCGGGAAAACTCGACCTGTTTCGGTATGAGGTTGCCATTGCTGTTCTCGGCCAGTTGTTGGCTCAGGATCAGAATGGAGTTGAGCGGGGTGCGTAGCTCGTGCGACATGTTCGCCAGGAACTCGGACTTGTACTTGGACGTCAGCGCAAGCTCGGCCGCCTGTTCCTCGAGTGCGCGACGCGCCTGTTCCACTTCGGCGTTCTTGCGTTCCACTTCGGCGTTCTGCTCGGCCAGCAGGCGCGCCTTTGTGCCGAGCTCCTCGTTGGTCTGTTGCAGCTCGCTCTGGCGCGACTGGAGTTCGACAGTGAGCTGCTGCGATTGGGTCAGCAGACCTTCGGTGCGCATGGTCGCCTCGATGGTGTTGAACACAGCGCCGATGCTCTGGGTCAACAGCTCGAGAAAGGCCAGGGATCCGGGCGTAAAGTGCTGCAGCGATGCCAGTTCGATGACTGCCTTCGTCTCACCCTCGAACAGTACGGGCAGCACGATCACGCTCACCCGGCTCGCCTGTCCCAGACTCGAACTGATCTTCACGAAGTCCGCGGGGACGTCGGTCAGCAGGATGCGGCGCTTTTCCTCGGCACACTGACCAACGAGGCCTTCCCCGAGGCGTATCGTCGGCGCGAGCTCGACGCCTTGCGCGTAGCTCGAGAGCAGCGCGAGCTGGGCGTCGTCGTCCGTTCCGGCCAAGTGATAGATCGTTCCTTGGTGCGCGTCAACCAGCGGTGCCAGTTCCGTCAAGAGCAACTGCCCCACAGTGCTGAGCTCGCGCTGTCCTTGCAACATGCCGGTGAAGCGAGCCAGGTTGGTCTTGAGCCAATCCTGCTCGCGATTGCTCTCCGTCGTCTCGCGGAGATTCGAGATCATCGTGTTGATGTTGTCCTTCAGCTCGGCGACCTCGCCGCGGGTCTCGACCTGGATGGAGCGCGTCAGATCGCCCTTGGTCACGGCCGTGGCGACTTCGGCGATCGCGCGCACCTGCGTCGTGAGGTTGGCGGCAAGCAGATTCACGTTGCCGGTCAGATCCTTCCAGGTGCCCGCGGCGCCCGGCACATTGGCCTGGCCCCCGAGGCGGCCGTCCACGCCGACTTCGCGCGCCACGTTGGTCACCTGGTCCGCGAAGGTCGCGAGGGTGTCCGTCATGTTGTTGATCGTGTCGGCCAGCGCCGCCACCTCGCCCTTGGCCTGCACTGTCAGACGCTGGGTCAGGTTGCCGTTGGCCACGGCCGTGACCACCTTCACGATACCGCGCACCTGCTCGGTGAGGTTGGAGGCCATGAAGTTGACGTTGTCGGTCAGATCCTTCCATGTGCCGCCCACGCCACCGACCTGGGCCTGACCGCCGAGCTTGCCTTCGGTGCCGACCTCGCGCGCGACCCGCGTCACTTCGCCGGCGAACGAGTTCAACTGGTCAACCATCGTGTTGATGGTGTTCTTGAGCTCCAGGATCTCGCCCTTGACGTCGACGGTGATCTTGCGGTTCAGGTCACCCCGCGCGACAGCGGTCGTCACTTCGGCAATGTTGCGAACCTGCGAGGTCAAGTTCGCGCCCATGGTGTTGACTGAGTCAGTCAGATCCTTCCACGTGCCGGCGACCCCTGGCACGACCGCCTGCACGCCCAGGCGCCCTTCGGTGCCGACCTCGCGCGCGACCCGCGTCACTTCCGAAGCGAATGATCGCAACTGCTCCACCATGGTGTTGATGGTTTCCTTCAGCTGAAGGATCTCACCGCGCACGTCCACCGTGATCTTCTTGGACAGGTCGCCGTTGGCCACCGCGATGGTCACCTCGGCGATGTTGCGCACCTGGCCCGTCAGGTTGGACGCCATCGAGTTCACGTTGTCGGTCAGATCCTTCCACGTGCCGGCAACGCCGAGCACTTGGGCCTGGCCACCCAGCTTGCCCTCGGTGCCCACCTCGCGGGCGACGCGGGTGACCTCGGATGCGAAAGCGCCGAGCTGCTCCACCATTGTGTTGATGGTCTCCTTGAGCTGGAGGATCTCGCCTTTGACGTCCACCGTGATCTTGCGGCTGAGGTCGCCGCGCGCGATGGCGGTGGCGACGTCGGCGATGTTGCGCACCTGACCCGTGAGGTTCGACGCCATCGAGTTGACGTTGTCGGTCAGATCCTTCCACGTGCCGGCAACACCGGGCACCTGGGCCTGGCCGCCCAGCTTGCCGTCCGTCCCCACCTCGCGTGCGACGCGACTGACCTCGGCGGCGAAGGAACGCAGCTGGTCAACCATCGTGTTGATGGTCTCCTTGAGCTCCAGGATTTCTCCGCGGACGTCTACCGTGATCTTCTTGGACAGATCCCCGTTTGCCACCGCGATCGTCACGTCCGCGATGTTGCGCACCTGGGACGTGAGGTTGTTGGCCATCGAGTTGACGTTGTCGGTCAGGTCCTTCCAGGTGCCGGCGACGCCTTCCACCGCGGCCTGGCCGCCGAGCTTGCCTTCGGTGCCCACTTCACGAGCGACGCGGCTGACCTCACCCGCGAAAGCGTTCAACTGGTCGACCATCGTGTTGAGCGTGTTCTTCAGCGTCAGGATCTCGCCCTTGACCTCCACCGTGATCTTGGAGGACAGGTCGCCCTTGGCGATCGCGGTCGCGACGTCGGCGATGTTGCGTACCTGGCCGGTGAGGTTGGACGCCATGAAGTTGACATTGTCGGTCAGATCCTTCCACGTGCCCGCCACGCCCGGCACCTGGGCCTGGCCGCCGAGCTTGCCTTCCGTGCCGACCTCGCGCGCCACGCGAGTGACCTCGGAGGCGAAGCCGTTCAACTGGTCGACCATCACGTTGATGGTGTTCTTCAGCTCCAGAATTTCGCCCTTGACCTCCACCGTGATCTTGCGGCTCAAGTCGCCGCGTGCCACGGCGGTGGTGACGTCGGCGATGTTGCGAACCTGGGAGGTCAGATTGTTGGCCATCGAGTTGACGTTGTCGGTCAGGTCCTTCCAGGTGCCGGCCACGCCGCGCACCTGGGCCTGACCGCCGAGCTTGCCTTCAGTGCCCACTTCGCGGGCCACACGCGAGACCTCCGAGGCGAACGCATTCAGCTGGTCAACCATCGTGTTGAGCGTATTCTTCAGTTCGAGGATTTCGCCCTTCACGTCCACCGTGATCTTGCGCGACAGATCGCCGTTGGCCACAGCGGTGGCGACGTCGGCGATGTTGCGCACCTGGCCGGTGAGGTTGGACGCCATCGAATTGACGTTGTCGGTCAGGTCCTTCCACGTCCCGGCCACGCCCAGCACCTGCGCCTGGCCGCCGAGCTTGCCTTCCGTGCCCACCTCGCGCGCGACGCGGCTGACCTCGCCTGCGAAGGCGTTGAGCTGGTCGACCATCGTGTTGATGGTGTTCTTCAGCTCCAGGATCTCGCCTCGCACGTCGACGGTGATCTTCTTGGACAGGTCGCCATTGGCCACCGCGGTGGTGACGTCGGCGATGTTGCGCACCTGGCCGGTGAGGTTGGTCGCCATCGCGTTGACCGAGTCGGTCAGGTCCTTCCAGGTGCCGGCCACACCGCGCACTTCGGCCTGGCCGCCGAGCTTGCCTTCGGTGCCGACCTCGCGCGCCACCCGCGTCACTTCCGAGGCGAAGCCGTTGAGTTGGTCGACCATCGTGTTGATGGTGTTTTTGAGCTCGAGAATTTCGCCCTTGACGTCGACGGTGATCTTCTTGGACAGGTCGCCGTTGGCCACGGCGGTCGTCACCTCCGCGATGTTGCGCACCTGGCCGGTCAGGTTGAACGCCATGAAGTTGACGTTGTCGGTCAGGTCCTTCCACGTGCCGGCCACGCCCGGCACTGCAGCCTGGCCACCCAGCTTGCCTTCGGTGCCCACTTCGCGCGCTACGCGCGTCACTTCGGACGCGAAGCCGTTGAGTTGGTCCACCATCGTGTTCATGGTGTTCTTCAGGGCCAGGATCTCGCCCTTGACCTCCACCGTGATCTTGGAGGACAGGTCGCCCTTGGCGATGGCCGTCGCAACGTCGGCGATGTTGCGCACCTGGCCCGTCAGGTTCGAGGCCATGGAGTTGACCGAGTCGGTCAGATCCTTCCACGTGCCGGCCACGCCGGGCACCTGCGCCTGCCCGCCCAGCTTGCCCTCGGTGCCGACCTCGCGCGCTACGCGCGTAACCTCTGACGAGAAGCCGTTCAGTTGATCGACCATCGTGTTGATGGTCTCCTTCAGCTCCAGGATCTCGCCCTTGACGTCAACGGTGATCTTGCGCGACAAGTCGCCGCGGGCCACGGCCGTCGTCACCGTGGCGATGTTGCGTACCTGGGCCGTTAGGTTGGTCGCCATCGCGTTGACCGAGTCGGTCAGGTCCTTCCACGTGCCGGCCACGCCGGGCACCACCGCCTGGCCGCCGAGACGCCCGTCCGTGCCGACTTCCCGGGCGACCCGAGTGACTTCCGAAGCGAAGGAACGCAACTGTTCCACCATCGTGTTGGTGGCTTCCTTCAGCTGCAGGATCTCGCCACGCACGTCCACCGTGATCTTCTTGGACAGGTCGCCGTTGGCCACCGCAATCGTCACTTCAGCGATGTTGCGCACCTGCGCAGTGAGGTTGCCCGCCATCTGGTTGACGGAGTCGGTCAGTTCCTTCCAAACGCCGGACACGCCCTTGACCTGCGCCTGCCCGCCCAGCTTGCCTTCCGTGCCGACTTCGCGTGCCACCCGGGTGACTTCCGACGTGAACACGGACAGCTGCTCGATCATCGAGTTCACGAGTTTGGCGGAGCGCAAGAATTCGCCCTTGAGCGCGCGGCCATCGACCTCCAACTCCATCGACTGCCCCAGGTCGCCCTTGGCGACGGCGCCGATCGTGCGCGCGATCTCCGTCGTCGGACGCACCAGGTCGTCGATCAAGGTGTTGAGCGAATCCACCGTGGTGGCCCAGCCGCCAATGGCGCCCGGCAACGACATGCGCTGTTTCAGGCGTCCATCCTTGCCAACGCTATCGCTGATACGGCCTGTCTCGCGCGAGATGCGATCCGCGTTGGCGATCGCTTGGTTGAAGGCCTGGGCGATGCGGAATTCCGTCGCCTCCCATTCCGTGGGCAGACGAGCCGAGAAGTCGCCATCTCGTAGTGCTGTCACTGCCGCGAGCATTTGCCGCAGCCGTGTCTCCGACGATGCGCGTTCATCACGCAACTCATTCAGCTGCCGTTCAAGATGCGTCGAGCCAATCTGGGCAGGTGCTTCCGAGAGTGCGACGTTGTCTTGCATGAATCTGTCCTGGGAAGATTTTCGAATCGATTGCAAAGCAATCCAAATAGTCGGCGCTGAACGCTCGTACTTTCAAAGGCCGTCTTTCGGGTCATGTTTGTACACCGAACCTAGGGACGCCGCAGCTTGTAGACCGTGCCGCCGCCGTGAGGAAGTTCCGTCTAGACTCGCGCGGGAACTGCGTCCGACACCTGCTCATCAATTCGGTCTTTGAGCATGCAAGCCTCGCCTGTCGCATGGGAACCAGACTCAGCTTCTGCGAGGCGAATCCCGACGAGAGCGCCGCCGATCCTGGAACATGCTTACCGCGGCGCCAACCTCGAAGCTGTCCCGTATCAAGAAGCATCGTCCTTCCTCGCAGGAGCCAGCAGCGGCCGGCAATCGAGCTGACCTCTGCTGTCGACCTCGCCCTGGGCGTCTACATCCGCGGAGTCACCAGCTCATGTTCAAGAGCGGTGCGGACGCCGCCGGCCTCTGAGCGCCCTGGCACGCGGAGGGACGCCACGAACTGGACGGCCTGTCCAGCAATGCTTTCCGCATTGCAATCATTCAGGCCGAGAAACTGCCGCATTGCAGCAACCTCGCGCAAGTCGCGCCCAAACGTTGGCAGGCGTCCAAGCGCTAGACCGATGCCCTCGGCCCCGCATGCGGAGTTGCCCACTTGATCGCGACCCCAGCAATGCCGGCGCACTCTGACCGCGAATGGATCTCCGCCTTCGGCCAACTCGGCTTCGCGAGCCCCTCCGCGAACCGATTCGGCTCCTACGTGGGCGCCGGCATCGTCGCGACGGGCTGCCTGTTCGGCAAGGATTCCGACCAGCCGGACTATCGGTGGCCAGCGCGCAGGAAGGCAGCAGCTGGCGACATAGTGCGGCCCTGTCCGGCGTCCAGCCGGCGAAAGCCGAGACGACGTGGGAGGCGAGCTACCTGCACCAGGTCAAGCCATGGCTCACGCTGGAGCCCGACGTTCAATTCGTGAATCATCCCGATGCCGACGCAGCGCGGCGCGCGGCCCCTGTCAGCGTGGCTGCCGCCGAAGTCGGCTCCCTCGCAGGAGCAACGGGCTGCGGCAGCGCAGATGCTGAACGCGGGACGCCGGGTGGCGGTGCTGGCAGGCCAAGGGGCGCTCGACGCGCGCGCCGAGGTCGAGCGACTCGCCGAGCTGCTCGGCGCGCCAGTCGCGAAGGCGCTGCTCGGACGCAATGTCATGGCCGACGACTCGCCGGTCACGACGGGCGGCATCGGCCATTTCGGCACCGCGCGCCCAGCTGGGCCATGCGCCACTGCGACACGCTGCTGATCCTCGGTTCGACGATGCCCTGGCTCGACTTCTATCCGACACCCGGTCAAGCCCGTGGCCTCCAGCTGGACCTGCGTGCGGAGCGCCTGGGACTGCGCTATCCAGTCGAGCTCGGCCTGCTCGGCGACACACGTGAACCCTGCGCGCGTTGCTGCCCATGCTGCGTCGGCAGACCGATCGCTCCTTCCTGGCAGAAGCGCAAGAACGCATGCGCGCGTGGAATGCGACATTGGCGAACATCGAATCCGACGCCAGGGTGCCGCTGCGTCCGCAGGCGGTCATCCGTGCCTTGAGCGATGCGCTGACCGGGATGCGATCATCACCTTCGATTGCGGCGCCAATACGCACTTCTCGTCGCGCCACGTGCGCCTGCGCGCGGGGCAGAGGCTCATCAGTCCGGGCATGCTCGACACGATGGGGCCGGCCCTTCCCTATGCCATCGCGAGCCAGCTGCAGTTTCCACGGCGACAGGTCGTGGCCATCGCCGGCGATGGTGACTTCGCAATGCTGATGGCCGAACTCACGACGGCCGTCCAGAATCGACTCCCGATCAAAGTGCTGGTGCTGGACAACCACTCGCTCGCGCAGGTCGTGTTCGAGCAGAAGGAAGCCGGGTACGGTGTGTTCGGCACCGAGCTGGGCCCGATCGATTTCGTCGCGTTCGCTCGCGCCTGCGGTGCCTATGGCTTCACGTCAGGCCTGGCCACGGTTGCGTCTGCTGCGGGAACGGCGGCTTCGGATATTTGTCGCGCGGATCGATCGGGCCGCGCGGACGGCCGTTTGGCGCGCTGGCCTGGGCCGCCGCGCCGGACGACGCCATCAGGGCGGGCGCCGCCGCCAGCGTCGCGCCGAAGGCGCCAAGCGCCTTGCGGCGCGAGGTCAAGGGGGTCTCGTAGTCACCGTTCATGTCGATCTCCGTGACGGAAGGGCAGCGAGCGTTGCGGCAATGTGCGTACCCCAGCGGCCCGTGTGGCGGCATGTCAGGCCAAGGGCCCGTCGTTCAACTCGCTGGAGTTCAGGCGTCTCGCGCAGGGCACACGCGCGACGCAAGTTTCTTGCCGCGCCGAACAATGCAGCGGTGCAAGCGCACAGGGAAGCATTTCCAGGCCTGGAGTGCCTTGTGCAACGCGACAAAGACGAGCGCTTGGCTCGCGATCGGCATACAGCCGTCGCACGGGCGGGGCGACATCGGACTTGTCGACTGGCGAAGCGATCTGCCGTTCCATGCCATGAAGATGAGCGGCAAGGCCGTTCGGCGCCCGGCCAAACCGTCGCGCGCTCGTGTTCACGCGCACCGCATTGGTCCAACGAATGGTCGCGCCCTGTCCGTCCAGACGGTGCACGAGTTCGACGTCCTCGCTGCTGCGCAGCGGCGCAAAGCCGCCGACGCGCAGGTACGCTGCGGACGACACGCCGAGACTCGCACCGTGGATGTGCCGATGCTGTTCGGCGTCGACGTAGGCCGCTTCGTAGGACGCGCGCGCTTGCGGGCTGAAGTCCGCCCAGTCATCGATGCAAACCACCCCACAAACGGCATCTGCGGCTGTCTCCAGCTGTCGCGCGAGCCAATCGGGCGCCACGGCGGAATCCGCATCGGTAAACGCGAGCCAGCGTGCGCCCCCGGCAATCAATGCGCTCGCGCCTGCCGCTCGCGCGATTCCGACGTTGCGCGCATCGATGGCCAGCGTGGCGACAGCGCGCTCGTCGGCGACGCGTTGCGTGGCGTCGCGGCAGGCATCAAGCACCACGACGATCTCGACATGCTCGCCAGCCAGAGCGGGATGCGCCGCCGCGACCCGCAGTGCATCGAGACAGCGTCCGATCAGCGCCTCCTCGTCATTGGCGGGGACGACGACGCCGATCATGCGAGCCCTTCCGCTTGCGCCACCGAGCGCCTGTCTGCCGTCCACACATCGAGCACGAAGTCGTCGTCCTCGTAGTGCGATGCAATGGGCAACCCGGTGCATCGTTGCAGCACGGCGTGCACGTCCTCAGCACGCTGCAGCATGTCCAGCTCGACCCGGCGCCAGTGGCAGGCCACGAGCGTTCCGGAATCGGTCAACGATGCGCGACAGGCTTCGCCGAGCCGACGCAGTTCTTCGTCCGACAGGTAGTAGCCCAGCTCGCTGACGACGACTAGATCGAAACTCCCCGACGGCCAGTCGTCGGGCATTCGGGCCCGATCGACACTCACGTTGCTGAACGCCACCAGGCGCTCGCGCGCATGCCGCACCGCCGCCGCGCTGGCATCGCTGGCGACGACGCTGCCGCAACGCCGCGCAAGCGCAGCGGTCGTCTCGCCCGCGCCGCAACCCGGCTCGCACGCGCGCTTGTAGCGCTCCTGCGGCAGCACGGCCAGCAGCAGCGCACGCTTGCGGCGCTCGTACCACCGGGTACGCGTGCGCCAGGGATCCGCGTCCAGCCGAAACAGCTCGTCGAAATGGCCGAGGTGGCTCACGGCGTTGCCTCCGGATCGAGGAACACTTCGAACGGCCGCAACAGGCGCGCCAGTGCCCAATCGGGCAGCACGGGCGGGCGGCGCTCGGCCGGCGTCTCGACGAGCTGGCTGCCATGCGCCGCAACGGCGCGCGACTTTCGGGCGCGCGTCTCGGCAACGAGCGCGAGCCGACGCATGCGGGCCCACGGCACGCGCGGATCGGCAGGTCGGGCCCAATGCCACATCCACACCGGGACTTCCCAGAAGCTGCAGCCCCGACTCGCCGCCGCCGTGGCCGCCGCGCGGCCGACGGCCTCGTGATCCGGATGGCCATCGAGCCGCCACGTCGCGAGCACCACGTCGCGCGGCCGCAGCAGGTCGCACAGCCGCGTGCAGAGCGATGGCTCGGCGAGTGCGACTGCGCCGTCCGCAAAGCCGAGCGCGAGCGCTGGTCCGGGCACGCCCAGGCGCGCGAGCCCGTCCGCGCGCTCGGCCCGGCGCCGGCGTGCGAGCAGCGTGGGCGTCCATGCGAGCGAGCCAGGATGGCTGCCTTCGCCGTCGGTGACGCCGATGATGACGATCTCGTGCCCGGCGCGCGCGAGCAAAGCCAGCGCGCCGCCGCAGCCCAGCACCTCGTCGTCGGGATGCGGCGCAACGACGACCACGCGCGCGCCGCGCGGCGCCAGTTGTTCGATCGACAGCGGCGCCAGCGTCTTCAGCCCCCCCCAGCCGCGCCACGCGCGCTCGGGCGTCCCTTGTCCGCGGATCGTGCGATCCGCAACGCGTTCGTCGAACACGACATCGGCCGACCGCGTCAGAGCGTCCATGAGGTCTCCTCGCCTGCCAGGACGCGCTCGCCGAGTGCAGCCAGGTCGCGGTCGCCGTGGCATTGGCGCACGAACACCGGGAGGTCGGATGCCATTCGCGCGAACGCCGCGTCGCGGCAAAGCGGCGTGGCTCCGAGTGCGCGGGCCGCGCGTTGCAGCACTTGCTCGCAGGCGGCGTCGGCCGCGGCGCGCGTGCGCAGCGCCCACGCTTGCGCATCGATACGCGGATGGCTGTCGACCCAGTGCGCAGCCTCGCGAAGCAGCGCGGCGTTGGCAGACAGCACGTGGTCGAGCGCACCGAGCGCCATCAGCCGATGCCAGCCCGCCTTGTCGCCTACCGACGCGGCGGACCGGAGCAGCGCATGGGAAATCGCGCAAGCTCCGCCGTGCCAGCAAGCTGCGATGCCGATACCGCCTTGCCAGAAGCCGGACCGCGCGAGATAGAAGCGCTCGCCGCCGACGAGGCGCGCGGGCACGCCGTCGAAGTGGACGTCGACGCTGTCGCTCGCGCGCATGCCGACGGCCTGCCAGTTCGCACCCTGCAACGAGACGCCGGGCTGCGCGAGATTGACGCGCGCAAGGAAGGGACCGGCTCCGTCGGCACGCCACGCGGTCAGCAGCGCGTTGTCGAGATGGCGCGCACCGGAGCACCACGCCTTCGTTCCCGACAGCGTGCAATCGCCCTCGATGCCAGGCACTAGGACGACGCGCGCACCCGGCGACTCCGCGGCCCACATGCCCCACGTGGTGTCGCCCGATGGAGCGGGTTCACCGGCCTCGGCCAGGATCGCCAGGGCGTCGACATGGCCTTCGTAGAGCTTGACGAGCGCGAGGTCGTGCGCCGCCACTGTGGCAAGCGCTCGCCAGCGTTGCAAGGTCGCCCCCGCACCGGGCGAAGGCAGGTCGGCCAGACCGTCGCGCGCAAGATCGCGCAGCAGCACCGCCCGCGCCCGCGCGTCGTCGCCTGGCCGGAACGACGCCGTCAGGGTTTCGCGCAATGCCGCGGACACGTCGCTCGCTGCCATCGCGTCGCTCAGCCTTCCAGGCCGGGCTTCAACGACGCCATCTCGACGACATAGCGGAAGCGCACCTCGCCCTTCTCGACCTCGTCGTAGACGTCATTGATCTGGTAGATCGGGATCACCTCGACGTCGGGGCCGATCTGGTGCTGTGCGCAGAAGTCGAGGATCTCCTGGGTGTCAGCGATATTGCCGATCAGCGATCCGGTGCTCGTCTTGCGGTGTATCGCGACCTCCATATTGTTCACGCCGGCCATAGTCTCCACCGCGCCACAGACCACGATCGTCGCGTCGCGCTTGAGGCAGGCAATGAACGGATTGATGTCGTGCTTCTCGGGAATGGTCGAGATCATGAAGTCGAAGCGCATCTTCAGAGCCTTCAGCGCGTCCTTCTCGTTCTCCATCACGCCCTTGACACCCAGGCGTCTGGCCTCCTCGAGCTTCTCCCGCGTCGTGGTGAACACGGTGACTTCCGCGCCCATCGCCTTGGCGATCTTCGCGGCGAGGTGGCCCAAGCCGCCCATGCCGATCACGCCGACCACGCTGCCTGCCATCACGCCCCAGTGCTTCATCGGCGAGTACGAGGTGACGCCGGCGCACAGGATTGGCGCTGCCAACTCGGGCCGCAGGCCGTCGGGGATCTTCAGCACGAAGTCCTCGCGCACCATCAGCACGTTCGAATAGCCGCCGAACGTGTTGTCCTTGCCGTGCATGTTCCCGCCGTCCGGCGTCATGGCTTTGGCGACCATCGGTCCGTTGTAGGTAGCGAGCCAGCTGTTGGGGCCTTCGCAATAGTTCTGATCGCCCGCGAGGCAGGGTGAGCACTGGCGACAACTGTCGATCATGCAGCTCACGCCGACGAGGTCACCAACCCTGTGCTTGGTGACCGCGCTGCCGGCCCGCGTCACGCGACCGACGACCTCATGGCCGGGCAGGCAGGGATAGACCGTGTTCGACCACGCGTTCTCCACCTGGTGGATGTCGGAGTGGCAGACGCCGCAGAACAGCACCTCGATCTCGACTTCCTCGTCCTTGGCATCCTCGCGCTGGAACTCGAAACGCTTGAGGCGACTGAACGAATGCTTCGCGGCATAGCCGACGGCGTTGATCATGCGCAGACTCCCTGTATCGACGAACTGTCGACGATTGAAATCAGCAAATCCGATTCCCGCGCCCCGCGTTCGTTTCTCGTCCGGCATCGGATACGGGCCCGGATCGATTGCTGATCAAACGTCCGGCGACCCGGATCGATCGCTTCGCGACACTGACGCGTCGGCCTTGAGGAGGCCACGCAGGTTCATCGCGGCCAGGCAGACCTGCAGCACCACGAGCGCAGGTGCGTCGCCATGCCATCCCCAGGCCACCCACAGCGCATTGCTGAGGATGAACAACCAGAAGCCAATGCCCCGTCGACGTCGGCGCGTCGAACCCACGAGCCACGACGCGGCCACGGTGACCACCATCGCCGGCCACTGCACTGCATCGAGGAGATCGCTGACGCTCATTGCTGTCTCGGCACCCGGGCGTCGTTTGGCAAGTCGAGCGCCCGACGCTTCATTTGGGCGCGGCGCTTGCTCCGTTGCCCGGCGCCCGGGACGCGCCGGATCGCCAACCTCCTCAGGGATCTCTTCATGGAGAACATGACTACTTCGAGCACCGCCAATCCCGTGACTGCAACGCCGGTCACGGCCTTCCCTGCCAGCAACAGCGCGACCGGCGCGGCAGCGAACGTGCCGCAAAACCAGCCCGCGGCGAACGCAGCCAGCACGGTGGCACCCGCCCCCGACGGTCTGCTCAAGCGTGCAGCGAGCGGTGCGCACGACGCCATCGACCGCGTCACCGCAAAGGTCGGCTCGATCGCGGACGGCCTGCAGGGCGGCGTCTCCAAGGCCGGCGACACGCGCGACGAATGGATCGAGTCCGCGCGCGACGCGATTCGCCAGCACCCATTCGCAGCCGTCGCCGGCGCACTGGTGATCGGCGCAGCTCTGCTGAGCCTGAGTTCGTCGCGCCGGAACTGAACGTCGTCCAAAGGCCGCCGCACCGCCAACGCGGGTTTTGCGGCGCACCTGACCAAGCCGGTGCACATCGACGTGCTGCTGTCGGAGATCGAGAGGATCATCCGGCCGTCTGCATCGGTTGGATGCCAAGGATTCATCAAATCGGATCCCCGGTCAACGCCGCGACGCCTCCTCGCGTGCCAGCGCTCTGAAACAGAGCTGAAACCCCGCGCATGATCTTTGCCCGGCAGCGGCACCCCACAGGAGCCCGCATGTCGTCGCCCCGCGCACCTATCTGCCGCCGCAGCCGCGTCGTCGCGTCCACGCGTCCTTGCCGCAACTTGTTCAGCGCCGCCCGATCGCGGTGCAGTGCATGAGTGCCGTCTTCTCGCCGCGTGCCGTCCTGGTCGTGCGCCTGGCGGTGCTCGCCTTGCTGGGACTCAGCGTGGCCACGGTGATGCTCTTCGTGTGGCGCGCCCGCGCCTACGAACAACTGGGCGAACCGATCGCCCAGCCGATCCCGTTCAGCCACGAGCATCACGTGGGCGACGACGGCATCGACTGCCGTTACTGCCACACCACCGTCGAGACCGACGCCCACGCCGGCCTGCCGTCCACCGCCGTGTGCCTCAGCTGCCACTCGCAGCTCTACCGCGACCAGGCGCTCCTCGCGCTGTTGCACCAGAGCGCTGCGAGCAACCAGCCGATCGCCTGGCAGCGCGTGCACGTGTTGCCCGACTTCGTCTACTTCAACCACAGTGTGCACGTCGCCAAGGGCGTGGCCTGCGTCGAGTGCCACGGGCGGGTCGACCAGATGCCGATCGAATGGCGCGCGCAGCCGCTGCAGATGCAATGGTGTCTCGCATGCCACCGGGATCCGGCGCGGCACTTGCGGCCGACGAGCCAGGAGTTCGCGATGGGCACGCCGCTGCCGCCACCCGCGCAGGCGAGCGCCCTGGCGCGCGCAGCGCACCTCGAGAGCCAGCGCCGCATGACCGACTGTTCCACCTGCCATCGCTGACGGCATGTGGCTTGCCATCGCGCCCGACAACATCCCATGCCGCATTCGCATCCGCCTCACGACGACGCGCCCGAACAGGTGATCAGCATCGATCGCGGCGCGGGCGTCACCCGGCGCCAGGCGCTTGCCGTGATGGCAGCGTCGATGGCCTTGGCCAACAACGCCTGCTCGCCGCCGCCGAAGCTGCAGGCGCATCCCTACGTCAACCTGCCCGAGGCCGGCGGCGGGGCGCTGCCGCTGTACTACGCGAGCGCCTTCGTCCGCGATGGCTTCGCGCAGGGCGTGCTGGTGGGCACGCAGGAAGGCCGGCCGATCAAGATCGAAGGCAACCCGGCACACCCGTCCAGCCTCGGCGCAACCGACGTCTATGCGCAGGCCTCGGTGCTGCAGTTGTGGGACCCCGATCGCTCGAGCGTCGTGAAGCAGCGGCTGGCGCGCAGCGGCGACGCACGCACGTCCCCGCAGGTCGCGGCGTCGACCTGGAGCGAATTCGAGACGGCCTGGCGCGCGCGCGCGGCCGCACGCGCCCAGGCGCCCGCAGGCGCGACATTGCGCGTCCTCACTGGGCCGCTGACCTCGCCCACCGAACGTGCGCTGCTCGCCGCGTTGCTGGCCCGCGAGCCCGGCGCGCGTTGGCACGTGCATGCGCCGCTGCGGGATGCGGCCGCTGCGGAAGGCACGCGGCTCGCCTTCGGTCGGGTCGCAGCATCGGTGCTGCACTTCGACCAGGCGCGATGCATCCTCGCACTGGCCGCCGACCCCTTCAGCGACGGCCCCGGCGCGGTGCGGCATGCGATGGACTGGTCGAGCGCGCGCGCGGCCGCCCGGGACGCCGCATCCGTTCGGCCCGCGACCCTGTTCGCCGTCGAGGCGACGCCGGGACTGTTCGGCGCGCGCGCCGATCGCCGCGTCGCGTTGTCGCCGGCCCGCATCGAGGAGCTGTTGTGGCGCATCGCCGCGCACTGGATCCCCGGAATCGGTGCTTCGCCCGCCGACCCCGCGCTCGCCGACTTCGAGTCGCGCGTGGTCGCCGCATTGCGCGAGGCCGGCGAGTCCGCGTTGGTGATCGGTGGGCCGGGACTCTCGGCCGCAGCGCACTCGCTGGTCTTCCAGCTCAACGCGCGCCTGGGCGCCATCGGCCGCACGCTGACCCTGATCGCACCACCCGACGAAGCGCCCGAGGCCGGCACACTGGACGAGCTTGTCGACGTGCTGAAGGCCGGCAGCGTCGACACGCTTCTCGTGATCGGCGCCAACCCGGCCTACGACGCGCCGCCGTCGCTCGACATGGCGCACGCGCTGTCCCGCGCGAAGCTGCTGGTGCACGCGGGTCTGCACGTCGACGAGACCGCCGCGCTGGCCGACTGGCACCTGCCGCTGGCGCACGTCTATGAACAATGGAGCGACGCGCTCGCGCACGACGGCACGGCGACGCTGCTGCAGCCGGCCATATCGCCGCTCTACGACACGCGCTCGTCCGCCGAGTTGCTGGCGCTGCTGGCCGACGACCCGGTGCGCGACGGGCACTCGCTGCTGCGGCGCCAATGGCGCGCCACTCATGGCGACGACTTCGATGCGTTCTGGCGCCGCAGCCTGCGTGCCGGCGTGGTCGCGGGCAGCGCCGCGCCCGAGCTGAAGCTGCAGGTGCAGGTGCAACGCTCGCCGACTCGTCGGCCGCCGCGATCCGGCCTCGCCGCGCTGTTCGTCCCAGACGCCGCCGCCCACGACGGCGCGTTCGCCAACAACAGCTGGCTGCAGGAGCTGCCGCGACCGTTCACAAAGCTCACGTGGGACAACGCCGCGCTGCTGAGCCCTGCGACGGCGGCGCAGCTGGGCCTCGCCACGGGCGACATCGTGCAGTTGCAGGTCGACGCGCGTTCTATCGAGGCGCCCGTGTGGGTGTTGGCGCAACAGGCTGACGACGTCGTGACCTTGCCGCTGGGCTGCGGGCGCCGCCGCGCCGGACGCGTCGGCAACGGCGTCGGCTTCGATGCGTATGCGCTGCGGGCCCCGGGCGCGGCGACTGCACCCGTCACGCTGCACAAGACCGGTCGCACGCATGCCTTCGCGGCCACACAGCACGAGATGGACCAGCACGGACGCGAGCTGCTGCGGACGGTTGCCGCGGGCGAGGGCATCGCGAGCAAACCGGCGCCCGCGGAGCTCTATCCGCCGTTCGCGAGCCCGGTGCATGCATGGGCGATGGTGATCGACCTCGACGCCTGCATCGGCTGCAACGCCTGCACGATCGCGTGCCAGGCCGAGAACAACATCCCGGTGGTCGGTAAGTCGCAGGTGTCCAAGGGTCGCGACATGCACTGGATCCGCGTCGATCGGCACGACCTCGACGAGATCGGCAACAGCGCATTCCAGCCGGTGCCTTGCATGCACTGCGAGGAGGCGCCGTGCGAGGTGGTGTGCCCGGTGGGCGCGACGGTGCACGACAGCGAGGGCCTCAACGTACAGGTCTACAACCGCTGCGTCGGCACGCGTTTCTGCTCCAACAACTGCCCGTACAAGGTGCGGCGCTTCAACTTCCTGCAGTACTCGGACGAGACTACCGATACGCTGAAGGCGCAGCGCAACCCCGACGTCACCGTGCGCCAGCGCGGCGTGATGGAGAAGTGCACTTACTGCCTGCAGCGCGTCGCGCGCGCGCGCCAGCACGCGGAACGCGAGGGCCAACCGCTGGTCGACGGCGACGTCGTCACGGCGTGCCAGTCGGCGTGCCCGACGCGCGCGATCCGCTTCGGTGACAAGAACGACCCGCATAGCGACGTCATGCAGGCGCGCGCCTCGCAGCGCCACTACGCGATGCTCGACGAGCTCGATACCAAGCCGCGCACGACTTACCTCGCGCGCATCAAGCCGACGGTCTGAGCCATGACGACGCCACCCGTCTCCGCCGATCATGAGGTGCTGCGCCCCGGTTGGGGCTACGCGAGCGTCACCGACAAGATCGCCGGCCTCGTTCTGACGCGGCCGGTTCGTTGGCCGTGGCTCGCGGCCTTCCTCGCGACGTTCGCAGGCACGGTCGTCTACCTGAGCGCGATGACCTACCTTTTCATCAAGGGCGTCGGCATCTGGGGCATCAACATCCCGGTCGCCTGGGGCTTCGCCATCGCTAACTTCGTCTGGTGGGTGGGCATCGGGCATGCGGGCACGTTCATCTCGGCGGTGCTGTTGCTGTTGCGCCAGCGCTGGCGCACGTCGATCAACCGCTTCGCCGAGGCGATGACGCTGTTTGCCGCGGGCATGGCCGGGCTGTTCCCGATCCTGCACCTGGGCCGGCCGTGGTTCGCGTACTGGCTCGCGCCGTACCCCGACCACATGAATCTGTGGCCGCAGTGGCGCAGCCCGCTGGTGTGGGACGTGTTCGCGATCTCGACCTACCTGCTCGTTTCGGCGCTGTTCTGGTATCTCGGCATGCTGCCCGACCTCGCGACGCTGCGGGACAAGGCGAAGACACGCGGCAAGCAGGTCACCTACGGCCTGCTCGCGCTCGGCTGGCGCGGGGAGTCGCGGCACTGGGCGCGCCACGAGACGGCCTACCTGCTGCTGGCCGGCCTCGCGACGCCGCTGGTGGTGTCGGTGCACTCGGTCGTCGCGATGGACTTCGGGATCGGCAACACGCCCGGCTACCACTCGACGATCTTCCCGCCCTACTTCGTCTGCGGCGCGCTGTTCTCCGGCTTCGCGATGGTGTTGACGATCGCGATCCCGCTGCGGCGCGCGTTCGACCTGAAGGACTTCATCACCGACGTGCATCTCGACCACGCCGCCAAGGTGCTGCTGGCCACGGGCTGGCTGGTCGCCTACGGCTACCTGGTCGAGAACTTCATGGCCTTCTTCAGCGGCGACCGCTACGAGATCGCGATGACCGTCGACCGCTGGGCGGGTGCCTACGCGCCGGTCTACTGGGCGATGCTGGCCTTCAACGTGCTCGCGCCGCAGGTGCTGTGGTGGCGCGCCGCACGGCGCAACGCGGTGCTGCTGTTCGCGCTGTCCATCGTCGTGAACGTCGGCATGTGGATGGAGCGCGTGACGATCGTGGTGCAGAGCACGCACCATGACTTCATGCCCTCGGCCTGGGGCCTGTTCGTCCCGACGCGCTGGGACTGGATCTTCCTGTTCGGCTCGATCAGCATGTTCGCCTGGCTGTTCCTGACGTTCGTCCGGCTGCTGCCGACGATCTCGATCTCGGAGATGCGCGAGCTCGTCAAGGAGAAGCACGATGATGAGTTGTGATCCGCGCTGGGCGCTGATGGCCGAGTACGAATCCGCCGTGGCGCTCGTCACCGCGGCGCAGGCCGCGCACGATGCGGGCTACCGCCACGCCGAGGCCTATGCGCCGTACGCGATCGAAGGCTTGTCCGAGGCCATCGGGTTCCGGCGCAGTCGCATCCCCGCGTTCACGCTCGTCGGCGGCCTGGTCGGCGGCGCCGGCGGCTACTTCCTGCAGTGGTACGCGGCGGTGCAGTCCTATCCCGAGGAGATCGGCGCGCGGCCGTTGCACAGCTGGCCAATGTTCATCCCGGTCACCTTCGAGATGACCATCCTGTTCGCGGCGTTCACGGCGTTCTTCGCCGTGCTGCTGGGCAACGGCCTGCCGCGGCTGGCGCATCCGATCTTCGACGCACCCGACTTCGACCTCGCCACGCGCAACCGCTTCTTCCTGTGTCTGCGCACGGACGATCCCGCCTTCGAGCAAACGAAGGCCGTCGCGCTGCTCGAATCGACGGCGCCGCTGCGCGTCGAGGAGGTGGCGCGATGAGCCGCTGGATCGCCATCCTCGCGACGCTCTGCGCGCTCGCTGGCTGCGAACGCACGATGAAGAACATGTACGTGCAGCCGAAACTCGGGCCGGACGCCGCGAGCCCGCTGTGGGCCGACGGCAAGGGTTCGCGGCCGCCGCCGCCCGGCAGCGTGCCGGTAGCAGTCGGCGATCTCGCCAAAACCAGCAGCGGCCGCCATGGCCACGACGAGCTGGCCGCGCGCGACGTCGCGAACGCCGCGAGTGCCCCGCCGGTCCTCGACCCTGCGCTGCTGGCACGCGGCCAGGCGCGCTACGACGTCTATTGCGCGCCCTGCCACAGCATCGTCGGCGACGGCGACGGCATGGTCGTGCGGCGCGGCTTCCCGCGGCCGCCGAGCTTCCACCAGGCGCGACTGCGCGACACACCCGATCGCCACTTCTTCGACGTCGTCACGCAAGGCTACGGCGTGATGGTGCCGTACGCCGACCGCGTGACGCCCGAGGATCGCTGGGCCATCGTCGCCTACATCCGCGCGTTGCAACTGAGCCAGGACGCGACAGCCGCCTCCTTGCCCGTCGACCTGCAAGCCGGCCTGCGCGCGCTGCCGGCGCCAGCGCGCGCGCCCGCGTCACGCGCGAGCGCGCCTGCGCCATCGATCGGCGTTTCCAGGCCGGAGGCCAGTTGATGCGCGCGTGGCTGCTTCCTCCCATCGCGGACGTCATCGCCGCGCTCGCGCTCATCGTCGCGCTGCCGGCGCTGTGGATCGCGCCGACTCTCTTCTTCGCGAGCTGGCTAGCGGCGTGGTGGTTCTGGATCGGCGCGACGCTGGGTGGCCTCGCCGCGACCTGGATCCACGCGCTGACCGGCGGCCGCTGGGGCGAGGCGCTGAAGCTCGCCACGCTGCCGCTCGCGCGCGGCCTGCCATGGCTGCTGCTGGTGTTCCTGCCGATCGCCGCGGGCATGGCGCGAGTGTTCCCGTGGGCCGGCCGCGACGCGGCCTGGGCGAACGCTCTCGACGAGCCCGGCTTCCAGCGCGCCTGGTTCGCGCCAACCGCCTTCTGGATACGGATGGTCGTCTATGCCGCAGTCTGGTGGACGCTGTCGCGGCCCGCGATCCTCGCGCGCAAGGGGCGCGCCGCCGTCGCGTTGATGGCCCATCTGGTGACAGGAACGCTGGCGTCCATCGACCTCGTTATGACGCTGGTGCCCGGCTGGTACAGCACCGGCAACGGCTTCGTCAACCTCGCGAGCAGCGCGCTGGGCGGCAGCGCGCTGGCCATCGCGATCGTCGCGCGGCTGGCCGTGGATCGCTTCCCGACGCCACCCTTGCGTCCCGCGCGCCCACGCGTGCCGCCGGTCTGGCGCGACCTCGGCAACCTGCTGTTCATGTGGACGATGCTGTGGGCCTACGTCGCGTTCGTCGAGTTCCTGATCATCTGGGCGGAAGACCTGCCGCGCGAGATCGCGTGGTTCGTGCCACGGCTGGACTCGGGTTGGGCGTTCGTCGGCATCGGGCTGACCACGCTGCAGTTCGCGCTGCCGCTGCTGTGCCTGCTGTTCCGTGCCAACAAGGATGATCCGCGCCGTCTCGCGCGCATCGCCACCTGGTTGGGGGTCGGACAGCTCGCGAACTGCGCGTGGCTGGTCGTGCCGTCGATCGCGGCGCACGGTTGGCTGGCCTGGTGGCTGGTGCCGTCGCTGGCGATCGCGATGGGACTACCCATGGTGGCGCGCGCGCTCCGTACGTTCGAGACCACGCCTGTCGCAATCACGGAGACGGCCCATGCGTGACGACGCCTTGCCCATCGTCCGCGTGCTGTGGGTGGGCGCGGGCATCGTGCTCGCTGTGGCGACCGCGATCGCCGTCGTGCTGACCATCCTCGCGCATCGCCGCGTGCCTGTCGGCGGCGTGCGCATCGAGCCTCCCGCGCAGCTCGGCACCGAACTGCCGATGCTGCAGACCGCGCCGCAGTCCGAGCTCGCCGCGTACCAGGCCGCCAAGCTGCATGCGCTGCACGACCTCGGCTGGGTGGACGCGGCCAGCGGCGTCGCGCACATTCCGATCGAGGCGGCGATGGCGATGCAGGCGGCACGTGCAGCAAGTGCGGAAGCACCGCGATGAGAGCGGCGCTCGCCATCGCGCTCGTCCTCGCACATGCGGCCGCGTTCGCGCAGGCGCTCGCGCCCGCGCGCGACGGCCCGCTCGTGCCCGCGCCGGCCGCGCTGGACGTCGGCTTCACGCAGCACCTCGGCGCGGAGCTGCCGCTGACCGCGCCCTTCACCGACAGCGCCGGCCGCGCGATCCGTCTCGCCGACGAGCTGCCGCGCGACGGTCGTCCGACGCTGCTGATGCTCGGGTACCACCGCTGCCCGCAGCTGTGCGGCCTGGCGACGCAAGGCTTGCTGGAAGCGCTGCGCCAGAGCGGACTGCCCGCAGCGGCCGCACGCATCCTGTTCGTCAGCGTCGATTCGACCGAGAGCGTCGCTGACGCGGCCGACAAGCGCCGCGCCGACCTCGGCTACGCGCGCGTGCTCGCGGGGGCCGGGCCGTACGATCCGCCGGCGATCGAGCGCCTCGTCGGGCCGTCCGCAAGCATCGCCGCGCTCTCCCGCCGCATCGGCTTCGTCTACCGCTCGGGCGACGCCACGGCACGCTTCGCGCATCCCGCCGGCGTCGTTGTCGTCACGCCCGACGGACACGTCTCGCGCTACCTGATGGGCGTGCGCTTCGCCCCCACGGAACTGCGCGGCGCGGTGCAGGCCGCGGCGGATGGCCAGGTCGGCAACATCAGCGACCGTCTCGCGCTGCTGTGCGCGCATCTCGACCTGCGCGCGGGCGCGCACAGCGAGGCGGCGCTGATAGTCACGCGCATCGTCGGACTCGCGACGCTCGCCTGCTTCGCGGTCTTCGCCTGGCGCAGAAGGGAATCGCGCTGATGGCCGCCGACACCGATGCAGCGCTGTCCTCCGGTCTGCAGCTGCTCGGCACGACCGCGTCGGCGCAGGCGCTTCGCACCGACGCCCTCTTCCTGGCCATGGTGCTACTGTGTGGCACCGTCGCGTTGACGCTGCTGGTGCTGGTGGTTTTCTTCGCGATCCGCTATCGGCGTGGGAGTAACGTCGACCGCACGCCGCCGCGCGAGCTGCGCGGCGTCGAGATCGCGTGGACGATCGCGCCGCTGTTGGTCTTCTTCGGCATCTTCGGCTGGGCCGCGCGCGATTTCGTGACGATGGCCGACCCGCCCGCCGATGCGCTGCCCATCACGGTCGTCGCCAAGCAGTGGATGTGGAAGCTTCAGCACCGCAACGGCCGCCGCGAGATCAACGAACTGCACGTGCCGCTGGGCGAGCCGGTGGTGGCGACGATGACGTCGGAGGACGTGATCCACAGCTTCTTCATTCCGGCATTCCGCATCAAGCAGGACGTGGTGCCGGGCCGCTACACGCGACTGTGGTTCACGGCGACGCAGCTCGGCGAGTTCTCGCTGTTCTGCAGCGAGTATTGCGGCAGCGAGCATTCGCAGATGACGGGCCGCGTGGTCGTGATGACGCCTGCCGACTACGGGCGCTGGCTCGCCTCCGGCCCGGCGCAGCCCAGCACCGCGCAGTACGGCTTCGCGCTGTTCCGCCAGCTCGGCTGCTCTGGCTGCCACGACGCGCGCTCGACGATCCACGCGCCGCTGCTGGACGGCATCTACGGCCGCACGACGCACCTGCAGGACGGGCGCACGGTGGTCGCGGACGCCAACTACCTGCGCGATTCGATCCTGGTGCCGGGCAAGGACGTCGTCGCCGGCTTCGAGCCCATGATGCCGTCGTACGCCGGCCAGGTGAGCGAGGAAGACATCCAGGCGCTGATCGCCTATCTCCAATCGACGAGCAAGCGGGACGCGCCATGACCACGAGCTACCTCGACGACGGCCTGACGATACGCTCGTGGCTCACGACGACCGACCACAAGCGCATCGCCATCCTTTACGCGATCGCGATCACGTGCTTCTTCTTCGTCGGCGGCGCGGCGGCCACGATCATCCGGCTCGAGCTCGCGACGCCGCAAGGCGACCTCGTTTCGCACGACGCCTACAACAAGCTGTTCACGGCGCACGGCGTGATCATGGTGTGGCTGTTCCTGATCCCGTCGATCCCGTCGGTGCTCGGAAACTTCCTGCTGCCGCTGATGATCGGCGCGAAGGATCTGGCGTTCCCGCGGCTGAACCTGATGTCGTGGTACCTGTACGTCGCGGGCGGACTCGTCACGCTGGAAGCCTTGTTCCTCGGCGGCGTCGATACGGGCTGGACGTTCTACACGCCGTACTCGACGATGTTCTCCAACACCTACGTCGTGCTGACGCTGACCGGCGTGTTCATCACCGGCTTCTCGTCCATCCTCACCGGCCTGAACTTCATCGTCACGATCCACACGCTGCGCGCCAGGGCGATGGGCTGGTTCAAGCTGCCGCTGTTCGTCTGGGGCATGTACGCGACCAGCCTGATCCTCGTGCTTGCGACGCCGGTGCTGGCGATCACGGTGCTGCTCTTGATCGCCGAGCGGCTGTTCCAGATCGGCATCTTCGACCCCGCCTTCGGCGGTGACCCGCTGCTGTTCCAGCACCTGTTCTGGTTCTACTCCCACCCGGCGGTCTACGTGATGATCCTGCCGGCGATGGGCGTGGTCAGCGAGATCATCCCGTGCTTCGCACGGCGGCCGATCTTCGGCTACCGTTCGATGGCCTACGCGATCATGACGATCGCCAGCGTCGGCTTCCTCGTCTGGGGCCACCACATGTTCGTCAGCGGCCAGTCGCTGACGGCCAGCATGGTGTTCTCGCTGCTGAGCTTCATCGTGGCGATTCCGTCGGCGATCAAGGTGTTCAACTGGACAGCCACGCTGTACAAGGGATCGATCCGCTTCGACGCGCCGATGCTCTATGCGCTCGGCTTCGTCGGGCTGTTCACGATCGGCGGACTCACGGGACTGTTCCTCGCGTCGCTCGCGCTTGACGTGCACCTGACCGACACCTACTTCGTCGTCGCGCACTTCCACTACATCATGGTCGGCGGCGCGGTGATGGCCTATTTCGCGGGACTGCATTTCTGGTGGCCCAAGGTGACCGGGCGCCTGTATCCGGAGGTCTGGTCGCGCATCGCCGCGGTGATCGCGTTCATCGGCTTCAACCTGACCTTTTTCCCGCAGTTCCTGCTGGGCATCGAGGGCATGCCGCGCCGCTATCACACGTACCCGCCGCAGTTCCAGGTGCTCAACCTGTTCTCGTCGGCCGGTGCCGGCGTGCTCGCGATTGGCTACCTGATGCCGCTGGTCTATCTGACCTGGTCGATCCGACATGGCGCGCGCGCGGGCGACAACCCGTGGGCAGCCAAGGGATTCGAATGGCAGACGCGCTCGCCGCCGCCCACCGACAACTTCGATACACCGCCGACGGTGCCCGACATCGTCTACGACTACGTCGCCGACGAGCCGGAGTTCGCGCGATGACGGCCGCGACGCTGCTCGAACCCAAGGACGAGCCCGACATCGGCAAGCTCGGCATGTGGGTGTTCCTCGCCAGCGAGGTGCTGTTCTTCGGCGGCCTGTTCCTCGCCTACCTGTACGGCCGCACGCATTGGCCGCTGGGCTGGGCCGCGGCGTCGCGCCACACCGACGTCGTGCTGGGCACGGTCAACACGGCGCTGCTGCTGACCAGCAGCGCGGTGGTCGCGTTGGCCGTCGCGTGCGAGGAAGACGCGAGGCAACGCCGCTGGACGGCGCGCCTGCTCGCGCTCACCGCGGCGCTGGGCGCGGTCTTTCTCGTGATCAAGGGCTTCGAGTGGCATGCCGAATGGGATGAGCATCTGTTTCCTGGCCCGTCTTTCGCGCTCGACGTCGCGGGCGCGCAGGAGTTCTTCGTGCTGTACTTCGTGATGACCGGACTGCACGCGGTGCACATGATCGTCGGCGTCGGCGCACTGGCCATCCTCGCGCGCGGGCGCTCGCGCGACCGCGAGTGGGCACGTTCGGGTCACCTGGAGGTCGCCGCGCTTTACTGGCACTTCGTCGACGTGGTGTGGATCTTCCTGTACCCGCTGCTGTATCTGGTGCAGCGCCATGGCTGACGAATCCACGTTCGCTCGCACCGCGCGCAGACTGGGCGTGGCCTGGTGCGCGTTGCTGGCGCTGATGCTCTCGAGCCTGGGCAGCGCGTATCTCAAGCTCGGGCCGTGGAACCTGATCAGCGGGCTGGTCATCGCCGCGATCAAGGCGACGATCGTCGCGTGGCTGTTCATGCGGCTGCGCGAATCCGGGCCGCTGATCCGGCTCGTCGCCGTCGTGGGCCTGGGCGTCTGGTGCATCCTGATCGGGCTGAGCGGCGTCGACTACGAAACGCGCTCGCTAACGCCCTCGGCCGTCCAACGGCCGCAACAGTTGTTGTCGCCGCAGGCTGCGTCGCAGCCGCACTGACAAGTCCGCGGCCGCGTCGTCGCCAGCAAAGCTGGCGGCATAATCGGCGAAGAGTGGAGGGTGTCGCCCGACCTCCGGCGTCTGGCCCCGCATTTCGGAGGCGCCGGCAAGTCAGACCGACTTCGACATACCGCGACTCTTCGCCGCCATTCCGGGACGAGCAGTGTTCTGCGACTGCTTCCGCGCGGTGTCGGCTTGTGTACCCCTTGCCTTGTGCACGCGAGCCAGCAGTACCTCGGGCGCCAGTTGCACCTCATAGCCAGCCCGCTAGCGCGCTAGTGCGTCGCCCGGGCCGACAAGCAGTTCCGGCGAAGTCAGCCGCGAGGTGACCTCGGGCATCGGAAACGGGCGCGATACGCGCGTCAGCGCCGCTGGTCGAGCAGTGTGCGGATCTGCTGCACCAAGTTCAACGGCCGCAGCGGCTTGCCGCAGTGCACGTCGAAGCCGGCGGCCAGCGCCTGGTCGCGATCCTGGTCGCGCGTGAACGACGTCAGCGCGATCGCGGGCAGGTGCGGTCGCGGCGTCGGCTGCGTGGCCTCGTTGCGGCGCAGCTCGCGGATCAGGTCGTAGCCGTCCCGGCCGGCCATGCCGATGTCGCTGATCAAGGCGTCGAATGCGCGCGCCGAGAGCAGGTGAAGCGCCGCGGCGACGTCAGGCGCCGTCTGCACGACGGCGCCACGGTCGCTGAGGATGATGCGCAGCATCGCACCCGCCTCGGGGTCGTCGTCGACCACCAGCAGCTGCACGCCGTCGAGCGAGGCCTGGGACATGTCCAGCATCTCGCTGCCGTGGCCGGAGTCCAAGAATTCCGCACTGTCCGGATGCACCGCGTCGGCCGGCAGCCAGACCTCGAAGCTGGCGCCGTGCCCGACGCCCGCGCTCGCGGCCGACACCGTGCCGCCGTGCGCCTCCACCAGTTGCTTGACGATGGACAGCCCCAGCCCGAGGCCGCCGCGCTGCCGGTTGCTCGCGGCGTCGCTCTGCGCGAAGCGGTCGAACACGAACGGCAGGAACTCTGGCGCGATGCCCTGGCCCTCGTCGGCCACGCGGATGCGCAGGCCGCGCTCGTCCTGTTCGAGCGCGACGACGATACGACCGCCCGGCGGCGAGAACTTGATCGCGTTGCTCAGCAGGTTCCAGATCACCTGCTGCAGACGCGATGCGTCCACGCGGATGGCGCGATACGGCGGGCTCGCCCGCACGTCGATGAGCGGGCTGCCGTTCGCCTCGGGGGGCCGCATCGCGTTGACCGACGCGACAATCTCCTCGAGCGGATCGATCGTGGCGAACGTCAGCGGCAGCTTGCCCAGGTTCAGGCGCGACATGTCCAGCAGGTCGGAGATCATGCGCGCCTGGGTCGTGCCGTTGCGCTCGATGGCCGCCAGCCCCCGCATCGTCTCCACCGAGCCGCCGCGCTGGCGCAGCACGTGGGCCCAGCTCATGATCGCGTTGAGCGGCGTGCGTAGTTCGTGCGACAGCACCGCGATGAAATCGTCCTTCATGCGGCTCACCTGCTCGGCCTCGCTGCGCGCGACGCGCTCGCGATCCAGCAACTGCTGGCGCTGCTGCTCCAGCGCGACGCGCTGGGAGACGTCGGTGGCCACTGCCATCGTCACGCCCGGCTCGATGTGCGGCGAAAAGCTCCACTCGACGTAAATCAGCGAGCCGTCGGGGCGCTGCATCGGCACTTCGAGCGAGCTCGAAGGCGAATCCGCGGCGACGGAGAAGCCGATGATCCGGTGCGCCCACTCGCGCGGCGCGAAGTCGCTCAGGGGCCGGCCGATCACCTCGACGTCCACTCGCGCCAGCATCTTCAGCATCGCCGGGTTGGCGTCGACCAGGCAGCCCTGGTCGTCGAGCAGCGCGATGCCGGCCTGCGCCTGCGCGTAGATCGCGCGGAACTTGGACTCGCTGCGCCGCATCGCCTCCTCGGCCACTCGGGTGCGCACCAGTGCCTGCACGGTGGCCACAAGCACGGCCGGCTCGACTGGACGCGTGAGGTAGGCGTCGGCGCCAGAGTCGAGGCCGCGCACCTTGTCTTCATCGGTGACGTAGGCGGCCGTCAGGTGCAGCACCGGCAGGCGCGAGGTGCTCGGGCGCGAGCGCAGCAGGGCGCACAGGTCGAAGCCGTCGATGTCGGGCAGGTGGATGTCCAGCACCACGGCGGAGATCGAGTCGTCAGCCGCCTTCAGGCCCTCGGCGCCGGTGGCCGCCTCGCGCGTTCGGAAGCCCGCGCTGCGCAACTGCCGCGCCGTGGCATAGCGCGTCGCGGGGTTGTCGTCGATGATCAGCAGCTCGTGCTCGGATCGATCGATCGGCCGGAATTCGGGCTTCGCGTCAGTCATTCGCCGGGGGCTTCCTCGAGAGCGGCCTCGCTTGCGGAAGGCAGCCGCAGCGGAATGGTGACCGAGAAGGTCGAGCCGCTGCCCAGCTCACTGGTCAATCCTACCCTGCCGCCCAGCAGCTCGGCCAGCTGACGGCTCAGCGACAGCCCAAGCCCGGTGCCGCGCAGGCGCTTCTGGATCGGCGAGTCGACCTGCGTGAAGTCGCGGAACATCGCCGAATGGTACTTAGGGTCGATGCCGATGCCCGTGTCGGCGACGGCGAAGGTGATCGTCTCGTCGGCGTTCTCCAGCGCCGACACGCGCACCTCGCCCTTGACGGTGAACTTCAACGCGTTCGAGATGAAGTTGCGCAGGATCTGCGACAGCATCTTGTCGTCGGTGAAGAGCCGCGAGGCGTGCTGCGGCTCCTCGAAGACGAGCGACACGTCGGGATTGGTCACTACTGGACGGAACATGCCGCGCAGCGCCGAGAACAGGTCGACCATCTCGAACCACGCGGGCGAAATGTCGAGGCGGCCGGCCTCCACCTTCGCAAGGTCGAGCAGGTCGTTGACCATGTCGGCGAACTCCTCGGCCGTCGATTCGATAAAGCGCACCTGCTTTTCCTGCTCCGGCGTGAGCGGGCCGTCGACGCGATCGAGCAGCAGCCGCGCCAGGCTGCGCAGCGCCGAGATCGGCGTGCGGAACTCGTGGCTCATGTAGGCCAGGAAGCGGCTCTTGAGGTCGGTGGCGCGCTGCAGCTGCTGCGCCTGGGTGTCGAGCTCGGCGTACAGCGCGACGACCCCGCGGTTGGTCTCGTCGAGCTCCAGCTGCATCGCGTCGATCTGCCCGGTCAGTTCGGCGATGCGTGCGACGGCGTCGTCTTCGTTCATCTCAGCCTCGCTTCAGGACGACAACGGTGACATCGTCATGGCCGCGCGTGAAATCGCGCATCAGCCAGCCGGCGACGACGGCCGGGTCGCACTGCAGCAGGCCCCCAACGTCCTTCAGGTTCCAGCGCGTCAGCAGGCCGTCCGAATGCAGCACCACGATCGAGTGATCCGGCCACGGATAGATCACGTCCCGCAGCTTGCGGATCGCCACGCCCAGCGTACCGTGCTGCGACATCAGCGAGCGATCCTCGACGCCCGAGATCATGCGTCCCGAAATGTTGCCGGCGCCAGCGTACACGACCGTGCCGGCGTTGGCGTCGAGCTCGACCATAGAAACCGCCGCGCCACGCGTCGAGCGCAGCGACGGGTGCGCGCGCTCAAGTACCGTGGCTGGCGAGCCGCGCAGCGTGCCGAAGGCCTTCACCGCCTCGGCCGCCGCCTCCGCCGCGACCGGGCCGTGGCCCAGACCGTCGGCGACGATCACGGCGGCCTTGCCGTCGCCCTCCAGCCGGACGTCCCACGCGTCGCCGCTGACTGTCTCGCCGGGCGCGGCCAGGCAGATCCCCGCGTGAGCGAAACGCGAGCGAAAGGATTGCGCGCCCGACGCGCTGGCCGACGGCACCCAGGTGCGCGAGAGGATCACGGTGCCCTTGCCCGGGCTCGAGAACACCGAGAAATCGGTCGACAGCCTCTGCACCGCGCCGAGGCCGGTGCCTGGCGTGCCGGCGCTGGAGTAGCCGTCGCGCAGGCAGCGCGCGAGATCGGACATGCCCGGGCCGCTGTCGACGGAGATCACCTCCAGCTGGCAGCCCTCGTCGCTCTTGCGGCAGCCGATCAGCAGCCGGCCCTTCTGCGCATGGCGCCATAGGTTGTTGCCCAGCTCGGTAACGACGATCGCCACGCGGCCCCGCACGGTCTCGTCGAGATCATGTTCCGTGGCCAGGCGGTTCGCGGCGCGGCGCGCCTCGCCGACCTGCGACTGCTCGGCGACCGGGATGTCGATGTGCGGGATCATGCGCTACTTCCAGCGCGTGATGGTGACGCAGGTGCCTTCGCCGACCACCGTCCGGATCTCGAACTCGTTGACGAGCCGCCTGCTACCCGACAGGCCCACGCCCATGCCGGAGCCCGAGGTCCAGCCGTCGGTCAGCGCGAGGCCGATGTCGGGAATGCCGGGGCCCTTGTCCTCGAACCATAGCCGCAGCCCCGTCCTGATGCCTTGCGCGACGATCTCCCAGCGCATCTCGCCGCCGCCACCGTAGACGACGGTGTTGCGCGAGAGCTCGCTAGCGGCGGTAATCATCTTGGTCTGGTCGACGAGGGTGAACTTGATCTGCTGCGTGAGCCTGCGCACCATCTGGCGGCACATGACGATGTCGCGCTCGCCGAGCAGCGACATCGCGCCCAGGGTCGGCTCAGTCGTCAATTCGATTCCGATCGTCAACGGCCAGCATGGCCATGCCGCGCTCGACGTTCAGCGCGGTTCGCACGCCCTCGAGCGACAGCCCCAGCTCGACGAGCGTGATCGCCACAGCAGGCTGCATGCCCACAACCACAGTCGTCGCGTCCAGCACGGTGGCGATGCCCGAGATGCTGGCCAGCATGCGGCCGACGAAAGAGTCGACGATCTCGAGCGCCGAGATGTCGATCAGCACGCCGTTGGCGCCTGTCTGCTCGATCCGCGCGGACAGGTCGTCCTGCAGCCCGAGCGCCACCTGGTCCTGCAGGTCGACCTGGATGGTCACCAGCAACACCCGGCCCATCTTCAGGATGGGGATGCGTTCCATCTCAGGCCTTGTTGCGCGTGATGACGAAACCGGCCTTCTTCATCGCGAGCTGCAGCGCGTCGGCCAGCGTCGCCTTGGTGACGATGCCCTGCAGGTCGATGCCCAGGTGCACGATGGTCTGCGCGATCTGCGGGCGGATGCCGCTGATGATGCAGTCGGCGCCCATCAGGCGGATCGCGGTGACAGTCTTGAGCAGGTGCTGCGCGACGAGCGTGTCGACGGTCGGCACGCCGGTGATGTCGATGATCGCGAGCTCGGAGCCCGTCTCGACGATGCGCGTCAGCAGCGACTCCATCACCAGCTGTGTGCGGCTCGAATCGAGCGTACCGATCATCGGCACGGCCAGCACGCCTTCCCACAGCTTGACGACCGGTGTCGACAGCTCGAGCAGCTCTTGCTGCTGACGCTGGATGACGTCCTCGCGCGAACGCTGGTAGGTCGTGGCTGTGAACTGCGCGAGCTTGTCGATCAGCGTGGACGCCAGCCAGACCGCCTGCAAGGCTCCCCGAGCGTCGGCGCCCAGGTCCTTCTGCAGCGCGTCGAACAGCGGCTTCTTGATTGACATCACGAAGTGGTTGGTGTCGCCGGCGCTGGCCCCCTGCGCGGCGCGCGACTGCGACAGCGCGGCCAGCACCGAGCGGGTCCTCGCCCAGGCGTCGCCGTCGATCCGATTGAGGTCGGCGTCGGAGGCGATGTTGGCCTGGATCGCGGCGAACAACTCACGCGCGTCGTTCTGCGCGGAGCCCGAGACGCTCCCGGTGGCGGCAACCTCACTCACCCAGGTCTTGATGAACTCCTCCGGGGATGCCTTCAACACCTGGTCGAAGACGGCGTTCTCTTGTTTCATGCAGTGATCCCTTTAACGATGGGCAGCGTAACTCGACATGAACGCGGTGCTGCGTAGGACAGAGTAGCAAGCGACCGCTGAACATCCGCTCGGCGCGGCCAGCTTTTTAACAGAATTTCGGATGCGTACCTTTCGGCTGGAGGCATTTCCCGCTGCCAGTTCGCCATTCGACGTCGGCATTTTCCACTGCAGAGTCGCCGTCGACGATGGAAGGCCCAATGCCATGAAGAGGCGACCACGATCAGCGCGCGTCCACTCAAACGGGATGCGCAAGAGTTTGCACGGCTCGCAACAGGTTGCGCGTCACGACGCCCCTTGCAGCGGTCGACGAGGCCTTGCTCTCGCGACCGACTGGCGCGGTGTACCTGGCCGACCGAAGATCCAGTGGTCAGCGACGGCTTCGTTGCCGTTTACGAGCCCTTGGGGCGGTTACAGCTTCGGCGTCGGTTGGCTGCGGTCAGAGGCAAGAGAGAAGATGCCCATCGTCTCGCCATGACGAATGTCAAGTTTCGGGCGCTCAATCTGATGTCTCGACGAGCTGCTGTGGGTCGTTCTGCGACATGCGCCGCGCTATCGAAGCTCGAGACCAAGGCGCCGTCAGTCGACCGCACGACGGCGGCACCAGGACGCTGGTCGAGCCGTAGCCGGCAGCGAGCATTGGGTGAAGCCGCAGATCGTCGTCGAGGTCGCGTTCGGTGAATGGACGCCGGATGGCAACGTGCGGCATCCGGTGTTCAAGGGCGTGCGCGCTGACAAACCGGCGAATGGCAGCACGCGCGAGCGCGCGCGGGACCGCCGGCGACGGCTGAGCCAGCCGCACGCAAGACGACGGTGAAGGTCACGAATCCGGAACGAGTCATCGATCCGAGCACAGGTTTCAAGAAGGTTGACCTAGTGCGCTCTACGAGTCCATCGCGGACTTCGTCCTGCCTCATTTGAAGGGGCGCGCGGCTTCTTTGGTGCGTGCACCTGAGGGTAGTGGTGCTTGTTCGAATTTTCTACGTAAGCGAGATTTCCCCCGGGTGCATTGAGCTGGATATGCAGGTTCTCCTCGGGCAGGCCCAAGTCCGCAACCGTTGCCTCGATGTCACCGGCATGCTCGCAAAGAGCGATGGTCACTTCTGCCAAGTGCTTGAAGGACGCCCTGATGCCGTTGATCAAGTGATGGACCGGGTACGACGTGATCGACGCCATACGCGCATTCGAGTGCCTCTCGAGCAACCTTGCGAGAAGCGGCTTTTCGACGGGTGGGCAATGGGGCTTGTGGTACGAGACGACATGGCGCCAGAAATGCGCCAACTTCATGTCGCAGGAGCCATCGCGGGAGTGACGATGAACGAGGTCATAAGGCGGCTCATGGCGCAGCCGAGCGCCTAGCTGGGCCTGCCTCAAGCGCGAGCAAATGTAGCCGGGCGCGTCCAATCGGTTTGCAGATATGGGCATCGAAGCCGACGCTGGCAGCCAAGACCCGGTCCGAATCAGAGTCTCGCCCGGTGAGGGCGACCAACCTCACGGCGCGGCCTGGCCAACTTCGACGAATCACGGTCGCTGCGCCGTAGCCGTCCAGCTGAGGCATGTTGATGTCGAGCAGCACCAGGGAAGGTTGGAGCGCTTCCTCGGCGAGCACTGCCTGCGCACCGTCGTACACAGCGTGAGCTGTGAAGCCCCAGAGCTTCAACATACCGACGAGCGAGTCGGCTGCGTCGCGGTCATCGTCTGCGACAAGCACCCTGCAGGTCCCCGGTGCGTCAAGGAGCTGTGCCATCTGCATCCCTATCTGCGCGGTCGCGAAGGCGCTGGCCGTCCGCAATCACCGCCCGTTTGGTGCGCTGGCTCCGGCAGCTCTCTGTTGCGCGGCGGCATTCTCTTTGCGCTCCTGCTTGACCTTCATGTGGTGGCCCACCGCACAGCCAACCGCTGCGCCGGCGATTGCATGATGTCCTGCGACGTGCCCGCCGATGCCGCCGACTGCGGCTCCGCTAAGACAACCGGCCGCGAAGCACGGGGCGGCGCCGAGAAGCGTTACAAGAGTGAGGGATTTCAAGCCGAGCATAGTGACTCTCCAAGACGTTGTGGGGAAGGGAGCAAGTCGCAATCCCGCCTGATCGGCGGATCCCTCGAAGCGTTGAGTTCGGGAACAGGGGTTGCTGAATTCGACGGCGAACGCCATTCGGGCTCGCATCGATTTTCTTTGCCCATCAATCCAGGAGACTCTCATGCTCGGCGACAAGACTTTGGAAGAAAAGGCTGGCACCCCCAACCGCGACCCGATTTCGGGCGCACCAGGCGCGCATCCAGTTGGTGTTGGCGTCGGTGCTGCCGCAGGCGGGATGGCTGCCGGCGCGGCCGTCGGTACCGTCGCGGGGCCGCTGGGCACCGTCGTCGGCGCAGCCGTTGGCGCGATCGTCGGCGGCCTTGCCGGCAAGGGCGTTGCGGAGTCCATCGATCCCACCGTCGAGGACGCTTATTGGCGGGAGAACTACGCCAGTCGCCACTACGTTGCCGAAGGGCGGTCGTACAGTGACTACGGACCGGCTTACGGATACGGTGTGAACCGCTACGAACCTGATCGCTCGTTTGAAGACGTCGAGCCCGAACTCGCCGACAACTGGATGGGCGTTCGGGGCGAGTCCACGCTGGGTTGGGGCGAAGCCAGCCCTGCTGCGCGCGATGCCTGGGATCGCGTGCACGGCCGCGCGAACTCATCGCCGATCTGATGTTTCGGGTCGGGAGGGGCGGGATGCCCCTCCCGTCTTCGAACGATCCCAGGCGAATGACCGACAACTATCTCAGAGCTTGCTGCAACTGGCGAGCTGCCTGCAGGTGACGTTGGATCATCGGCGCGGCAGAGGCCGCCATGCTCCGCAAGTTCGCATCCGACCCCTGCTCCGCATAGCTGCGCACTACCGTCAGCGCGCTAGTGTGTGCCAGCATCTGCTGGCGACCGTACTCGCGGTCGAACTCATCGCCGCGCAAGCCTTGCAGCCCGGCAAGTAAGCGCGCCTGGTCGCCACCGACTTGGGGATGCGGTAACTGCAATCCGGAAGCCTTGACAGCTTCACGAAGCGCCTGCTCCATGTGCTCGTGGTCGGCGACCATCTGCTGGGCGAACGCGCGCACTTGCGGGTTGCGACTCTGCGCCAAGGCAGTTTGGGCAGCCGCCAGTTCGTAGCCGTCCGACTGGGCGACTGACTCGGCGAACTCCTGCGGCTTGGGCGGTTTCGGTCCTTGATTCAGCATCACGGATTCCCCTGGCCGCCGCCGGCGCCGTAGATGTTGCCGGTCGTGTAGCTGCCGTCCTCCTCGGCAAGGCGCACATAGATGCCGGCCAGCTCGGCCGGCTGGCCGGGTCGTCCCAGAGGGGCCGTTGCACCGAACGTGACCACCTTGCCCTCGCTGGCGCCGCCGGAAATCTGCAGCGGGGTCCATACCGGCCCAGGCGCCACACCATTGACGCGGATGCCCTTGGGACCGAGCTGCTTGGCCAGCGACTTCACATAGTTCATCGTGGCCGCCTTGGTCTGCGCGTAGTCGTAAAGGTCGGGCGACGGATCGTAGGCCTGTTCGGAGGTCGTACCGATGATGGCGGAGCCGGGCTTCAAATGAGGCACCGCCGCCTTGATGATCCAGAACGGCGCGTAGATGTTCGTCTTCATCGTCGCATCGAAGTCCTCAGTGGAGATGTCGAGGATCGAACTGCGCGACTGCTGTCGTCCGGCGTTGCACACCACGATGTCGAGCCCGCCAAGCTCCTGCACGGCCTGATCCACGAGATGACGGCAAAAGCCCTCATCGCGGAGGTCGCCTGGGATCGCGACGGACTTGCGACCTGCCTGGCGGATGAGGTCCATCACCTCGCGGGCGTCGGGCTCCTCGGCGGGCAGGTAGTTGATCGCGACGTCGGCACCTTCCCGGGCATAGGCGATGGCCGCTGCCCGCCCCATGCCTGAATCGCCCCCGGTAATCAGCGCCTTGCGGCCGGCGAGCCGTCCGGAGCCGACGTAGCTCCTTTCGCCATGGTCAGGGCGCGGGTTCATCCTGCTGGCCAGCCCGGGCCAATCCTGCTGCTGCGCGGCAAAAGGCGGTTTTGGATATTTCTCGCGCGGGTCGACCAGACCCTGGGGCCGCCCGCTACCCGCCGCCGATTGTGCGTTGGCGCTGGTCGACATGAGAGCCGGCGCGGCGGCGAGCGTCGCACCGAATGCGCCGAGCGCTTTCCGTCGAGACTGGGAAGTGATGTCGTCGTCTTTCATCAAAGTCTCCGTGTCAGTTCAACGCATGCCGGGCTTGAGAACGACCTTCGTCCAGCCGGACTTCCGCTTGTCGAAGCTGTCGTAGGCCTCGGGCGCCTGCTCGAGCGGCAACTGGTGCGAAACGATCCACGATGGCTTGACCTTGTCGTGCTCGATGAGCCGGCTCAGCTGTCGGTTGTAGGCCTTCACGTTGGCTTGCCCCGTCGCCATGCTCTGGCCCTTGAACCAGAACTGCCCGAAGTCGAAGGCGATCTGGCCGCGCTTGGCGAGCCTGTCCTGGGAGTTCGGATCTTCCGGCAGGAACACGCCGACCACGCCGATGCGCCCGGTGGCCTTCACGGTCTGCACGAGGTTGTTCATCGTGAGATTCGGCACCTCCTCCTTGTGCATGCCGCAGCACTGGTACCCGACGCACTCGCATCCGCGGTCGGCGCCCTTGCCGCCAGTCAACTCCATGACTCGTTCGACGCCGTTGCCCTCGGTATCGTCGATCGCGATGGCGCCCACCTTTTCTGCGAGCTTCAGGCGATCCTTGTGCGTGTCGACGACCATGACCTGGCTCGCGCCTTTGAGCACGGACGCACAGGCGGCCATCAGGCCGACCGGGCCCGCGCCGTAGATGACGACGCTTTCGCCCGGCATGACGCCGGCGAGCTCCGTGGCGTGATAGCCCGTGGGGAAGATGTCGGCCAGCATCACGTAGTCGTTCTCCTTCTCCTCGGAGTCGCGCGGCAGCAGGAGGCAGTTGAAATCGCCGTAGGGAACGCGTAGGAGCTCGGCCTGGCCGCCGCTATAGGGGCCCATGCCGGCGAAGCCGTAGGCGCCGCCGGCCGAGCCCGGGTTAACGGTCAGGCAGAAGCCGCTCAAGCCCTTCTCGCAGTTCTCGCAGAAGCCGCAGCCGATGTTGAAGGGCAGGCAGACGCGGTCGCCAACCTTGATGCGATCGACCGCCGGCCCGATCTCGATCACCTCGCCCAGGTTTTCGTGGCCGAAAATCCGGCCCGGCTGCATGGCGGTGCGGCCTTCATACATGTGCAGGTCCGAGCCGCAGATGTTCGTGCTGGTGATCTTGACCAGCACGTCGGTGGGACGCTCGATTTTCGCGTCCGGGACATTCTTGACGGACACATCCTTGGGTCCGTTGTAGACGACGGCTCTCATGCGAGTTCCTTCTTCTTCGACTTGGCCTTCGGAGCGGCGGCCTTGAGCTGCTGCTTGCGTTCGAACAGCTGCACGGCCAGGCCGCGCAGGTCGGTCTGCGACTGGCGCGCCTTGAGAAACATCTGCTCGCGCTCCTCGAGAACGTGTGCATCGATGAGCTCACCGAGACGCTTGACCGTGTCGTCGTACTTGTCATCGGCCGAATCCATGGCCTGAATCTGTGCGATCGTTTCCTTGGCTTGCGCATGCTCGTCGATAGCCTCCTCGATGAGGGGCTTGTCGCCGGTCCCGGCGCGCACGGCCGGGTAGAAGATCTCCTCCTCAATCTGCATGTGGATCAGGAGCGCCTGGCAGATCTTGTCCGCGATAGGTCGCTTAACGTCCGGCGTGGCGCCGTCGTCGCAGAGTGCGTTGAAATCGATGAACAGCTTCTTGACGGCCTTGTGATCGGCATCGAGCAGCTCCACCGCGTCGTCGTAGGCGTCGGCTGGCTCCATTTGGGTTTCCTTGAGCAGAGATTGAAGGGTGTTCGACAAACTGCTGTCGACTTGGGAACGCAATAACGAGCAGCCTACATGCCCAGCCGAGTGAGCGCCTGCGAAGCAGCGAGTCATACGCGGCCGGCCTCCTGGTAGTACACGCAGCCGGCTTGGCGTCTGAACTTTCGATCAGTCAATCGATATACGGCTGTATCGTGCAGGTACCTGCGAGAGGAATGCTTTTTGCCCCCCTATTGCCTCGCCTTCCCACCCCAAGCGGAGCCACCGATGCAAAAGTCTTTGTCCGATTCGCATACTGCCCTGTTGTCCTCCGCAAGCAAGGCGACTCGGATACCCCTCGTCGTGTTCTCCCACCTGCGCTGGGGCTTCGTCTTCCAGCGCCCGCAGCACCTGCTGACTCGTCTGGCGCAGCAGTTCGACGTGATGTTCGTCGAGGAGCCCGTCTTCACCGAAGGCGCACCGCGGCTGCAGTGCGTGCGGCAAGGCCCCGGCGTCGAGGTGCTATCGCCGTTTACCGAAGTGCGGGCGCCGGGCTTCCACGACGACCAGATTCACTCGCTGCGGTCGCTCGTTGCGGACTTTATGGTCGAACGCGGCATCGTCGACCCGCTGGTCTGGCTCTACACGCCGATGGCCCTCCCGTTGGTGGCCGACCTCGAACCACGGGCGGTTGTCTATGACTGCATGGACGAACTCGCGTCGTTCAAGTTCGCACCGCCGCAGTTGCTCGAGCGAGAGCAGGCGCTGATAGAGCTGGCGGACGTGGTGCTGACGGGCGGGCCGTCCCTCTTTGAGGCCCGCAAGAATCGCCATCCGAACATCCACTGCCTTCCCAGCGCCGTCGATGCCGCGCACTTCGCTCCCGCGAACCTGGACGGTGACGATCCCGAAGCCACTGTCGCCGCCGAACTGCACCGCGCGCTGCCGCATCCCCGCCTGGGCTTCTTCGGCGTCATCGACGAGCGTCTCGACCTCGACCTGGTCGCGCGACTGGCCGACTTGCGCCCCGATTGGCACATCGTGATGGCCGGCCCGGTCGTCAAGATCGACCCTGCCGCGCTTCCGCAGCGTCCCAACCTGCACTGGATCGGCATGCAGCGCTACGAGGCTCTGCCGCATCTGCTGTCGCATTGGGACGTGTGCCTGCTGCCGTTCGCGCTCAATGAACACACGCGCTTCATTAGCCCGACCAAGACGCTCGAGTATCTCGCTGGCGGCAAGCCTGCCGTGAGTACGCCGATCCACGACGTGGTGTCACTCTATGGAGACGTCGTGCGCGTCGGGACCTCGCCCCAGGAGTTCGTCGCGGCCATCGAACAGACGCTGTCGGAGTCGGCGTCCGAAACCGCGGCGTGGCGCGCAGCGGCGCAAGCGACGGTGGACCGGTGTACCTGGGACGGCGCCGCGAGCCGCATTGCCGAGCTGTTGCAGCCCTATGTACGCGTTCGCTCCGCCGAACCGATCGTGCTGGGAAGTCCGCTGTTCGACGAGGCGCCGCAGATCGTGCCCAAGGCAGATGCCGCACCGCTGATCCATGTTCCCGCGGAAGCGGTCGAACCGAGCGTGCAGCCGCTGGCGCTGTGACCTGATGCCGCCGCTGTGATCATCGACGCCCACCTGCACTGCACCGGCGACGAGACCGCGTCCGACGTCCTGGATGCGCTCGACGAGGCCGACATCGACATCGGCGTCCTTATCGCGCCCTTCCTGCACAACGGCTACACGCTCGCGGATCCGGCCGAGATCCGCCGCGCGAACGAGCATCTGTCCCAACTCGTTCGCGGTCACGAGGATCGCCTGTTCGGCTTCGCCGTCGTCAACCCGTCCCTGCCGGGCGCGGCCGACGAATTGCGGCACGCGGTCGAGACGCTCGGCCTGCGCGGCGCCAAGATGGTGCCTTCGGGCTGGTATCCGGAAAGCGAAGTCGCGCAGCCGACCTTCGCCGTCGCCTCGGAGCTCAAGCTGCCGCTGCTATTCCACAGCGGCGTGTTCATCGACGGCCGCGCGAGCCGCTTCTGCCGGCCCATCGGCTTCGAGCCGCTGCGCGACTATCCGGGCGCGCGCGTCACGCTCGCGCATCTCGGCTGGCCGTGGACGGACGAGGCCATCGCGCTCGGACTGATCGATCGCATCAACGGCGTGCCCGAGGACACGTGCGCGTTCCGATTCGACCTGTCGTTCGGGTCGCCGCCGCCTTATCGCCACGAGGTGCTCGCCAAAGCGCTGGAGGTGCTCGGGCCGGGGCTGTTGCAGTTCGGGTCCGACTGCTTCCTGCCGTGCTCTGGTGCGGAGATCGCCGAACGCCGTGGATGGCTGCGCGACCTTCTGGCGGAGTTCGATCTAGACGGCGCCGCGCTCGAACGCATCTGGTCGGGCACCGCGGCCGCGTGGCTGGGCATCGTTGGCGCGCCCGTGCCGTCGCGCGAACGCGCGTCCGTGCTCGAAGGCCGAGGCCGAACTCGTGCTGCCGACCACGAATCCTCGGCGCACCATCGCGCCAGTCGCCGCAAGAACGGCTGGCTGGGCGCCCGACCGTATTCCATTTCCTGCTGCTGAGTCCATGTCCATGCAACAAGATCCCTTTTCATCCGCACGCATCCCTGGGCGCATCCACGTCCTCGAAGTGATCGGCAACGCGATCGTGGGCGGCATGGAGACCTACGTCGAACGCCTGGTCGAGAACCTGCCCCCCGACCGATTCGCCGTCACCGCACTGTGCCCGTTCGAGAGCCCGTTCACCGAGCGGCTGCGCGCGCGCGACATCGAGGTGCTCGTTACGCCGATGCCCGACGATCCGCCCTGGTCGTCGATCCAGATGACCTGTGCGATGGTCAAGGCGGGCGCGATCGACCTGTTGCACGCGCACCTGCCCAACGCTCACGCGCTGGCCGGCATCGCCGGGCGGCTCACCGGCAAGCCGGTGCTCGCGACGCTGCACGGCCACCGCGTCGGCCTGCTCGACCTGGAAGTGCATCGCAATGCGGGCACCCACCTGAGCGTCGTTTGCCGCCAAAGTTACTTCCACGCACTGGGGCTGGGCGTCAGCGCAGGGCAGTTGAGCTGCAATCCCAACGGCGTCGACACGGAGGCCTTCCGGCCGCGGCCCCGGCCGACCAACAGCCTGCGTGCCTCGCTGGGCATTCCGGCATCGGCCAAGGTTGTCGGCTTCCTCGGCCGCCTCTCGCCCGAGAAAGGACCCGAAGTCTTCCTGCGCGCCGCGCTGCTGGCGCAGTCGCGGCTGACGGACACGCATTTCGTATTCGTCGGCGACGGCCCGCTTGCGCCGCAGTTGCGCGAGTCGATCGTGCGCCTCCGGCTCGAAGATCGCGTGCATCTGGCCGGCCTACGCAGCGACGTCGCCGCGGTGCTGAACGACGTCGACGTGCTGGTTTCGAGCTCGCACTCGGAGGCAATGCCGCTGGCAGTGATGGAGGCGATGGCCAGCGGGCTGCCGGTGGTGGCGACGCGGGTCGGCGGCCTGCCCGATATGATCGACCAGGGCGAATCGGGCTGGCTGGTCGCGCCCAATGAGTTCGAGGAGATCGCCTCGCGGCTTTGCCAGATCCTCGGGACACCGGGCGAGCTGGCGCGCATGAGTGCGGCGGCGCGCCAGCGTGCGGTCGATAAGATGGCGCTGTCGGATACGGTGGAACGTATGGCGGCCCTGATGACGCGACTGGTGCCCACGCGCACCACGCAGCGCGAAATCAGCGCCGTCGTGAGCGAGCCGGGCCGGCGCCGGCTGGCGTCGGGTCGCACGAACGGCGAGGGCGTGGTCGCCGCGGCGAACGGCGGCGCCGCCAAGCCGGCCACGCGAGCCGACCGCTAGGCGTCAGGCAGCGTCGAGTTCCGCGTCGGTCTCCGCACCGAGTGCTTGCGACAGCTGCAGCGCGTCGAGTTCATCGCCGACAGCACACGACGCGGCGTGCGCGCTGCCCTCGAGCATGTGCGCGAAGCTCGGCTGGCGATCGCGCAAGGCCTCCACGCTGCCGCTGTCGACCACCCGCCCGGCGTCCATCAGTACCACGCGGTCGAAGTACGAGAGCAGGCTCATGCGGTGGACCGACGCGACGATGCAGGCGTCGGGGAAGGTCCGGGCCAGGCGCTGGTGGATGTCGGCCTCGGTAATCGGGTCGAGCGCACTGGTCGGCTCGTCGAGGAACACGACGGAGCTGTCGCTGGCAGCCAGCACGCCGCGAGCCATGCACAGTCGCTGGCGCTGGCCGCCCGACAAGTTGCTGCCGCGCTGAGCGACGGGAAACTCGAGGCCGCCGTGAAGCGTCTGCAGCACCGCGCCGAAGGCGCTCCCGCGCACCGCGTCATCGATGCGCGCGTCGCCGACGTCGGTGCCGAAGTCGAGGTTCTCACGTACCGAGCCCTCGAAAACGTCGGCCTCCTGCGGGATCAGCGTGGCGAGCGAGGCCAGGTCGAAGGCCTGCGGTTTGACGACGCCGTCGACTTCGACCTCGATGTGCGCTGCCGCGTAGAGTCCAGCCAGCACGCGCATCAAGGAACTCTTGCCCGAGCCGCTGCCGCCGACAAGCGCAATACGCTCGCCGCGGTTCAGCACGAGCTCGGTGAGACCCAGCGACGGCGAATCGGCATGGGCCTTCGCGTGGCGGAAGGAGACGTCCCGTATGACAATGCGCTGCCAGTCGCGCGGCAGCTCCACCGGATCGGGCGACTGCGGAGACTCGTAGATCGGACGTGCGCTCTCGAAGTTTGTGCGCGTGTGCGCCAAGCCTTGCAGCTGTCCGGCCATCGCGCTTGCGACGTCGGCCGTCTGGCTCGCGTACTGATGCACCATGAAGACCGCGCCGATCGCCAACCCAGCGCCGGCGTGATGCGTCGCGATCCAGACCCAGGCGATCACGAGCGACCAGGTCAGCGATGTGCTGACCAGGTCAACCATGCACCACTTCCACTCGGTGAGCGAAATGATCTTGTCGAGCGGCTCGAACGAGGCGCGCATGCGCTGGCGCAGCAACACACGCGAGGCCTGCTGCAGGCGCAGGCTCAGCACGGTTCCCATGTGGCCGAGGAAGTCGGACATGCCCGCGGCGTAGCGGCGCTCGAGATCCATCTCGCGCGTGGTCAGGCGCATCAGCGCCTTGTCGAACCGCGTGCTCAGGCAGGCCAGCAGCACGTAACCGGCGAAGGCGGCGAAGCCCAGGCCCGGAGACAGGAGCGCGAGCGCGACCAGCGGCCCGACGAAGTTGACGATGCTGTGCAGATAGACGAACTGGTTCTGCGCGAAGTCGTACAGTGCGCCGGTGGCCTGGCCCGCGCGTTGCTGCATCTCGGTGGAATGATGGCGCTCGTGCCAGCTGAGCGGCGCCTTGGCGAGCCGCGCGTAAAGCGTGTCCCCCAGAGACTCGCGCACGCGCATGCCAACCGTCCGCTCGAGCACGCGCCCGGGGCCGTGCAGCATCCAGCAGCCGACGTAGGCGCCCAGCACGGCGGCCACCCACGCCAGCGCATGCTGCATCATGCGCGGCCCGCCGGCCTGGAGCGCGTCTATCGCCTTCGCCGCACACCACGGCACGCTCAGCTTGACGACCTGCGAAGCGGTCAGCAGCAGCATCGAACCGAGGAGCGACAGCCGCGCGCCGGCGGCGTGGCGCCACACGTTGCGATACAGGCCGTCGTCGACGGGATTGCAATAAGGACTCGCGGCCGGGGCGGGGCGGCGGGAAGATGGCAGGCGGTTCATCGGCACGGTGCGTTCAACGACGCCGAGGCGACGTACGTTGACATGTTGACGCCAATGACCGCGTGGGGAAGCCTCGATGAACGGCGACCTGTCCTGCCTGATCGGGGCTTCGCCGACCAAGGCTACGCGACCGCGCGCAGCGGCGGAGGGGCCGACGGCATCGGCTCATGGTCGCGCTGGTAGCGCGACAACGCGTCGTCGAGCGACGGCATCAGCGTGCCGCGTTCGCTGCGCATCGCGCTCCAGCGCGGCCGTGGTGCGACCTGGCCGAGCTCGACGCCCGCGCGGCCATGCACCCCGCGTGTGTCCAACTTGGCGTGCTCGGCGGCACGACAGGCGAACGCGGCCCAGCTCAACGCCTCGCCGTGGGTCAGGTGCCAGAGGCCGCGCTCGCCGTCGATCAACAGATCGAGGGCCGTTTGCACGAGGTCGGGCACGTAGGTCGGCGACAGCACCTGGTCATGAGCCGCCGGCCAAGGCAGGCCCTCGCGCAGCAACGCGATGCCGTGCCCGACGAAGTTGTCTGTGTCCCACGGACCGAACAGCCCGGCGCTGCGGATCACCAGCGCGTCGGGCGCCAGCGCGAGCACTGTCCGTTCCGCGTGCACCTTCGCGCGCCCACACGCGTTGAGCGGGCCTACCACGTCGCGCTCGACGTAGTACGCCCCATCGCGTCCCGGGAACACGTGGTCGCTGGAGAACGTCAGGAACCGGACGCCGGCACGGCGGCACGCCGTGGCCAGCGCGACAGGGATTTCGGCATGGCGATGCCAGTGCAGCACATCATGTTCGGCGGCGTCGACGTCGTCCTCGGCCGAAGCGTCCACCATCGCCCAGGGCTGATGGGTATGCAAGATGCGCGCGAGGGCTTCGGCATCCTCGATGTCCAGATCTTCCGGCCGCAATAACTCGTAGGGCAAGCCGCGCATGTGCGACAGGCGCGCGAAGGCTCGTGCGAGCGCGCCGTGGCCGACGACCAGCAATGGCGTGCCGCGCGCGGGCAGCGCCGTCAGCGCGCCGTGCTGACCGACGTTGAGGCGCAAATCGCGCTGCCACCAGCCGGGTCCGGCAAGCACGGGATGCAGCGCTTGTGGCACCGCCGCCTCGCCACGCGCAAGGGCCGCCGCGAGCGCGCCGAGGGCCGTCCGGCGCGGCGGGTCGCTCCGGATGTCCCACAGCCCGGGCTCGTAATGACCGTCCTCGCGCGTCAGCAGACTGTTCCAGTCGACCGTACCGAATGCGGCCCAAGCTGTCACGGCGCGGACGTCTATTCCCTCGCCGCGCGCCTGCTCAGCAGCCAGCCAGGCCTGGTGCAGCCAGCGCACCTGCTCCTCGCGGGTGCAGCCCATGTGGACCTCGGTGATCGCCATGGGCATTCCGTAGCGCGCATGGGCCTCGCGCAAGCGGGCTGCGAATCCGTCGATGAGCTCGCCGTGCGCACGCACCGTCTCGACGTCGGCGTAGGCCTGACGGCCGTTGCCGCCGTGCAGGTGCGGCGGGTAGAGTTCTAGCCGCTCGTCGAGGAAACGCTCGCTGGTGACGTAGGCGTTGATGCCGATGACGTCGGGCGGACTAGGCTCGCAGCGCAGCCGCGCCAGCTCTTGCTGCCTGGCACCACAGGCCAGCAGCCAGTCCCACAGTGGATGACTGTCGTCGACGCGGCCACACAGCAGGTCGAACGCCAGCCAGCGCCGCTCATTGTCGAACGCCGCCTGCTCCGCCAGCGCAGGCGTGCTGCGCGTGAAGCCCAGGTCGTCGGTCTGCACCAGTCTCGCCTCCGGGTTGACCGTCCGGATTTCGCGCATCGCGAGCACCGTCGCCAGCACCTGGTTGAGAAGTGCGCGAACGAAACTTACATCATCAGCCGCATGCGGATACCACAAGCCGTACAGACATGAGAAGCGCGCCGTGGTCAGCGGTTCGTTAATCGGAGTCCATAACTGCTGCCCGGGATAGCGCTCGGCGACCCTGCGGGCGTAGTCGGCGAACAGAAGTGGGAACTGGGGATCGACCAGGCTCGTGTGGCGCGGTCCGCTACCGTGGTGCAGCAGTCCGACGATGGGCTCGATGCCCACGGCTCGCGCATGGGCCATTGCCTGGTCGGACCAGCTGAAATCCAGCTCGCGTCCGGGCCTCCGCGCTGCGCGTTCCCAAAGGACGGGCAGGCGCATCTTCTTCGCACCGAGGACTGCCATTCGCGCGAAGTCGTCTGGGCGCCGGGCGAAGCCCGTGAGTTCGGTTTGGTCGCGCCAGCGTTCGTCGACGCGGTTGATCGTGCATTCGGGGCCGACCCACAGCTCGAGAGCATCCTGGCTGTCGGCCATGTCGGGGAATCCCACGCCAGCGCGAACTCAGGCTTCGACAGCCGCGATGGGCGCCGGAGTTCCGGCTCCGGTATCGCGCGCCACATGCGCCGCCGCCAGCTTCTTGAACAGCGTCAGCGACTGCGCGACCACCTGGTCCATGTTGTAGTACTTGTAAGTGGCTAGACGTCCCACGAAGCTGACGTCCTGCAACTTTTCGGCCTCTGCTTCGTACAGTCGGTACATGGCCGTGTTCTCGGCCCGCGGCACCGGATAGTACGGGTCGCCCTCGCTGCGCGGATATTCGTACACAACCGACGTCGCGTGATGCTTCTGTCCCGTCAGATGCTTGAACTCGCTGACGCGCGTGTAGGCGAAGTCGTTCGGGAAATTGACGGTGCCCACCGGCTGGAACCGCTCCTGCTGTAGCGTTTCATGGCGGAACTCCAGGCTGCGGTAAGGCAGCTTGCCGTGGCGATGGTCGAAGAAGGCATCGATCGGACCGGTGTAGACCATGTGGCGCCACGGCAGCACTTCCGAAATCTCGCGGTAGTCGGTGTTGAGCATCACCTTGATGTTGGGATGCGCCAGCATGCGCTCGAACATGCGCGTGTAGCCGTGCAGCGGCATCGCCTGGTAGGTGTCGGTGAAATAGCGGTCGTCGCGATTGGTGCGCGTGGGCACGCGCGCGGTGACGCTTGCATCGAGCTCCGACGGATCGAGCCCCCATTGCTTGCGCGTGTAGCCGCGGAAGAACTTGTTGTAGAGCTCGCGGCCCACCCGCGCCACCACCACGTCTTCTGCAGTCTTGACTGACGCCGGCTTCTCGGCCACTTTCGCGAAGAAATCGTCCAGCTCGAAGCTGGTGAGGTTAAGCCCGTACAGGCAATTGACCGTGTCCAGATTGATCGGCATTGGCACCATCTGGCCATCGACGCTGGCGAGCACCCGATGCTGGTACGGCCGCCACTGGGTGAACTGCGACAGATAGTCAAAGACGTCGGCGGAGTTGGTGTGGAAGATGTGCGGACCGTACGGATGCACCAGCACGCCCGCGTCGTCGTGGCGATCATAGGCGTTGCCGCCGATGTGGGACCGCTTGTCGACCACGAGCACGCGCTGGCCGAGCTGCGTCGCGAGTCGCTCCGCGATCACGCTGCCGGCGAATCCTGCGCCGACCACCAGCGTATCGAATCCGTGCCCCGTCGCGACCATGGCCGCGCGCGCGGCACGGCGAACCTCTGCATCCTGTGCCTTCATCTTGACCTCCCTGGGTATGGGAAGGGCATCGGCAACGAACGTACCCAGATCGCCGTGCAAGTGTTCGGTCAGCGCTGGTTGGCGTTGGTGTCGCTCGCATATCGACGAAAGGAAGAGTCATCGACTTGAGTCTGGCCGCGCGACGCATTTCGAGTTTTCGCGCAGAGCATGACCGAACAGATGGGTTCGAACTGCGCGCGAGCGGATCTCGGCTCCGCAACCGGCATCGCACTTGCCGTCACGCTCCATCCCTCATCACAAGGAGACACCGTGTCCGACGACATGAACAACCGCGGCCCGCAGAACCGCGCCCGCATCAGCCTCGGCGAAGAGCACGAGGTGCGCTACTGGACTCAGGCTCTGGGCGTGACGAAGGAGCAGCTGGCTGCCGCTGTGAAAGCGGTAGGCTCGAGCGCCGACCGGGTGCGTGCGCACCTGGGCAAACAGTAGCGTGCGAGGCCGTGATGAGCGACCCACAACGCCGATCCGACGACCATCCGAGGCGGGCCGAACCGCTTCAACCCGACAAGCCGGGCAGCGGCCGGAACGCTGAGTCCGAGGGTGACGAAACCTCGAACCGCGACTCGCTGCGCAGGGCCAAGGAACAGGAACGAACGGCTGTCGACAACGCTCGCGAGGGCTACGACTGAACTCGGCATTCGGATCGAACTTCCACCGTGCTGACGCTGCTACTGCGCGCCTTCTCCTTGCCGCGAATCCAGGAAATATTCTCATGAGCTGGGCGAATTGAAGCGACTCTGACGCGATGGCGCAGTACCCCTTGTGGCAAGCAGCTGCCCCGAACGATCGATCGCGCCCCGTCGAGCGATCGTCCTGATCAACAACGGTTCAACCTGGAGCCGCGGCTTGTCGATTGCCGAGGGGCAAGAACCAGGCGGACAGGTGTCCATTCCCTAGCAACGGAGTTGTCATGACCGAATACTCTGCCCGCGGCAGCCTCGCAGAGGACGCCGTCGAACTTCTTTCCACCGACCAGGACGAGATCGCCGAACTGCTTGAACGATACGACGCGCTCGCGGGAGATCGCGCCGAAGCCGACGAGCGAGAAGCCCTCGCGGGGGAACTGTGCTCGTTGCTGCTGGTACATGCCGCGGTCAAGGAGGAGATCTTCTATCCCGCCCTGCGCGAGGTGATCGACGAGGAGTACTTGATCGACGAGGCGCTGGTGACGCTGGACAGCGCGCGTTCCCTCATGGACGACATCCAGAACGGCGACCCGACCGAACCACGCTACGACGAGCAGGTGAGGATCCTGCATGAACTCGCCACGCAGCATTTCGACGATGAGCGCACGCAGTTGTTTCCGAAGGCAAGAGCCTCAACGCTCGACCTGGAGGAGATCGGCGGAGAAATCGCTGCACGACAGGAATTGCTCTTGTCCGCGGAAGAGGACGCGCCCTGAGGAGCTTTCGTTCACCCTCGCATTTGGCAGCGAGAGCAGACGGCGCTGGATGGCGCGCGCCGCGGATGAGATATCCGTTGCGGAATCTGCCCACACCTTGGCCCAAGAAGGCGTTGGCAAGCGCCGGGTTCAGAGGCCCGCCGCGTCCGCGCCCATGTAGCGATCGAACTCCTCGGTATAGCGAGAAGACAGTCGCATCTGCAGTGCGGCTCCGCCTTGGGAGGCCAGTGCCGGAAACCACTTGCTTTCCTCTTCATACACGTGGTGCGCAACAGCGCCACGCACGTGTTCGAGCTTGTCCAGATACTCCTGGCTCATCGGGTCGAGCGTTTCGAGCGCGGCGAGATTGATCTTCGCTCCGCTCTGCTCGCTGTAGGCCGCGGTGGCATGGCCCTTCTGATCCCCGAGTGCCATTGCCGGGTACAGCACAGCTTCCTCGGCCAGGGAGTGCCCGGTCAGCAGCGTCCCCAGCCACTTCTGTGCGCGACGGCGACCATTGGCATCGCCGGCTTCCTTCACTGCGGCGAACGCTTCTTCGATCTGCTGATGATGATCGAGCACGCGACCGAGCCAGGGGGCTTCATTCGCGGCTTGTCGCGCGCTCGCGCGTGCAGAGCGTCGCTCTTCCTCAGATTCGAGCGGCGTGACCGCGGCGACAACCTTGTCGATGATGGACATGACGAATTTCCAATCCTGAAAGTGAGACGGCCAGCCTGCGTGCCGGCCGTCAATGGCAAACTTCTAGCAGGACTCAGCGCGATTGCTGGCCGTTGCCGCCGTTCGAGTTGTCGCTGCCTTGTTGCGACAAGGCATCGCGGCGCGGCGACTGCGTGAGGTCCTCTTCGTCGAGACCAGTGCCTTGCTGGCCACCGCGTCCCGATTGGCTCTGCTGCGACCCTCCCTGCGACGCACCGCCTCGCTGGTCGGGATTGCCCGACTGATTCTGCTGGCTGCCCGGCTGCCCGCCGCCTGACGGATTGGAGCCGCCAGGCGTGGCCTGCTGACTGCCCTGTTGACCTTGCTGGCCGGACTGGCTCTGCTGGCTCGCGCCCGACTGGCTGCCCGACGATGCGCTGCTGCCTTGACCCTGTTGGTTGTCGTCCATGGTGGCTCCTAGAGTGGTTAGACGCACCTTATGCCGGCGGACGCCGACTTCGATGCTCGACGAAGTTCGCAAGTCGATGCGGCAACGCCTGTTCCCGAGACCAGAGAAGCTGCTGTCGACAGCGCGCTGAGCTGCTCTTTCAAGAAGCCGTCGCAAACTCCCTTCACCCGCTGTTCGCACACGCTTTGGACTCTATACCGCTGGGCGAATGTTCACCGGTTGAGTCTGCGGCAATTTCGTCGCCGAGGTACGTCAGCTGGCGGTTTGACCAAGTCCGATGGCACTGCGACACGGTGTGCAGTGACCCAATCCCTAGTTACGACCTTGCTGCGCCCGAACGACGCGGTGTATGAAACGCAGCTTGCGGACAGCGGGCAGTGACAGCACGAACGGGTAGAAGTCCGGCTCGCCCATGCTGCGCGTCACCTGATTGAACGCGACTGTCAGTTCACTCCAGCCATTGACCATGTCCAGAAACTGCTGGTCGGCATCATCGGTCGATCCGTCGGCCACGAGAAGCGCCTCGGCGGGAAAGGGATCGAACTCCAATTTGGCGACGACGGGCGACAGTCCGAAGCTGCGCGCCGTGCCGAAGGCGTCGACCATGTGCAGGTAGTGGGCCCAGGTCTCGGCCCAGTCCTCGTAAGGGTGCGCCGTCGCGTACTCGCTCACGTGTTGATCACGCCAATCCGCCGGGGCGCCTGCGTTGTAGTAGCGCTTGAGCGTCTCGCCATAGTCGAGGCGATCGTCGCCGAACAGCTCGCGGCACGGGGCTTCCCACTCCGTATGCTCGACGAGACGCTGCCAGTAGTAATGCCCGAGCTCGTGTCGCACATGGCCGATGAGCGTGCGATAGGGCTCGCGCATTTTCGCGCGCACAGCTTCTCGGTAGGCATCGTCGGCTTCCGAGATGTCGAGGGTGATCAGCCCGTCGTCGTGCCCCGTCAAGACCTTCGGGCCGCCGTCGGGCGTGCGCAGCAGGTCGAACATCACGCCGCGCTCGGCGTCCTCCGACACCTTTGAACGGACCGGCAGGTTTAACACGAAGAGCTGGGCGACGACGGCGCGTTTGGCCTCCTCCATCTTTGCCCAGAGCGCATCGTTGCCCGCAACGGTGGAGTCCGGCACCGTCCTGACGAGACGACAGCCGCGGCACAACGGATGGCTCGACGATTCCGCGATGGGCACCAGCCAGTTGCACGCTGCCGCCGAGCAATGGTTGGCGCACCGTCGGTAGATATCGAGAGGCACGCTGGCGTCGTCCCCTTGGACCGGCATCGCGCGCCAGGTCTCCGGCTCGTCTGCCGGCTCGACAGGTCGCAGCAGCACGCGCTCGGGGTCGTAACCGAGAGGCGTCTTGCAATGAAGGCAGGAGTCATTGCGAAAAAAGACAGGACGGCCGCACTGGCATTCGTAAGCGCGACGTGGGCTGGATGGCAGAGGGAGGTTCATGGGCGGACAGTGATGTTCGAGATATGGATTTCAAGGGTCGTAGCCGCTTGCGCCGCACGACGTGCGGAACAAAGCAAATGTCCCGCCCAATGCCAATCGCGCGGCTGCGTGCAGACGCTGCGCTAGCACTTCGAACCAGCACGACCGTCCCGCCACGTGGGCATGCGACCTGCTCACGTGCCGCGCCCATTTCGTCATTCCATTCAGCAACAGGATCCGCGATGCCGACCAAGCCAAGAGCTCCTAGCGACAACCAGCCCGCCCGACAGGCGTCGGGCTCCGGCCCGAAGGCCGCAGCGCGAAATACCGACAGCGCGCCCTCGACACCCGCACCGGGCAGCGAGAGAGACGCCGCGCTGCAGAAGGCGGCTGACACCCAGGCAATGGCCGCCGCCATGCCTTTCAATGCGACCAAGGCCGCCGAGCACGGCTTCGAAAATGGGGTGAACCCGCCGCCCGGAACTTCGGTGACGCCGCCGTCCAGACTACCGACGGCCAGCACGCTCTCCGAGACGCAATCGGACGAAAAGGCGGGAACGCAGGCGCCCGAGGGCGTCAACGCCACCATCTCGTCGCTCGATCGCGTTCGCGTCGACTCGTCCGGCCAGACGCTGACCACGAACCAGGGCGTACGCGTCGCTGACAACCAGAACTCCCTCAAGGCCGGCGTTCGAGGTCCAGCGCTGCTCGAAGATTTCATCCTGCGCGAGAAGATCACGCACTTCGATCACGAGCGCATTCCGGAGCGCATCGTCCACGCCCGCGGTTCGGCGGCGCACGGCTACTTCGAAGCCTACGAAGACCTTTCCGACCTGACCAAGGCGGCGCCGTTCAAGGAGGCGGGCAAGCGCACACCCGTCTTCGTCCGATTCTCCACCGTGGCCGGCGAGCGAGGCAGCAAGGACACCGCGCGCGACGTGCGTGGCTTCGCCGTCAAGTTCTACACCGACGAAGGCAACTGGGATCTGGTCGGCAACAACATCCCGGTGTTTTTCATCCAGGACGCGATGAAGTTTCCCGACCTGGTCCATGCCGTCAAGCCGGAGCCGCATCACCAGATGCCGCAGGCGGCGAGCGCGCATGACACGTTCTGGGATTTCGTCTCGTTGATGCCGGAGTCCACGCACATGCTGATGTGGGTCATGAGCGATCGGGCGATTCCGCGTTCCTACGCAACGATGCAAGGCTTCGGCGTGCACACGTATCGGCTCGTCAACGAAGCCGGCGAATCGGTCTTCGTGAAGTTTCACTGGCAGCCTAAGGTCGGCACGCACTCGCTGTGCTGGGACGAGGCCGTCAAGATCTCCGGCGCGGATCCGGATTTCCACCGTCGCGATCTCTGGGAGCGAATCGAAGGGGGCGCGTTTCCGGAGTGGGAACTCGGCCTGCAAGTGTTCACGGAGGCGCAGGCGAACGAGTTCAGCTTCGACATCCTGGACGCGACCAAGCTGATCCCGGAAGAGCTCGTGCCGGTCCGCATCGTCGGCCGAATGGTGCTCAATCGCAATCCCGACAACTTCTTCGCCGAGACCGAGCAGGTGGCCTTCTGCACCGCCCACGTGGTTCCGGGCATCGACTTCTCGAACGACCCTCTGCTGGCCGGCCGCATCCATTCCTACGTGGATACGCAGATCACGCGGCTGGGCGGTCCGAACTTCCACGAGATCCCGATCAACGCGCCGATAGCGCCGGTGCACAACAACCAGCGCGACGGGATGCACCGGCAGGCCATCCCGCGTGGCCGGGTGGCGTACGAGCCGAACTCGCTCGCCGGCGGATGCCCGTTCCAGGCGGGCGCCGCGCAGGGCTTCACGTCCGTCGCCGCTCGCCAGGACGCGCGCGATGACCAGTCCAAGGTGCGCGCGAAGCCCGAGTTGTTCGCGGAGCACTACAACCAAGCGCGCCTGTTCTTCGACAGCCAATCACCGACGGAGCAAGCTCATATCGTCGCGGCATTCCGGTTCGAGCTGAGCAAGGTGACAGTGCCGGCGATTCGCACCAGAATGCTCGCATCCCTGCGCAACGCCTCCGAAGATCTAGCCACGCAGGTCGCGCAGGGCCTTAACATGGCGCTGCCGGACCCGATGCCGCTCGCGCTGAAGGAAACGCCCGAGCCCGAGGTGCGCACGTCTCCAGCGCTATCCTTGCTTGCGCGTCCGGGCGACGGATCGATCGCTGGACGCAAGGTGGTGATCCTCGTGGCCGACGGCGTGGTAGGCCAGTCGGCGAAGGACGTTCACGCAGCCTTGTTCGCGCAGGGGGCGGTGCCACGTTTCGCAGCGCCGCGCATCGGCGCGGTGGCCACGGCGGACGGCGTCGAGATCGCTGCCGACGTCTCCCTCGAGAACGAGCCGGGCTTCCTGTTCGACGCGTTGGTGGTGCCCGACGGCGAGGCGGGCATTGCAGCGCTCACGCGCGACGCACACGTCTTCGAGTTCGTCCGCGACCAGTTCCGTCACTGCAAGCCCATGCTGGTGTTGGGCGCCGGCGTCAACTTGTTGCATGCCGCAGGGCTCGGTCCTGCTCTGGGTCCTGACGAGGTGGCACCCGGCCTCTTCGTTGAGACGTCAGCGCAGGCAGGGATCGGAGCGTTCATCGGAGGACTGGCCGCGCATCGCCACTTCGCCCGTGAAACGGATCCTCCACGGGTCTGACCAGTTGAAATGGACGAGGAGCGCTCTCGCGCCCCTCGTCTTTCAAGCAGCCCGCAGGAAGTTCAGTCGCAGATGCCGCCTGCGTTGTCGATCTCCCGCAGGCGGGCAGTGATCCGCGCGCTGATCATCTGAAGAAATTGCGTCGTGGCGGGGCTGGGGCATCGCTGGATGGCTCGCTCGACCCAGCGCTGCGTTTCCCGATAGCCCTCTGGCAGGTGAGCGTCGGAAGCGGACGGCGTTGCTGATCCGCCAGTACGTGGTGCCCGTCGAAGGCGGGGCAACAGCCCACGGTGGCGCGGACCCATGAAGCTCAGGTCACGAACCGACATGATTCAAGCGACGGCCTCGGTGAGGCGCGTACGGATCCTCAGCAGCGCCAGCTGGCCCAGCGGGGTGATGCGCAGCGATCCACCGTGCCAGTCCATCCAGCCGAGGGCGATGAAATCGTCGATATCGCGTTCCGGAATTCGGTTCGCGCGCCGCACCAGGAGCGCATCGGCGGCAGCGGCAAACGCGTCGCAGGTTTGTTCGGTGATCGTCGGCGCTGGTTTCGTCGTGTCCATGGTTCATGTCCATTGTGGTTGGGAGCTATGTTGGACAACGCCACGCTTGGCAGGAGTCAGCGCAGTTCGCTTGCCGCAGTAGGAAAGCGCTGACCGTGGGCTGAGTTCGCTGTCCGCGCTCGTTCCAATGCACATGGTCCAGCCGGTGTCGGCCAGCGTCCGGCGATTTCCGCCGGCGGGGCGCGACGAGCGTTAGAAATTGGGTCTAGGAAGGTCGATGAAAAAGGTGGTTCCTGACGCTTCGTCAGACGTGTAGTCGACATGACCCCCGTGGGCCATCGCAATCTCGCGAACGATGTAGAGCCCGAGACCCACGCTGCGCAGGTGGCCCGCGGACTCGCCGCGCGTCATCGGCTCGAAGATCGTCGGTCGCAAGCCCGGGGCGATGGGCGTGCCCTGGTTGTGGACGGAGAGACGAACGCAGTGCTCTCGCCCTTCCGATTTGACGGTGACGGGCGCGTCTCGCAAACCGTAGGTCAGGGCATTGGAGATGAGGTTGCCCAAGGCCTGGCCGATGCGATCGCCATCCGCTGTCATCCGCGCGTCGCCGATGTCGGTGTGCCGCAGCAGGCGCCCGGGGTGCGCAGTGCCAAGTTCGGATACCACGTCGCGCGCGACCATGTGGCAGTCCACCAGGGTCATGCTGAGACCCAGACCGCGTCCCGTGCGGGCGCGGGTGAAGTCAAGAAGGTCAGCGATCAGTCGGTTGGCTCGGCGAGTGGAAGAGCGGATGCGCTCGCCGAGCGCATGCTGCTGATCCTCGTCGAGAACGCGTAGGCCCAGTATCTCCGCGGCCATCTGGATGGCTGCCAGCGGGTTGCGCAAATCGTGTCCGACGATGCCCAACGTCTGCTCCGCGAGCAGCGCACGGTCTTCCGCTTCCGCTCGCTGCCGGTGTGACTCGCTGACGTCCTGAAGCAAGCCTACCAGGTGCGTGGTCGAGCCACTTGCATCTGGCCGAAGTCGCCCCCACGAGGCGATCCATCGCTGCACGCCGTCGACGCCGAGCACGCGGAAGACTGCTTGGAAGCGATCGACGGGGGCGTCCAGGAACGCATTCAGCGCGTGGGCTTCGGCGCCGCGGTCGTCGGCAACGATGCAACTAGTGAACTCGGCAGGCTCAATGACTCTCCGCTCGGGATAGCCCAGGAGAAGAGCCACGCTGGGATCGTATCGCCGTTCGCGATTCGGCACGTGCACGGACCACTGAAACAATTGCGCTGCGTCGATTGCAAGCTCGAGGCCGGCACGCGCTTCGGCGAGCGCCTTCTGGCTTTCCTGCTCGTTGCGCAAATGCTCCTCGGCGCGCTCGCGAGCCTTGAGCAACTCAAGCTCGTACTTGTGGCGGTCGCGGGCGCTGAAGACGGCCAGTTCGTGGAACTCGTGGCCGTCGCGGGTTCGAATGACGGCATTCATGACCATCGGGAGGCGCTGACCATCCGCGTGCTTCATCTCCAGCTTGACCTCGCTGAGCGAGCGCTGCATCTTCAGCAACGGCATCCAGTGCGTCTGATGAAAGATGCGGCCGCCGATCGTCAGCAAGCTCTCCAGACGCTGTCCGACTAGATCGTCGCGAACGCGGCCCAACCAGCTGCAGAACGTCCTGTTGACGTGCAGGATGGTTCCGTCGGACTGCGTCAACAACAGCCCACATGCAGCGTCCTCGTAGAGCGGATCGCCGCCAGGGGCCTCGATCATTCAGATGAGCTCGTGAAGGAAGTCGTCCATCGCGTCAGCACTGGCACTCGGCGCGCTGAGGTGCGGGCAATGTCCGACGTTGTCGATGATGCGAAGCGTGCTGCGTGGGAGCACCCTGTGCATGTATTCGCCGACGGCGATCGGCGCGATGATGTCCTCACTACATTGAAGGATGAGCGACGGCGTCTGCAGGCGTGGCAGTTCGCTGCGATGGTCCGAAAGAAACGTCACGCGCGCGAAGTGCTCGGCGATCTCGGGGTCGGTCTGACAGAAGCTGTTCGTCAGCTCGGCGCCGAGTTCCGGTCGATCGGGTGCGCCCATGATCGCCGGCGCCATGTTGCTCGACCAGCCGAGGTAGTTGCTCTTGAGAGTGGCTAGCAGTTCATCGATATCTTCGCGCTCAAAGCCGCCGACGTAGTCGCCATCGTTCACGTAGCATGGCGATGGACCGACCATCACGTGGCCGATGACGCGGCCAGGCCGCTCCAGATCGGCCAGCATGCCGATCATTGCGCTGACCGAATGACCAACGAAGATCGCCGGCCCGGGGACGAACTCATCCAGCAGTTCGTTGATATCTTGCGCATACCCGTGCAACGAGCCGTACTTCGATCGATCGTAAGCCGACAGGTCAGATTTGCCGCTGCCGACGTGGTCAAAGCGCAGGGTGCGGAATCGTTGCTCGAATGACGGAGCCAGTAGTCGCCACATGTTCTGGTCGCAGCCAAAGCCATGTGCGAACACCATGGTGATCGACTGTTCGCCGGAGACTTGTACGTTGTTGCGTGCGGCAATGTTCACGTGAACCTCCAAATGATCCCATTCGCATTCTCGCCTGATCGTATGGTCGAGCAAGGTTGAGCAGCTGCGCCTGTCGGCGTTCCTCGTTGCCCCATGTCGTCGAAGAAAGGTCGGTTCTGCGCCCCTTCCGGTGTCAACCAGCTCCGGGCTTCACCGTGATGGTGCCGTCCCGTTCCAGCACCGCACGATCGATGGGTGAGACCTCGTCCCCAGTCTTCTTGCGCACAGCCTCGTCGAGGTCTCGCTCGGTCACCAGACCCCTACGCATTTCTCCGGCATTGCGCACTTTTGCAGCGACCAGCTCTCGCTTGTCGCCAGAAATCAAGGTTTCGAACCTGGGCCAGCGCAGGCTCGCCATCGCGATCAGCCTATGAAGCAACACAATTGTCGCGCCGGCCGCCATCGTTGCCCAGAACGGTGATGCGCCGACCACCGCGCGACTGAGTACGGCGCCCAGCAGCACGGTGGTGCAGGCGTCGAACGGTCGGTGTTGGCCGAATGATCGCCTCCCTGACACGCGGATCATTGACAGCGTTATGCCGAAGACCGCGGCGGCACGAAGGCTCATCTGGATCACGTTCAGGTCACCGTTTGACCCAAAAAGAGTTTCTACGAAGTCCATGGTCGCCTCACTTTGGGCCGCACCAGCCAGGGATGTGCTTGGCGTCCTTCGATCTCGCCATCGCAAGCCCATCTTTCACGGCCATGTCCCAATCTCGTTTCAAGAGCTTTGCTGCAATACGCTCACGGAAGAAGTTCGCCCAAAGAAATTCTTGGAAGGGCTCAGGCGGCTTGGAGAAGCCACCGGCGTCCCGAACGTCTCCGGCGAAGCTTCGGTAGGGATCATCGACCATGTCTTCCAGACGCACGGGGATGTCGCTGAAGCTCCGTTTGAGCCCACTCTTGTCGTAGACGTGCATCCACGAAAAATGGTCGAGGTACGTCCAGAACGCGCTCTCCGAAAGGTCGGACAGGTCCTCGACCAACCCGGCTTGAATCTTCTTCGCACCTTCCTTCAGCATCGCCAGCGCGGCGTGATGGTGATCAAGGATGAAGTACTTTCCCTCGAGGCCCTTGACCACCGGGAACAGTTGCTCGCACATCTTCGCCTGACGTTGCTTCGGCTTGAGGTCTGCAAACTCCCTGCGCTTCTTTTCGACCTCCTCAAAGCCCACGGTGATTTGGGTCGGCCGAAGGTCAGTCAGCTCCTCCACGAAAAGCGACGACTTGATGGTGAACATAAGCCTGGCTCCTAGTTGTTGTTGTGCGGCCAGCTAGCAAAATCCCTGCCCAATTGGCTTGCCTCGCGCAGCGAGAAGAGCTGCCCTACCCCTGTAGTGGAGAGCCAAGCACAGTGCTAGCGAACCCTCGATCCAGGCACAGATGGCTAGAAAACTTACTTCAAATTTTGGAGAAATTTCGCTTACACCACCAAGGCCCAATGTTTCCGCCGCGCTGTTGCGGTGCTACTAGGATTCAAGAAGAGGTTGCATCATGAATTCGCAAATGAAGTCTCGCCAGCTTCTGTCTGCGCTTGTCATCGCCCTCGGCGTCGCCGGACTGTGCTCAGAAGCCCACGGTCAAGAGCGCTTCGCGCTGCATGGTCCCCGTGTCGTGCTCGATGCTCGGTACCACCATGACCGATACTACCCACCGCGCGGATATCTTGTCGAACAGTTGCCCGCGGGCAGCGTCGGCGTGCCCTTCGGGGCGGGGCAATACTTTTTCCACGCGGGCGTGTGGTTCCACCCGGTCGGAGCGCGTTTCGAAGTCGTCACGCCGCCTATCGGCATCGTCGTTCCCTTGCTTCCACCTGGCTATGTCAGCCTGACCATCGGGGGCACGAGCTACTACTACGCCAATGGCGTGTACTACACCCCGGCCTCAGGGGCGGGCTACACCGTTGTAGCGCCTCCACTTGGCGCGGAAACAGCGCAACCGATTGAGACCGTCGGAGCCGCCCCGCCTGCCGCGGCGGCCTCGTCCGTGAGCATTGCCTCGTCGTCGGTACGTGAACCGATCGTGTATCCGCGCAATGGGCAGACAGCTGCGCAGACAGATGCCGATCTGAAGCAGTGTCGGCAATGGGCTGGCGCGCAGCCTTCAACGAGCGCGAATGCGAGCGTGTTCGATCGCGCGCTCGACGCCTGCCTGGATGGACGCGGCTATACGGTTCGATGAATCGCGATGCTTGAGGCGTACCCGGCGGGCCTGCGGCCGCCGGCTGACAAAGCGATCCGACGCATCACCCATGAATTAGGGTTTATGCTTAGTTTTGATGGGCTTGAAAGTGTCAACGCCGCTCTTAGTTGAGGCGTCAAGTCATTGCCACCAACCGATTCGGAGAGGACTGAATCATGGCCAACACACACGACACTTCGCATGCTCGCCGCTCGCAGCGGCGCAATGTCACGCGCGGCAAATCCTGGATGAGCGAGCGTCAACTCGATGCGTATCTTCAGGCTCGCGCGACGCTTCGACGCGTCAGCGCCGATGCGCGCTTGTGCCCTGAGACCCCGCAGGGCACGACACCGCGATCGCCCCATTAAACGGCGCACTGTCGCTCCCCTGGCCCGTGGTCAATTGAGCGTACTAGTGGACTGTAACGTTTAAAACGGAAGTATCATTGAGGCCTCGGAGGTCGCCATGAAGCTTACCGAAACCGAAGCCGTGGAATTGCAGCAGCGTGCGAACGCTCGAACGGGTCGAGCAGATTCGGCGCGCCACGCGCGCTTGATCTTGTTGCTGGCAGACGGGCTGACTTGGGCAGACATTCGATCCAAGCTCGACTGCAGCGACAGCTTCATTGACCGCTGGA
>Ga0302311_10000210_pt1 | contig 74084 bp, 73 predicted proteins | sample III_Palsa_N1_3_FD_200449 | JGI IMG/M metagenome (GOLD analysis project Ga0302311, IMG submission 200449) | Peat permafrost microbial communities from Stordalen Mire near Abisko, Sweden - III_Palsa_N1_3 | ecosystem: Environmental > Terrestrial > Soil > Palsa > Peat permafrost | place: Sweden... | reverse complement strand
GGAGTGACAGGGTAGGGACGCTGCCGCAAGCGCGAAGGTGTGCCGGCGGCGTATGGCTGCTGCGATCTTCTGCTCTTACGATCCTATCATGGCGGGATCCCATGTTTCTTGAAAACCTGCGTGACGATATCAGGGCCGTCATGGCCCGCGACCCTGCCGCCCGGTCCTTCTGGGAAGTGGCGCTGTGCTATCCCGGCATTCAGGCGCTGGCCGCGCACCGCGCCGCCCATTGGCTGTGGCAGCATGAGCTGAAGCTGCCGGCGCGGTGGCTGAGCCAACTCGCGCGCACGCTGACCGGCATCGAAATCCACCCGACCGCCAAGATCGGCCGACGGCTGTTCATTGACCATGGCATGGGCGTCGTGATCGGCGCCACGGCCGAGGTCGGCGACGACGTCACGCTCTATCAGGGCGTAACATTGGGCGGCACGGCGCTGCACAAGGGCAAGCGCCACCCGACGCTCGGCAACAATGTCATCGTCGGGTCGGGCGCCCAGGTGCTGGGCGGCTTCGTCGTCGGCGAGGGTGCCCGCATCGGCGCCAACGCGGTCGTGGTGGCGCCGGTCGAGGCCCATACGACGGTGGTCGGCATCCCCGCCAAGCCGATCTCGCGCCATGGCCGCGACGAGCATTGCGACGATAGTTTCGTGCCCTATGGCACGCCCTGCGAAGACCTGCCCGACCCGGTCGCGCGTGCGCTGAAGGGCCTGCTCGACGAGGTCGCGAGCCTGCGGGCGCGGGTGAACGAGTTGGAAGAGCGCGAACTGAGCCCTCTACCGCTTGCGGGAGAGGGTGGCGCGCGCAAGCGCGTCGGGTGAGGGTGGTCCCGCCCGCGGGGCCCTCTGCGATGTCCTTCACCTTCCTCGATCATAACGCCACCACGCCGCTCCGACCCGCCGTGATCGCGGCCATGGTCGCGGTCCTGGGCGAGGCCGGCAATCCGTCCTCGGTCCATGCCCAGGGCCGCGCCGCGCGCCGCCGGGTCGAGACCGCGCGCCGCCAGGTCGCGGACGCGATCGGGCTGCCGACGGGCGGCGATATCATCTTCACCTCCGGCGGGACCGAGGCCAACCATCTGGCGCTGAGGGGCCTCAAGACCGAGGGCCGCATTCTGCGGTCGGCGATCGAGCATGATTGCGTGCGCGCGGCCGTGCCGGAGGCCGAGATCATTCCGGTCACATCCCAGGGCCTCGTCGATCTGGCGGCGCTGGAACGGCTGCTGGCGGGGGGAGCTGCCCTGGTGTCGGTCATGGCGGCCAATAACGAGACCGGCGTGATCCAGCCGATCGCCGAGGTGGCACGCCTCGCCCATGCCGCCGGCGCGCTCGTCCATTGCGACGCGATCCAGATCGTCGGCAAGGCGACCTTCGACATGGCGGCGCTCGGCGTCGATCTCGCCACGGTCTCGGCCCATAAGCTGGGCGGACCGCAGGGCATGGCGGCGCTGGCGCTGGCGCCCAAGGTGCCGGTCAAGGCGCTTACCACCGGCGGCGGTCAGGAGAAGGGCTATCGCGCCGGCACCGAGAATGTCGCCGGCATCGTCGGTTTCGGTCTGGCGATTGAAGCAGCGGTGGCGGAGCTGCAGGATTATGGCCGGCTCGCCGCTTTGCGTGATCGGCTGGCCGCCCGCCTGGTCGAGATCGATCCGGCCGCCGTCGTATTCGGGGCGGACGCGCCGCGCGTCGCCAATACGCTCAACATCGCCATGCCAGGTGTAAAGGCCGAGACCCAGGTCATGGCGTTCGACCTGGCCGGCATCGGCATCAGTGCCGGCTCGGCCTGTTCGTCCGGCAAGGTTCGGACCAGCCATGTCTTGACTGCAATGGGCGTGGCGCCGGATCTGGCTCAGAGTGCGATCCGTATCAGCCTGGGGCGGGATACGACCGAAGAGGAGATCGACCGGATGATCGAGGCTTGGCGCGCGCTGCGCGCGCGAACCCAGCGGAGTGCCGCATGATCAATGGCGTGCGCGTGCCGCCGGACGCGATCTATCTGGATTATCAGGCGACCACACCGACCGACCCGCGCGTGGTCGATGCCATGATGCCCTATCTGGTCCAGCGTTTCGGTAATCCCCATTCCGGCTCCCACCTGTTCGGCCACGAGGCGTCCGATGCGGTCGAGCATGCGCGGGCCCAGGTCGCGACCTTGATCGGGGCCGAGGCGCGCGAGATCGTCTTTACCTCGGGCGCCACGGAATCGAACAATCTGGCGATCAAGGGTGCCGGCCGCTTCCTCAAGTCCCGACGCCGTAAGCTGGTGACGCTCGCGACCGAGCATAAATGCGTGCTGGAAAGCGCCCGCTCGCTGATTGCCGAGGGCTGCGAACTCACTATCCTGCCGGTCGAGCGCGACGGGCTGGTCGATCTGGATCGGCTCGCCGCCGCGGTTGATGAGCAGACTGCCCTGGTCTCGATCATGGCGGTCAATAACGAGATCGGCGTGGTGCAGGATCTGGCCGCGATCGGCGCCATCACGCGCGCTGCCGGCGCGCTGTTCCATACCGACGCCGCCCAGGGCTTCGGCAAGATCCCGCTCGATGTTGCGGCCCAGCAGATCGATCTGATGTCGATCTCCGGCCATAAGATCTACGCCCCCAAGGGCATCGGCGCGCTCTATGTCCGGCATCGGCCGCGCGTACGGTTGGAGCCCCTGTTCTCCGGCGGCGGCCAGGAGCGGGGCCTGCGCTCCGGCACTCTGGCGCCGGCCTTGATCGTGGGCCTGGGCGAGGCGGCCGAGATCGCGGGCCGAGAAATGGCGGCGGAGGCGGCCCGGCTCGCCGATCTCTCGGCCCTGTTCCTGGCGCGGCTGGGGCCCGACGTCACGGTCCATGGCCATCGCACCCGACGCATTGCCGGCAATCTCAATCTCGGCTTCGCCGGTGTCGGCGCGCTGACGCTGATGGGGCTGGTGCCGGAGCTGGCGCTGTCGGTCGGCTCGGCCTGCACGTCCGCCGAGGTCGAGCCGTCCTATGTGCTGAGCGCGCTCGGGCTCGATCGGGGCACCGCCGCGTCCGCCGTCCGCGTCGGCCTGGGCCGCTTCACGACCGAGGCGGAAGTGCTGCGCGCGGCCGACCGGATCAAGGCGGCGGTGGCTGGGCTGCGCGCCGCGGGCTTGCGGCCGGTGCTGGAACGCGCCACATAACATCCGAATGTGTTAATGATCCTCAGGCGTGTTAGCCTCGGGGTCCGGGTTTCGAAGAGGTCGGCAATGGCACGGTTTCAGGCGATGAACGTGACGGATGCGGCGGCGGCGCGCGTGCGCGAGCTGCTGGCGCAGCGCGACAAGCCGGCGCTGGGCATTCGCGTCGGCGTGCGCAGCCGCGGCTGTTCGGGCATGAGCTACACCATCGAATATGCCGAGGAGAAAGGCCGGTTCGACGAGGTGGTCGAGGATAAGGGCGTCACCGTGCTCATCGATCCCAAGGCGACCATGTTCCTGATCGGCACCGAGATGGACTATGTCGACGACACGCTGCAGTCCGGCTTCACCTTCAAGAACCCGAACGAAAAGGGCCGCTGCGGCTGCGGCGAGTCGTTCCACGTCTAATTCAGCCGGTCGATGACCACCCTCATTCAAATCGAAGAACCCAGCCGCAGCAGCGATCCGTTGGAGGATCAGGGCATCGCGGTCGGGTTGGAGCTGGGTGCGGCCGGCCTGCGCCTCGCCATCGCGGTCGGCGGCAATGTCGAGATCGTGCCGGGCGAGAGCGGCGGCGATTTCCTCGCCGGCTCCGTCGGCTATGATGCCGATGGCGACCTGGTCGCCGGCACGAACGGTCTCGCCGATATGACCCGGGTCGACCGGCTGTTGCTCGCCATTCCCGATCAGTTGGACCCGCGCGGCAAATCCGCGACCGAACGGCTGGCACTGCTGATCGCGACGGCCCGGCGGCAATTGTCGCTGAAGGCGAAGCGCCCGGTGACCCGCGCCGTGGCGTCGGTGCCGCTCGGTCACGGCCCCGCCGCGCGCGCGGCGATGCTGCAGGCGGTCGAGACGGCCGGGCTCGACCTGCTGCGCCTGGTCGAGGCGCCGGTGGCGGCCGCCCTGGCACTGGAGTTGGAGACCCGCGGCGACCACGACTATCTGTGGCTGGCGCGCGGCGTTACCGGGTTCGAGGCCGGCGTGATCGCCGTCGATGGCGGCGCGGTCCGGCTCGCCGACTATGATCTGGCCGACCGGATCGAGGGTCTCGGCGATTTCGTCGGGCGCCATGCGGATGTCGCGGGCGTGCTGCTGGACCATGTGACCGCGGCGGAGGCGGCGACGCTGTCCGCAAAACCGGTGCTGCCGGGGTTCGAAGCCGATCGTTCGATCGTGATCGGCGCCGCGCTGATGGCGGAAGCGCTAGCGGGCTGATATTCTCTGTTAAATCAGAGAGTTATAAATAATCTCGTCATGCCCGGGCTTGACCCGGGCATCCACGCATGGCCGCTCGGCACGGCCATTGGAACCCTTGGCGCCCGGCCCTGCCACGTGGATCCCCGGGTCAAGCCCGGGGATGCCGAACATTCGGGCGTGCGAGCCCTGCAGCGAATCCGCTTTACGTGATGCCGCGGCTGGGGGATATCGAACCCCTCATATTGGCATCACCGCGACTTTAGGGTTCGCGCATTCAGGCGAAGAGACGTTCCATGCCGAAGATGGTTTTTGTGGATACCCAGGGCAACCGCCGCGAAGTCGACGCGCCGACCGGCCTGTCCGTGCTCGAAGTGGCCCATAAGCATGGCATCGATCTGGAAGGCGCCTGCGAAGGCTCGCTCGCCTGCTCGACCTGCCATGTCATCATCGATCCCAGCTGGTTCGAAGTGCTGAAGGACCCGACCGAGGACGAGGAAGACATGCTCGACCTGGCGTTCGGCCTGACCAAGACCTCGCGGCTCGGCTGCCAGATCGTCATGAGCGAAGAGCTCGACGGCCTGGTCGTGTCCCTGCCGCCGGGGTCGCGCAACCTGCTGAAGTAGCCGGGAAGGCCCGACGATGACCAGCCCCCGCCGTATCGTCGTCGGCATGTCCGGCGGCGTCGACAGCGCCGTGACCGCGGCCGTGTTGGCGGAACAGGGGCACGACGTCATCGGTGTGACGCTGCAGCTCTACGACCATGGCATGACGGTCGGCAAGAAGGGCGCCTGCTGCGCCGGCCAGGATATCTATGACGCAGCCCGCGTGGCGGAGCAGCTGGGCATCCCCCATTACGTGCTCGACTACGAATCCCGCTTCCGCCAGTCGGTGATCGACGATTTCGCCGACACCTACATGGCCGGCGAGACGCCCATTCCCTGCATCCGCTGCAACCAGACGGTCAAGTTCACCGACCTGATGCAGGTGGCGCACGACCTGGGTGCCGACGCGCTCGCCACCGGCCACTACGTGCGCCGGGTCGAGGGGGCCCACGGTGCCGAACTGCATCGGGGATCCGACCCGTCGCGCGATCAGAGCTATTTCCTGTTCGCCACCACGCGCGACCAGCTCGATTTCCTGCGCTTTCCCTTGGGCGACCAGACCAAGACCGAGACGCGCGCCATTGCCGAGCGGCTGGGCCTGGCCGTCGCCGACAAGCCCGACAGCCAGGACATCTGCTTCGTGCCCGAGGGCTCCTATGCCAGCCTGGTGGCGAAGCTCCGCCCCGGCGCCCTGACGCCGGGCGACGTGGTCGACCTTGAGGGCACTGTGCTGGGCCGGCACGAGGGCATCATCAATTTCACCGTGGGCCAGCGCCGGGGCCTGGCCTTGGGCGGCCATGCCGACCGGCTGTTCGTGACCCGGATCGAGCCCGAGGCTGCCCGCGTCGTGGTCGGCCCGCGCGAGGCCTTGGCGACCAGCCTCGTGCATCTGGCCGAGATGAACTGGCTCGACCGCTCGGCCGAGACCGCGATCGACCGCCCGGTGCTGGTCAAGCTGCGCTCGGCCCAGCCGCCGGTGCCGGCGCGCCTGACGGCGACCGGCCCGGACAGCGCCGAACTGATCCTGGAAGTGCCGGCCCCGACCGGAGTCGCCCCCGGCCAGGCCGGCGTGCTCTATGACGGCGACCGGGTCATCGGCGGCGGCTGGATCAAGCGCAACCGCCCTGCGCCCCACGCACGGCACGCCGCCGTCGAGCATGCTTGACAGACGAGCGCCATTTTCCGATAACGCGGCCTCTTCCTGCGGCGGGATAGCTCAGTTGGTCAGAGCAGGGGAATCATAATCCCAAGGTCGCTGGTTCAAATCCAGTTCCCGCTACCAAAAAGGCCCGTTAACTCAATGAGTTAGCGGGCCTTGCTTTTGGCGTTAGACGGATTTTTCGATCTGCCTCAACTCTCCGATGTTTCGGCGACTGCGAATCCCGCAGTAATCCTTGACTCGCTCTTGGCCTAGCCGGAGACAGCGCTACGTGACTTCGCAGCTCCGCGCCTCGGACCGCTCCCGAATGTCTTGCCTGCAGCGTGTGCGTCGACTGCTAGACAGCGCGGCGTCGGCGCGGTCAACGGTCGCTCAAAACGAGATAGTTGCTAAAATATACAACCCACAATCCGGTATAATCCGGCATATTTTCCAGTGGACAATCCGGTATAATCCGGTATGGATGCCGGTATGCTGCTCAACACCGACACCATAACCATCACCCCCGAAATGCTCTTGCTGCTCACCGAGCTCGACGAGTTCAAGGGCGCGTGGCGGGCATTGGGCACGCTGGCGCCGGAGCGGCTGAATGCACTGCGCCGGGTCGCCACCATCGAAAGCATCGGCTCGTCGACCCGCATCGAGGGCAGCAAGCTCACCGATCGCGAGGTCGAGCGGCTGCTGAGCAACCTGCAAATGCAGCGTTTCGACACGCGCGACGAGCAGGAAGTCGCGGGCTATGCCGATGTGATGGAGACGGTGTTTCGGGCGTGGAAGGAGATCCCCGTCAACGAGAACCATATCCGCCAGCTGCACCGCGACCTGCTGGTCCATAGCGCCAAGGATGAACGGCACCGTGGCAACTACAAGGTCGCCTCCAACAGCGTCGCCGCCTTCGACGAAAATGGCCGCCAGCTCGGCGTCGTGTTCGAGACTGCTTCGCCGTTCGATACGCCGCGTCTGATGCGGGACCTCGTCACCTGGCTGAACGAGGCACGGGACCTGAAGCGCCTGCACCCGCTGCTGGCCATAGCCGTCTTTATCGTCGTGTTCCTTGAGATCCATCCGTTCCAAGATGGCAATGGCCGGCTAAGCCGCATCCTCACGACGCTGCTGCTCCTGCAGGCGGGCTACGCCTATGTGCCGTTCAGCTCGCTCGAGAGCGTCGTCGAGCATAGCAAGGAAGGCTATTACCTCGCGTTGCGCCAGACCCAGGGCACGATCCGCACGGCCGCGCCCGACTGGCTGCCATGGGTCCTATTCTTCCTGCGCGCCCTGCAGCAGCAGAAACGGCGGCTCGAGGCGAAGGTCGAGCGTGAGCATCTGGCGGTGGCGGCCGGCTTGCCTGAGCTTGCCGTGCGCATCCTCGACTATGCCCGCGAGCATGGCCGCGTGACGACGCGCGACATGGTGCGCACGGCCGGAGCAAGCCCCAATACGCTCAAGGTCGCCTTCCGCAAGCTTGTCGACAAGCAACTGCTGGAGCGCCACGGCGCCGGCCGGTCGATCTGGTACCGCCTGCCCTGAATGGCTGCCCTTTGCGCCTCTCAGCTGGGAAGCGATCGGGCAGGAAACGACCCGGCCCGGCCGAGGTATCATGATTGAACTTTGGACGCTGCAGGGCACTGGGCTGGCGCCTCTCCAGTGAGGATTCAAGAGATGTGGCGACGTGCCAGCGGGCGCCGAGCGCTCTTGCCGACTGTTCGATAAAGGCCAGATCCAGTTCCCGCTACCGCCAAGAACGCCTGAAAGCGGTGAGCTTTCAGGCGTTCTTTTCGGGGTGCGGCGGCTGATCACGGCCAGCCTTGCCGCAAGAAATAGCGGAACCCCTGGGACGTTTTGCCCAGCTCCATCTACGGCCTATCAGACCGGCCGCGGCCAGCCGCAACCCCGGGCATCCCAATCGAGAGTGTTTTGTTTTTTGAGCCGCCCGTTGCAAGATCTCCCGGCAATGTGGGTCTTCGCTCGAGGGGCAGGTTGATGCGACGTTTGGTCGGACTAACGATGCTGGGTATCGCGCTCGCGATGCCGGCTTCCCATGCTCGGGCGCAAAATCGGGGCGATGGCGCGGCGGCAACCGTGCCGCAGATCGCTTGGCGCGAAGGCGATGTCGAGGATGCTTTCGCTGAAGCCAAGGAGATGAACAAACCCGTCCTGCTCTATTGGGGCGCCAAATGGTGTCCGCCCTGCAACCTGATGAAACAGACCCTGTTCAAGGACCCGACGTTCATCGCCGAGACCCGGAATTTCATTCCGGTCCACCTCGACGGCGACGCCAAGGACGCCCAGCTTTGGGGCCAGAAGTTCGGCATTCGGGGCTATCCGACCGTCATCGTCCTGCTGCCCGACCGCACGGAAGTGACGCGTCTGGACGGGGGTTCGACCGCGTCTGCGCTCACCGATGTGCTCAAGGTCGCGGCGAAACGCACGGTCTCTACCGAGGAGTTGCTGAAGCGCACCGAAAGCCCGGCAACCCTCTCGGCCGATGATTGGCGCTTGCTCGCCAATTTCGATTGGACCGACGATCCCAAGCATTTCGGTGACCTGAAGCAGGGCGCTGCCTTCGTCGCCCGTCTCGCCGATGCGGCGCCCGATGCGGCGATGAAGCGGCATTTCACGCTGACCAGCCTGCTGATGGCGAACGACAATGCCGATGTCGCCAAGCTCACCGCCGACGAGCAGGCCGAGGTCCGTGCTGTCTTGCCGGCAATCCTCGCCGACTATGACGAGGTGAAGGCCAACCGGCAGCAGTTGAGCGATGGCGCCGTGTCGCTCATTCTGGGGCTTCCTGACCCCGCCGAGAAACAGGCGCTGTCGAGAAAACTGGTTACCGCACTGGACAAGCTTGCGGCCGACCCGAGCGTGCCGCTCGATGATCGCCTGTCGACCGCCAGTGCAGAGGTCGCCCTCTCCAAGGCGGCCAATAAGGGGAAAGTGGCACCCGGTGTGATGGCCAAGGTGCGTGAGCGCGTGGCCACGGCCGACAAGGCGGCGACGGATCCTTCGATGCGCCAGGCGGTGATGCCCGACGCGGGGGAACTGCTGGCGGAGGCCGGCGACAAGGCGGGCGCCGAAAAGCTGTGGCAGGCGGAGCTGCCCCGCGCTGTCGCACCCTATTACTACATGCTCGATCTCGCCCACCTGGCCGAGACCGGCAAGGACAATAAGGCGGCGATTGGCTGGCTCGAGAAGGCTGCTGAGACGGCACAGGGGCCGGCGACACGGATCCAGTGGGCGATCCTCTATTCGAACGGCGTGATGCGGATGGCAGCCGACGACAAGGCGGCGGTGGCGGCGGCGGCCGACATGGTCATCGATGCCCTCGGACAGAACAGCAGCGGCTACGCCGAACGGACCGAGAGCAAGATCGCCACTTGGAGCCAGAAGTTGCGCGAGTGGGGCGCAAAGCATGACGGTGCCGAGGTCTTGACGCAGCTCAGCGCCAAAATGGATCAGGCTTGCGTGAAAGACGGCTGCAAGAATGTATTCAAGACCTAGGCAGACAGCGACGCACGGCTTCTAAGAGATGGCGTGCGCCGAGGTCGTCCAGCCCGGCGCCCGGCTGGAACACGACCGCGAACCTCGGCTTCGAGATCCGATGGGTCTCCGTCCGATCAAACGGCCGGCTGATGATCCTTGCAACTCGCCGTCGCCCTCAGGTGAACGTCATGCTGCAGGCAGATGCCGTCGTCCAGGCGGACGTCGGCATAGGCAGAGCTCATGCTGGTGAGCCCCGCCACATTGCTCTCCAGGAACGACGGCGAATTATGGAAATGCCGGCAGGTGCGACAGGTGTCCGGCCGGACCCGCTCTGCTTGCCGCGGCCTCATTTCCCGATGCCGGACCAGTAGGACGCGAATACGATCGTCGAGAGCACGAAGCCGATCACCAGATTGACGGCGACGCCGGCGGTGAAGGCGGCGAACGGGCGAAAGCCGAAGCCGGCCAGTTCCCGGAAGCGGGTGGTGAGGCCGATGCTGAGAAAGGTGAAGGTGAAGGCCCAGATCCGCAGGTTCTTGATCGGCGTGATCAGGTCGGGCGTCACGCTCGCGTTCACGGCGGCATGGCCGGCGGCGATGGTCACGGCGGTGATGAAGGCGGACGCAACGATGAAGCCGACGACGAATTTCGGAAAGCGCCGCCAGATCTCCGACGGGCTCGCCTTGTTCGTGACATGCCCATCGTTCCAGCGCGTCACGGCGATGAACGAGAGCACGACCGCCCAGATGCCGATCCAGGTATCGCGGCCGATCACCTTGATCAGCGTATAGGCGGCGACGGACTGATCGGCGGTCCCGGCCGGGGCGCCCGGGACGTGGGCGGCGATGTCGCCATAGGTCTGAGCGGCGGCGATGCCGGCGGCATCGGCGAATTCCGACGTGCCGATCCAGGCCCCGCCGACGCCGGCCGGCAGCTGGAGCACGGACGCCGCGAACGGCAGCACCAGCAGGGTGACGATTGCCCAGATGATGACGATGGCGATCGCGACCGGGGCATCCTGCTTGCGGGCACCGACCGCGCCGGAGATGGCGATGGCGGCGGATACGCCGCAGATGGCGCCGCCGGCGCCCAGCACGGCGGCGAAGCGCCGGTCCAGACCCAACAGGCGTGCGGCCCAGAAGATCACGAGGAATGTCGCGACCGAGACGATGGAGGCCTGCAGCAGGGCAATCGGCCCGCCCCAGACGATGAGCGTGAACGGCAGCGTGGCCCCCAACAGGATGATGCCGAGCTTGACGTAGAACTCGACGCGGAAGCCCGCATCCAGGCGGCGCGGCAGAATGCCGAAATTGGCGATCACGAGGCCGAACACCAGCGCGATCAGCGGCGGTTCCAGATTGTAGGTCACCGCGCTCGCCCATTGCCCGATGGTGAAGATCACGATCGACGCGACATAGACGAAGGCGAAGGCCGGCAGGATGGCGCGGATGGCGAGGCCGAGCGAGCGGAGCGCCACGCCGACGACGACCAGCCAGAGGCTGAATTGCGCAAGATAGCGGACCCAGTTGCCGGCGAAATGCGCAACCAGCTGGTCGGACGTCGTCCATTTGACCGGGATGACCGCGAGCCAGGCGAGGCTCGAGCCGCTGGCAAACAGCGCATAGGCGACGGCGACGATGCCGAGGCCGAACACCACGGCCAGCCAATCTTCATGATGCCAGAAGGCGGAACTTCCGACCGTTTGGCCGCCGGCCGGCGCGTCGGGGTTGGTAATGTTCCTGGCTACCATGACGCATCCTCATGTTCGTGTCGGACGAGGCAGGCTCGCTGTCAGCCCCCAAACGTCGGCCGCATAGTCAATCCAATATAACATCCTAAATGTCAATATAGTGGAATTTGCACTGAGGCTGTGGGCTTGGGGCGTCTTCAGCACAGGTGTGGATAGCCGAGGTCGGTCGCGCGTCGTTCCAGCGCAAGGATCGACCGATAGGCCGTCTCGGGCACCAGATCGAAGCCATCGAGCAGGAGGTCGTCTCTGAGTGCTGCATGGTCCGGCGCCGCGGCGATCTCGAACAGGGTCGCGCGCAAAAGCTCGATCGTCCGATCGTCGGTTTCAATCGACGTGATCAGGGGCAGTCCTGGCGTGGCCTCGGTCCAGCCCAAGACACGGATCTGGTTAACGCGTTCCGGTTCAGCCCGGGCTAGGTGTGCCAGTGTCACAACGTCGATCGCCGCCAGATCGGCTTCGCCGGCGGCGACCATCGCCAAACTGGCCCGATGCGATCCGGTCCAGGCCAGGCTGCGGAAGAAGGGTTTGCCATCGGCAAGATCGGCGACGGCGGCCCGCAGCAAGTTCATGCCCGTATTGGAATGAGGCTGATTGGCGGCGCAGCGACGACCGCGCAACCCCGTGAGATCGCTCGTATAATCCCGGGCGTGGACGACAAGCGCGCTGCCATGTTCGGATCCGTCGCAGCCGAAGGCCCGGTAGCGCGGTGTCGCCACCAGGCGCACCCGTCCCTGCAGCGAGGTCATCAGCGGATAGCCGCAGGTTTGCGCGAGCAGCAGATGGGGATCCTGCCAAAGCCGGTCGATCGGCAGGCTGCGATCGAGTTGCGCCGGCACGCCATCGAGGCCAGCTGCCGTCAGCTTGGCCGCGATGGCTTGCCAAAGGGCATCGTTCGCCGCAGCGAGGCGACCAAAATCATACATCGGCAAGCCGGCCAATCCGGTCATGATAGGGCCTCAAAACCGGGATGTTCGACCGGCTCTGCCGATCTTATGAGAGAGTGAGCGAAAATCTCCGCATATCCGTCCCGAAACGGCAGGGCATCGCCCCCCCGGTCTCAATTTCGCCGGACACCCGTGTCCAGCCGCATGAGACCGGCGTTCACCGTGAGCGCAAAGAGGCTGATCAGCACCGTGACGGCCATCATGGTCGGCGTGTCGTTGACGCCCATGCTGTTCATGATCATGAAGCCGAGCCCGCGCTGGGAGGCGAACATCTCGCCGATCATCACGCCCAGGAGCGTGATCGAAAAGCTGATGCGCAGGCCCGAAACCATTTCCGGCAGCGTGGCCGGCAGCACGATCGTCCAGACATATTGCAGTCGGGTCAGGTGCAGCACCTGGGACGTCCGGCGCAGCGACGGGTTCATGGCGATGATCGCATTCATCGCGATCAGGATCATCGGGATCATGCCGTAGAGCGCACCGAACGCGACCTTGGCCGAGAGGCCGATGCCGAAGAACAGCAGGATGACCGGATAAAGCGTCACCTTCGGCATCGCATAGAACGCGATCAACAGCGGCGCCAAGACCTCGGCCGCGGCCTTGTTGACCCCCAGCAACACGCCGATGAGCGCGCCGGCGATGCAGGAGAGCCCCAGCGACAGCAGCAGCGCCCGCATGGTCTCGGTCACGTTCGCCCAGAACTCCGCGCGCAGCATCAGCACGCCGATGCGCTCGAAGCTGCTGAGCGGCGACGCGATCGCCTCCTGCCCGACGCGGAAATAAAGGATCTGCCAGACCGCGAGAATGACCAGCGCGCAGGCGGCAAGACCCAGCCAGCGGCCGAGCAGGCCGGTCTGGTCGGACGGCCGCGCGCCGGCACCGGCACGCGCCCGATACTGCACCCGCTGCTCGGCCGCATGCAGAACCAGGGTCAGCGCCGAGACCACGCTCAGCACGAACACCAGCAGCGCATACATCGTAGGGTCGTCGAAATTGTTGTAGGAAAAGGCGATGCCATAGCCCAAGCCATTGTTCGACAGGATAAATTCCGACCCGATCACGCCGGTGATGGCATAGCCGAACGCGAGCTTCGTCCCGGTGAAGACATAGGGCGCCGCCGCCGGTAGCTGGATGCGCAGCGCCTGCGACAGGCGCCCCATGCGATAGGTCAGGGCCAGCTTCATGAAGATGCGCGGCACCCGGTCGAGGCCGCTGAGCGTGCCGGTGATCATCGCCATCACCGCATAGAGGAAGCCCATGAAGATGATCGGCACGGCATTCATGCCGAACAGCACGATGAACAGCGGATAGAGCACGAAAAACGGCAGGGCGTAGTAGCTGGCAATCACGGGTTCGAGTGCCCGCCGGGTCCTTGGGAGCCGATGCAGCACGACGCCGATCGCGAAACCCGCGATCACCGCCGTGACGAACGCAACCAGGATATTGGCCGAGGTAAAGGCGGCCTCGGACCAGAACTCCTCGGTCCGCATCAGCGCTGCCAGGGTCGCGACCATCTCGGTCGGCGGCACGAGCGCATTGCGGCTGACCCAGCCGATGCGGGTCGCCAACTCGCAAAACAGGACGAAGCCGACCACGATGGCGACCCTGACCAGGGCGGGACGCCTCATGGCGCGGCTTTTTCCGCCCGCGACATCGCCTTCATCGACTCCCCGCGCAGCTTTTCCCAGAGATGGCTGGTGACCCGCCCGAAGGCCAGGTCGGCGGCGATGGCACTGGTCCGGTCGCGCGACCAGCCGGTCTCGACGATCTCGATGAAGCGGCCCGGCCGGGCCGACATGACGCCGACCCGGTCGGACAGCATCGCCGCCTCATCGAGCGCATGGGTAATCAACAGCACGGTGGCGCCGGTCGCCCGCCACAGCCGCAGCAGCTCGTCGCCCATCAACAGGCGGGTCTGCTGGTCGAGCGCGCCGAACGGTTCGTCGAGCAGGATCAATCGGGGGCGCAGCACCAGGGTCCGGGCGATGCAGACGCGCTGGCGCATGCCGCCCGACAGCTGCGTCGGATAGGCACCAGCGAAATCCTTCAGCCCCATGAACTCGATCGCGTGTTCGACGCGGGCCGTGAGCTCGGGGCCGGCCATGCCGGCGCGCTTCAGGCCGAAGCCGATATTGTCGCGCACGGTCAGCCAGGGGAACGACGAATCTTCCTGGAACACGACGCCGACGCCGTGGGGCACGGTGCCCGCCACCGGCCGGCCCTCGAACTCGACCGTGCCCGCGGTCGGCAATCCCAGACCCGCCAGCACGTCGAGCATCGTCGATTTGCCGCAGCCGGATGGGCCGACGATCGAGAAGAACTCGCCGCGGCGCAGCTCCAGATCGATCGGGCCCAGCGCATGGACGCCGCCATCATAGACCCGGGTCACGCCGGTGACGCGCGCATGGATCTCCGCCGGTGCTGCCAATGTGTCTTGCATGTCCTCCCCCGGCCCCGCGCGCTTGTCGGCGCGGTTCGCTGCTTACCCAACGACCCTGGGCGACGCATGACGGCGCGTCCAGGACACGTTATGCACTCCCCAGTATAATTTTAGCTTGCCCGGCGCGGCAGGGCTCGGCAGCCTTGCCTGCCCAAGAGCCGAAACCGGTCGAGAGGAGCCGTGCCGCATGCGCAGTCGTCAGCTGGAATGCTTCGTCCGGGTCTGCGAACTCGGCAGCATTACCAAGGCCGCGGCGACCCTCAATATCGCGCAACCGGCCCTCGGCATTCAGATCAAGGCATTGGAGCGCGAGTTCGGCGTGCAACTGCTCGAGCGCAATATCCTGGGCACCACGCCGACGCCGGCGGGCCTGACCTTCCTCACCGAGGCGAAATTCATCCTGCGCCGGCTGCAGGATCTGAAGCGCACCCTGCGCGAGCAGGTCGAGGGCGCGCCGCAGATGCTGACGCTCGGCATTTCGCCCAGCCTGTCGACCCTGCTGGCGACGCGCCTGTTGGAGCGGGTGCGCGCCACCATGCCGCGCGTGACGCTGACGGTGATCGAGGAATTGAGCCATGTGCTGAACGAGCAGGTCGAGGCGGGCGAGCTCGACCTGGCGCTGATCTATAACGCGCCGCCGAACCACGCCTATGCCCAAGAGCCGATGCTGCGCGAGATCCTAGACCTGGTGACCAACACCGGGTCGCCCTTCGACGTCCCGGAGCCGATCCGCCTCTGCGATCTGGCCGATGTCGAGCTGACCATGCCCAGCGGCGGCGACGTGCTGCGCCGGGTGATCGAGGATGAAATGCATGCGGCCGGCCTGTCGCCCCGTATCAGTTTTCCGATCAATTCCATGCCGGCGATCAAGGCCGTCATCGCCCGCGGGCTCGCCTGCGGCATCCTGCCGGCGTCGGCTGTCGCGGCCGAGGTCGAGGCCGGCACGCTCAAGGTGCGCCGGATCGTCGAACCGTCGATGTGGCGCACGCTCTACCTGATCCGGCCCAAGACCGGCGAGCCGCCGGAAGCGGCGAATGGCGTGGCCGCGGTGCTGAAGAGCCTGTTGGCCGAACTCTGCACGGAAAATCCAACGTTCGAGCCGATCGCGCCCTGACGATCAGCGCCCGCCGGCGGCCCAGCACGCGCCGCGGCGGATGAGATCCCGGTGCGTCGGCTGTTCGAGCGACGCCCGGTCGTGGCCCAGCAGATCGACGAACACGCGGCCCCGGCCGACCGGCCGCGCCCAGACCAGGGGCCAGGATCCGGCACCCGCATCGCCCATCACCAGCGGCTCGATCCCCGGCTCCATGTCCAGATTTCCATAGACCTCGTCCTTGAGCGCGAAGGGGGCGGCGCCCGCGGTGATCGGATGGGCGATGGCGGTCGGCGTCGCCTCGATCGGGCCGAACGGCGGATGGGCGGAGCGGCCCCAGATCCATTGGGCGCCGAGCAGGCTGCGCCAGGCCGGCCAATCGTCGAAACAGACCATGGCGGTATGGAGGGCGATGAGGCCGCCGCCGCCCTCGACGAAGCTGCTGAGCGCCCGCCGGCCGGCGTCCGATAGGCTGAACGCCCATTGCTCGCGATGGGGCGCGTATTTCTCACCGACCAGCATGCGCCAGCGCAGCGCATAGACCGTGACCAGGTCAAAGCCTGCGAGATCCGACAGGCCCTGCTCGATGTCCTCGGTGATGGTCGAGACGATCCCGTCGGCCGCTAGGATGTCGGCCAGCGCCGCCGAGGCGTCGGCGAAGGGGTGGCCGATGCCGCCGGTCAGGATCAGGTTGCGCATCGCCTAGACCCGCACCGTCGGTGCCTTGCGCGGCATCTGTAGCTTGAGGCTGAACGACACGCCGCCGTCGACCATCAGATGCTGGCCCATGATGTAGCGCGCCTTGTCCGACGCCAGGAACTGCACCGCGTCCGCCACATCCTCGGCAGTGCCGATGCCGCCGGCCGGCACGGTCGATCCGCGCGTCTCGCGCACGGCCGGATCGGCATAGATGGGGGCCGACATGCCGGCGTCGATGAAGCCGGGCCCGACCGCGTTGACCCGCACGCCGCGCGGGCCGAGCGCCAGCGCCAGATGCTGGGTGAGCGATGCGACCGCGGCCTTGGAGCAGGGATAGGCGCCGGCATCGGGGCTGGGCGCCAGCGCGTTCAACGAGGTGATGTTGACGATGACGCCGCTGCCGCGCGCGACCATGTGCCGCCCGACCGCGCGGCTGACGATATAGGTGCCGACCAGGTTGACGTCGATCACCCGGCGGAAATCCTCGACGCTCTGTTCCAGGATATCGCCGAAGCGGACGATGCCGGCGTTATTGACCAGAATGTCCGGTGCCGCGCCGAACTGCTCGATGATGCGCGTGAGGGCATCGTCGATCTGCCGTTCGTCGGTGACGTCGGCTGCCAGCCCGAGCGCGCCCGGCAGGGCGCGGGCCTGGGCCTCGACATTGGCGGCGTCGCTGTCCAGCAGCACGACGCGGCAACCGTCCGCCGCCATGCGGGCGGCGATCGCGGCGCCCAGCCCGCCGCCGGCGCCGGTGATCAGGGCGATCCTGCTCATGCGTTACGCGGCCTTCGGGTTCTTGACGAAGAAGGTCTTCGCCTCGGGCTGGAAATAGCAGCGCTCTTCCTTGTAAAAGCCGCTCGCCACCGTGATGGCATAGGTGTCGTCCTCGGTCGCAAGGAAGGTGTGGATGTCGGCCGGCGGTGCGATCACCGCGCAATCGCCGGGCCGGAGCACCCGGTCGTCGACGATCTTCAGATCGGCATGGCCCGCAACGGAACCGTCGTCGATCCGTTCGTAGACCGTGTGCTTCACGGCACCCCGATAAACGAACATGCTCTCCCAATTGCCGTGATCATGGGGCGGGATGACCTTGCCCTTGGCTAAGGGATAGATCAGCAGCGACAGATCGCCGTCGTAATAGAGATACCAGGACATCGCGACATGGTTGCCCGGGCGCGGCACGCCGATCGTCAGCAGATCGGAGCGCGCCAGCAGCGCCTGGAACGGCGGGTCGATCGCGGCGGTGATCGCGTGCGTATCGGTGCCGAAGCGGGCGACCGCCTCGATGACCGCGCTGGCGCAGGCCCGGATGGCCTGGCCGGTCTCGACCGGGTTGGAGCCGGCGGTGCTCATGGTTCAGATCTCCCTGTCATTGGCGCGGGCCACGACCCGTTTCGTGGCCGCGACCGCGCGCGCGACCCGTTCCCGGGCCGGTAGCTCGCGGGCGAGCCGCTCGGTCGGAATTTCGAGCGCGAGCGGAATATCGGCCGGCAGCGCGCGCAGCAGGCCGACCAGATCGATGCCGCCCTCGCCCGGGAACAGCCGCTCCTTGACGGCGGTATGCAGCAGCGCCTCTTTGTCCGGCGCCCACTCGGCCGGCGCGTCGCACAGATGCATATAGGCGAACCGGGCCGGCGGCAGCGCCGCGATATCCTGCAATCGGCCATGGGACCGGTCGAAATGCAGCGCATCGAGCGCGATACCCAGGTTGGGCCGCTCCGCCCGACGCACCATGTCGCCGGCATCTTTGATGTCCGCGACAGCCAGCCAGGGCACGAATTCCAACTGCACGGTCATGTCGTATTCCGCCGCCAGGTCGCATAGCTGGGCTAGGTGGTCGGCCAGGCGATCGCGGTCGGCATCGTCGGCGGTGGCAAGCGCGTGGCGCGCACCCAACTCGGCCGCGACCTCGAAGAACGGGCGGAATGCCGGTACGCTCGTCGCCGGCGTCAGGCGCGCCGTATTGGCGTCGAGCACGGAGAGGCCGGTATCGTCCAGTCGCCGGCGCGTCGCCCGACGCATCGCCGCGTCGGTCATGATCGGCAGCAGGTCGCCCCCCGGCTGCCCGGCGAGCAGACGCAACCCGATATGATCGCAGCCGCAGGCCGCGGCCACATCGACCGTGGCGGGCGGATCCAATTCCGGCACGGTGTAGTAGGAGAGCGAGAGCGGGTTCATCGTCGCGCTTTGGGGCCTTGGCGCAACAGGCGGCGGGCGTTCTCTGCCCAGACCGGCGGCACCGGGCCATGGTCGCCGTCGTCGGGCTGGTCCCAGCCGGCGAAATTGGTGCCATAGACCAGCCGATCCTCGCCCACGACCTGGGTCAGGAGCGCCAGCGCCCGGTCGTCGTTCAGATGGGTGTCGTACCAGAGCCGGGTCAGCGCCTGCTCGAACGCGCCATCCTTCTTCATCGCCTCGGTCGCCCATGGGCGCTTCTGGCTGGCCCAGGCCAGACGGCCGGCCTGGAACGCGACATTGCCGCCGCCATGGCTGATCCAGACGTCGAGCTTCGGGTGCCGGTCGAGCACGCCGCCGAAGATCAGGGTCGCGACGGCGATTGTCTCCTGGGCGGCGAAGCCCACGACCACGTCCAGGTCGAACCGCTTCAGGCTGGGATCGCCCGGCGGCCCGTCGATGCCGGCCGGCGCCGGGTGCAGGAACAAGGGCACGTCCAGCTTCACGAAAGCCTCGTAGAGCGGATCAAACTTCTCGCTGTGCAGCGGCAGCGCATATTCGGTGCCGACGGCGGCGCCCCAGAGCCCCAGATCGCTGACGGCGCGGTGCAACTCCTCCTGGGCGGCACCCGGGTCCTGCATCGGCAGGGCGGCGAGACCGCCCAGCTTGTCCGGATATTGCCGCATCAGCGCTGCGACGCCGTCATTGTAGCGGCGGCAGAACGACAGGGCCGAGGCCGTGTCGATATGATGGAAATAGGTGAGCGGGCTGGGCGACAGCACCTGGAAATCGATATGCGCCTTCGCCATCCGCTCCAGCCGGATCACCGGGTCGGTGAAGGGGCTGTTCGCATGCTTGACGCCGACGATCCTGTAGTTGCCGACCCGGTACCAGGGCCGGCCCTGCTCGTCGATGCCGTTTTCCGGGCCGTGGATGCCGGCGGCACCGTCGGTGGCGGCCAGGCGGACATGGGCATGGACATCGATGCAGGATGCGGTGGCGATACCGGCCATGCGCTCACTCCTCCCCGGGCTCCCGGCTCGCGTCCGAGGCCTCATCATTTTGATCCGGTAGGCACCGGCAGCGGAACTCATAGGACGGCAGGCGAACAGCGCCGTCCAGGACACGTTCTGCACCACCCAATGCCGAAAATGTCTGACGGCCGCCGCTACCGCGCTGCCCCAGACAATTTATGCCTGGGACGATAGTAAACATGTGCTATGCGCGGCTTCCCCGCTGCGCCTGTACTGCAGCGTCGGCCGATGCAACGGCCGCAGCAGGCAAGTCGGGGAGGCGCCATGTCGGCCGCAGGATTGAACCTATCGCCGGTATCCCCGGTCATGGGCGCCGCCATCGTCGGCGAGGACCTGTCGCGGCCGCTGACCCCGGACCTGATCGCCCGCACCCGGCAAGCCTTCCTCGACCATCACATGCTCGTCTTCCGCGATCAGCGCATGAGCCCGGAGAACATCTATAATCTCGCGTCGATCTTCGGCGAGGTCGAACAGCACAAGGTGCGGCAGGCCGACGGCTCGCGCTGGGACGCGGTGCATCGGATCACCAATCTGGATGCGGACGGCAACCCGGTGGAAAAGCCGTTCTTCAGCTCGACCTATTTCTGGCACACCGATAAATCGTTCCTGAAGCAGCCGGCGCTCCTGACGATGCTGCATGCGGTCGAGCTGCCGCCCCGCGGCGGCGACACCCAATTCGCCAACATGACCAAGGCCTATGACGCCGTGCCCGACGCCATGAAGCGGCGGCTCGACGGCCTGCGCGGCGTCCAGAGTTTGGAATTCATGCGGCGCTACACCGGCAGCGCGCCCGCGAGCGAGGACGATCTCGCGGCAGCCCCGCCGGTGACCCATCCGATCGTCCGCACCCATCCCGAGACGGGTGCCAAGAGCCTCTATATCGGCATGTATTGCTCGCATATCGAAGGGCTGCCCGAGGACGAGGGGCGCCGGTTGCTGGAGGAATTACTGGCCCATGCCACCGCCGACCGGTTCGTCTATAGCCACGCCTGGAGGCCCGGCGACCTGGTGTTCTGGGACAATCGCTGCCTGCTGCACCGCGCCGTCGCGAATTACGAGATGGGCAAATATCGGCGCGTGCTGATGCGCGTCGTAGTCAAGGGCTCGCGACCCGAATGACCGAAACAAGCGGAGCCGCATCATGACGGAACGGCCGGATCGCCTCGCGGTCATCATCGGTGGCGGCAATGGCATCGGCGAGACCACGGCCCTGCTGATGGCGAGCCGAGGCTGGCGCATCGCGATCTGCGATCAGGACGCCGAGGCGGCCGGCCGCGTCGCCGGTCAGGTGGGCGGCAGCGGCTTCGCGCTCGATATCGGCGACGCGGAGGCGGTCGAGGCCGTCGCGGCCGAAATCGCGCGCACGCTCGGGCCGGTCACTGCCCTGGTGGTGACTGCGGCGGTTTTCCAGGACGTGCTGCCGCCGGCCGAGCTGCCGATGGAGGTCTGGGACCGCACGCTCAGGATCAATCTGACCGGGACCTATCTGGCAAGCCGCGCCTTCGGCACGCGCATGGCCCGGCAAGGTTGGGGCAGCATCGTCAATATCTCGTCGATCGCGGCACTGGGTTCGTTCCCGGTTCATGCCTATGCCTCCAGCAAGACTGCCGTGGTCAGCCTGACCCAGGGCCTGGCCGGCGAATGGGGCCGCTCGGGCGTGCGCGTCAATGCGATTTCGCCGGGATCGACGCTGGTGCCGCGTGTCGCCGAACGGATCGCCTCGGGCCGCTATGCGGCCCATCCCGGGGAATTCACGGCATTGGGCCGCGTGGTCGAGCCGAACGAGGTCGCCGAGGCGATCGAATTTCTGGCGTCCGAGCGGGCGTCCGCCATCACGGGCGTCAACCTGATCGTCGATGCCGGATGGCAGGTCGCCTCGACATGGGCGCAATATGGTGGCGTACGCCCGTCTTCGAAGCGGAGCGACGGTTTGCAAAAATAAATCCGGCCGGAAACCGGCCGATCGGGGAGGAAATGATGGAGCTTACGCGACGCAGCGTCATCGGCATGGGACTGGGTGCCGTCGGCGGCTTGATGTTCTGCCGCCGGGCGTCGGCGGCCTTTTCCGTGGACATCATGGCGCCCTATTACAAATCGCTGCCGACCATGGCGCCGATCGCGGTGGCGCTCGAGCTTGGCCTCTATGCCAAGCACGGCGTCGACGTCACCGGCGTGGAGACGTCGGTCGGCGGCGGCACCGGATTGCGCAACATGATCGGCGCCAACCTCGGCTATGCCGAGATGGGCACCGCCAGCGTGCTCGCCGGCTTCAAGGCCGGCATCGACGTGCGCATCGTCCATGACAGCGTCAACACCAGCGAGGATATCGTCTGGGTGACGATGCCCAACAGCGACATCAAGACGATCCAGGATCTGGCCGGCAAACGGGTCGGCATCAGTGCCCCCCGCTCGACCAGCGAGACGCTGGCACGGATGGCGGAGGAGGCGGCGGGCCTGGGCGACAAGATGAAGCTGATCGCCATGGGGCAGATCGGTGCCGGCCTGTCGGCGCTGGAAAACGGCGGCGTCGATTCCATGTTCATCATGGAGCCTTTGTTCACCGAGCGGGCCGGCAAATATCGCGTCGTCTTCACCCAGCAAGGCCTGCCGCGCATGTCCCAGGATGTCGGCATCGCGACCCAGGACTTCATGAAACAGCATCCGGAAGAGCTGCGCGGCATCATCGCCGGCCGGCGCGAGGCCGTGGATTTCATCTACGCCAATCTCGACGAGGCGGCCAAGATCGTCTCCAAGCGCTATGGCGACACGCTGCCGCCGGACATCTCGCCCGGCGTCATGCGTCATCTGGCCGGGCTCAAATATTGGAGCCGGGGCAACATCGACCAACCCAGCATCGACAACGTGATCAACGGCCTGATCCGCCAGGGCCAATGGGACGGTCCGGTCGACTGGGACAAGATCATCGACCGCCAATTCCTTCCAGCAGATTTGCAGAACTAGCCAAGGTCCGCGTGTCGCTCTATTGACTTTATGATTTCCTGGATCGTATTTATGATGAAATGGCGCGAGAGAGCGCGATCGGTCACGGGAGGAATGTGCCATGACGGTTAGCACTGCGATGGGTGTTCGTGAGGCTGATCTTCCCTGGGTCGATATCGGCGTCAGGCCTGGCTACAATCAGCGCTATCAGGGTTTCTTCGACAAGGAACGCCGGATCGGCGCCAGAATCGGCAGCCTCTATGCCGAACCGATTTACCATTCGCCGCGGCATCGTCACACGTTCCAGCAAGTCCGTTTCGTGCTGTCGGGCAAGATGAAATACGATCGCGAGGAATACGGCGCCGGCGACTGCCTGTACCTGCCCGAGGGCGTGCATTACGGGCCGATCAAACCGATCCCGATGGAGAATGACGAACAGCTCCATTTCGCCGATATCCAGTTTGAAGGCCCGTCGGGCATTCCCTATCCCGATCCGGACGAGGTCGTGACTGCCCAGCGCTATCTGGCTGGGATCGGCAAGTTCGACGACGGCGTCTACACCTTCCCGACCGGCCGCAAGCGCGATGCCTATGAGGCGATCCTGGAGCAGGTGACCGGTGCGCCGGTCGAATATCCCAAGGGACGCCTCAACAACTATGTCGTGATGCGATCGACCGGCTATCCCTGGATCGACCACAAGTCGGTTGCCGGGCTCAAGACCAAACACCTGGCCTATTTCTTCGAGTCCGGCCCGAACATCAAGATGGCGAAGCTCGAGGCGGGCGTGGCCCTGCCCAAGGGCCGTCCGACGGGTCATGTCGCCGTGTTCCTGCTGAGCGGTCTGGTCGAGTTCGGCGGCAAGGAATTCGACAGCCTGTCCTATTTCATGCTGCCGAGCGGCGAAGAGCATCCGGCGTTCCTGGCCAAGCAAGGCACCGAGCTGCTGGCCGTCGCGTGGAGCACGCAAGGGGAAACCGTCCCGTTCGATCTCTGGTAGGCCGGAGACATGCGTATCGCTACGCTTCAACATCGGCGCGAGGCCAAGACCTGCTTGGCCTTCGCCGGACCGGACGGCGCCTTCATCGCGGTTCCCGATGCGCTGGCCGCCGTCTCGGGCGGGCGCGAGGCGGTGCCGATGCGCATGCTGATGTTTCCGGAGACGGTCGACTGGCTAAAGCCGGGCGGGCTCGACATGCTGGCGACGCTAAAGGATGCGGCGCTGGCCCAGGGCGTGGCACCAGCCGACATGAACGATTGGCGCCTCGGTCCTCCGGTCACCAATCCGGGCAAGATCATCGCCGTCGGGCGCAACTACATGGACCATGTGCGCGAGGGCCAGGAAATCTGGGCCAAGCGCGGCAAGGTCGTGACCATTCCGCAATTCCCCTCGGCCTTCGCGAAATTCGCGACCTCCCTGTGCGGGCCGGACAGCCCGATCCTGGTGCCCGAGGGCGTGAACGACGTCGACTACGAGATCGAACTGGCCGTCGTCATCGGCACCAGGGCGCTGAACGTCAGCGAGGCCGACGCGCTCAACTATGTTGCCGGCTATACGATCTGCAACGACGTCGGCGCGCGCGGCATCCAGCGCAAGGAAATGGAAGCGCAGATCGGCATCACGCTCGCCAAGAACTTCCCGAACTTCGCGCCGATGGGCCCCTGGCTGGTGACCGCGGACGAGATTCCCGATCCGCAGAAGCTGGAGATCGGGCTGGAGGTCGACGGCGAGCCGAGGCAGCGCGCCAACACGTCCGACATGATCTTCTCGGTCCCGTATCTGATCAGCTACTGGTCGCGCGTCGGGCTCGATCCGGGCGATATCATGATCACCGGCACGCCGTCCGGCGTGGCGCTCGCCCGGGACGAGCCGGAGAAGTTCTACCTGCGCGCCGGTCAGACGGTGACCGCCTGGATCGACCGCATCGGCGTGCTGCGCAACCCCGTCGCCGACACGCCTTGAAGTCGGGCGTCAGGCGATCTGCGCGGTCGGCTTGACGATGTGGCGGGCGATGGCGTTGTTCATGATCTGGATGAAGCGGTCCGCATTCTGCGTGATGACCGAGCCGACACCGCCGATGCAGACCGCCAGCGGCTGATGGTCGAACTGCTGCGGCAGGATCATGCCCAGCACGCCACCGCCGGGCGTGACCGTGCGGGTCGACAGAACATAGCCGTGTTTCCGGATCCGGCGCACTTCCTTCATGACCTCGTCCAGGTCCGGTGCCTTGCCGGGTTCGGCGACGTCGCCGCAGCGCTTCACGATCGTCGCGATTTCGGCGTCCGTCTTGGCGGCCAGGAACAGATGGCCGCTGGAAGCACCCGCGAGCGGCCGGACGGCGCCGGCGCGCAGATGCATGCGCAGCGGATTGGTTGCCGGAATGACGTGAATGTAATGCACCGACAGGCCGGCCTGCGACACCAGGAAAATCAGCTCGCCGGTCTTGGCGCTGAGCTCGTCCATCACCGCCATCAGATGGCCGTCGCTCAACAGATGCGAGCGGATGCCACGCCCGATAAGGGCCACCCGCGCGGTCGGGCTGTAGGTGCGGGTCTTGTCGTCATAGGCGAGGTAGCCGAGGTTCAAGAGGCTCTTCAGCAGGATCGACGTGCTCGATTGCGGATAGCCCAGATCCTTGGAAATGCCGCCGACCGAGGCCGACGGGGTCTCCTCGTCGAAATACTCCAGCACTTCCAGCGTGCGTTTGATGGAGCGGGCTTGGTCCTGCTGCATTCCGTCCTCTTGGTTCTACCGTGCCGTGCGTTTGCGAAGGCGTATCATGACAGGTGCCGACCGACCAGCGCCCTGGCCTTGCGCACGCCGCCGGCCATGTTCCAGCCCAGCACGCCCTCGACAACGCCGTCGGTGCTGTAGGCCAGCACGAAACCATCGTCGTCGGGCGTTCCGGTCAAGGCCGTGACCTGGCGATCGCCGCCGATCAGACCGTGAACCTGGATCTTCTGGTCATACTGATCGGTCCAGAAATACGGGATCGGGTCGAACACCTGGCCGCGGCCCAGGATGTTGGCGGCGACGGCCATGCCCTGCTCCGTGGCGTTCATGCGATGTTCGATGCGCATGCGTCGGCCGAAGCGCGGATTGAACCAGTTGGCGACATCGCCGGCGGCATAGACGTTCGGCAGCGCCCGGCAATATTCGTCGCAGATCACGCCGTTGCCGAGCGGGATCCTGCTGCCGCCGAGCCAGTCGGTCTCCGGCCGCGATCCGACCGCGACCAAGACCAGATCGGCGTCGAACCGCCGGCCATCGACCAGGTCGATGCCCTTGCCAGGCCGGACCCGTTCGACCGATACGCCGAAGTGCATCTCCACGCCGTGGGCGGCATGCAGCAGGAACAGACGCCGCGCAACCGCCGGACCGAAGCGATCGACCATCGGTGCCGGCTGCGGATCGACCATGATCGCGCGACGACCGCTGTCGGCAACGAGGGCGGCCAGCTCGCAACCGAGGATGCCGGCACCGACGATCAGCACGCTCGCCGCCTCGTCGAGAGCGGCGCCCAGACGAACGGCATCGTCGAACGTCCTGAGCGTCAGGCCCCCGCCGGGCAGCGCCGACGGCTTGACCCCGGTCGCCACCACCAGCGCGTCCCAGGCGATCCGATCCCCGGTCGCCAGCGTCAGGATGCCGTCGGTCGCATCGACGCCGATGGCACGGATGCCGAGGCGCAAGTCGAGGCCCAGCCGATCGATCCGCGCCGGCTCGGCCAGCAGGGTGAGGTCGCTTTCCAAGCGATGCAGCTTCTTCGACAGGGGCGGGCGGTCGTAGCCGACCAGCGCTTCTTCGCCGACCAGCGCGATCGATCCGACAAACCCTTCGTCCCGAAGGGTCTCCGCCACTGCGAGGCCCGCGGCGGACGCGCCGACGATCGCGACCCGGTCCATGGCGCGCTAGAGCTCGTCGAGGACGATCGCGATCGCCGGGCACAGCTTCGCGGCCTTGCGCACCGACGCAGTCAGTTCCTCCGGCGGTTCGTCCATCAGCAGAATGACGATGCCGTCTTCTTCGCGCTGGTCGAACACATGGGGCGAGGCCATGACACACTGGCCGGCGCCGACGCATTTGACCTGATCGATATGGACCCTGACTTTAGCCATGTGATTTACCAATCGCCGTTCGAAGTGGCACCACCATCGACGACGATCGACTGGCCGGTGATGTAGCTGGATTTGGACGACAGCAGGAACTCGACGACCGCGGCCAGCTCCCGCGGTTCCGCCATGCGCTTCAACGGGATGAACCCGACCAGACTATCGACCTCGACCAGACCGTCGGCGATGTTCTGCTGGACCATCCGCGTGTTGACGATGCCGGGCACGACGGCATTGACGCGGACATGGGGCGCCCATTCGATCGCCAAGGTGCGCGTGAACGCCTCGATGCCGGCCTTGGCGGCGGCATAGGGCGCGCGGCGCGGCCGGCCGACGCGGGAATTGATCGAGGAGAAATTGACGACCGCGCCGCCGCTGTCCCGGAGCGGTGCGGCGACCGCCCGGCACAGACGGATCGCACCGCCCAGATGGACATCGAGCAGCCGCTGCCAGGTATCGTCCTCCAGCTCTTCGACCCGCTGATGCTTGTTGAAGCCGGCGGCATTGACCAGGCCATCGATGCGGCCGTAGCTCGCCAGGACCGACGCCACCAGCCGATCGACCGACGGCGTGTCGGTCACGTCGAACTGCCGGCAGTCGAAGCCCTCATGATCATCGGCGACGGGGGCGTCCCGGTCGGCCAGCACGACGCGCCAGCCCTCGCTCCGCAGCAGTTCGCCCGTGGCCAGGCCGATGCCGCGCAGGCCGCCGCTGATGAGCGCGACCTTCGGCGTTTTGGCATCGGTATTCATCGAATCTCCTGATAAAATCGTATTTATGATTTATTACATCATAAATACGATAGAATTACCAGGTCAACGGTAGTTTGTAGAGGCCGTAGATCTGGGAATCATACTTGAACGGCACGCTCTCCAGGGGCTCGGCCAAGCGCAGATTGGGGAAGCGTGCGAACAGCTTCGGGAACACGACCTGCAGCTCGATCCGGGCCAGGCCCTGGCCGAGGCAGCGGTGGATGCCATAGCCGAAGGCCAGATGGTTGCTGGCATCGCGGCCGATGTCGAACTCGTGGGGATTGGCGAATTCGGCCGCGTCGCGATTGGCCGCCGCATTGACGGCGAAGATGCCGTCGCCCTTGCGGATCGTGGCGCCATTGACCTCGGCATCTTCCAACGCCACCCGGCGCGGGGCGAACTGCACCGGCGACAGATAGCGCAGCAGCTCGTCGACGGCGCCGCCGATCAGGTCCGGCTCGGCCTTCAACCGCGCCAGCTGATCCGGATGCTGCAGGAACAGGAGCGTGCCGAGGCCGATCATGTTGGTCGTGGTGTCATGGCCGGCGCGCAGGATCATCGAGCACATGTCGGCGAGATCCTCCCGGCTGAGCGCGCCGGTCAGGACATGCTCCTGGATGACGCGGCTCAGCATGTCGTCCGCCGGTTGGGTTTCCTTCTTGGCGATCAGCTGCCGGCAATATTCGACCAGATCGGCCGCCGACTTCGCCGCCGTCTCCGGTGACTGCGACAGGCCATGCCGGCCGCTGGCGCATTTCGCGATGTAGGTATGGTCCTCGTAGGGCGAGCCGAACAGCGCGCACATGACGAGCGCCGGCATCTCGACGGCGAGGGCGGCCACCAGATCGGTCGGCGGTCCCTTCGCTTGGATCGCGTCCAGCAGATCGTCGGTGATCGCCTCGATCTTCGGTGTCAGCGCCATCATGCGCTTGGCGGTGAATTCCTTCGTCAGCATCCGGCGATAATGATCATGCTGCGGATTGTCCATGCCGACGAAGGCGCGCTCGGCCTTGTCGATGCTGTAGCGGGCTTCGGTCACGCACGGGAAATCCGGCCGCGCGAACTCGCCGCTGAAGCGCGGGTCGACCAGCACCGAACAGAAATCGGCATGCTTGGTCAGCAGCCACGCCTTCTGATCGTTCCACAGGCGCACCGGCACGACCGGGCAACCCTCATGGGCTTCGGCATATTGCAGCGGCAGCCCGAATTGGCGATCGCGGGTGAACGGGAACAGGGGCAGCCGTTCCGTCTCATCCAGGGCAGCGGGCATTGCCTCGATAGACATGGCGTGTCCTTTCTGAAATCAGGCTTTGCTGATCGACCGTTCGGCTGCCATCAGCCCGACATTCACGGCGACGGCGACGCAGGCGATCAGCATCGTCACGGCCATCATCGTGGCGGTGTCGTTGATATCGATGCTGTTCATGATCAGAAAACCGAGCCCGCGGCTGGAGGCGAACATCTCGCCGATCATCACGCCCAGGAAGGTGATGGAAAAGCTGACACGGATGCCCGTCACCAGCTCCGGCACGATCGCCGGGACGATGACCGTAGCGATGGTCTGCATCCGGGTCAGCTGCATGACGCGCGCGGTGCGGGACAGGGTGCCGTTCATGCTGCGGATGGCGTTCATCGCAATCAGCATCATCGGGATCATGCCGTACATGGCGCCGAACACGACCTTGGCCGGCAGGCCGATGCCGAAGAACAGCAGCACCAGCGGATAAAGCGCCACCTTGGGCAGCGCATAGAGTGTCACCAGCATCGGCGAGGCGACCTCACTCGCGAGCGGACTCATGCCGACCAGGATGCCGCAGAGCGTGCCGGCCAGGCAGGACAGCAGCAGCGCCAGCGAGATCGCCTTCGCCGTCTCGCCGACATGGCTCCAGAAGCCGCCGGTCTCGGCCATCGCCAACAGGTGCTTCACGGTCTGCAGCGGTGGAGCCAAGGCTTCCTGGCCGGCATAGTCATGGACGCCTTGCCACGCGACCACGAGTACGGCGGCGACGCCGAGGGTGGCCAGCACCTTGGCGAGCTTGGAGACGTCGTGGCGCTCGCTCGCCGGTCGTGCCGGGCCGGAGCGATGCTGGATCGCCCCTTCGGCGCGATAGATCAGCATGGTCAGGATCGAGATGACGGCGAGCAGGAACAGCAGCAGGCCGTACATCTTCTTGTCTTCGAAATTATTGTAGGCGTAGGAGATGTCATAGCCGAAGCCGGAGTCGGCGAGGATGAATTCGGATCCCAGCACGCCGGTGATGGCATAGCCGAAGGCGAGCTTGGCGCCGGTGAAAACGTGCGGGGCGGCGGCCGGCAGCGAGATGAAGATGGCCTGGCGCCAGCCGGACAGCTGATAGATCCGCCCCGTCCGGCGCAGCACGCTCGGGATCCGGTCGAGCCCGCTCAAGGTGCCGATGATCACGGCCATGACGCCGTAAAGGAAGCCCAGCAGGATGATGGGCGACTGGTTCATGCCCATTAGCACGACGAACAAGGGATAGAGCGCGAAGAACGGCACCGCATAGTAGGAGGCGATCAGCGGCTCGATCGCGCCGCGCAGCCGCGGTAGCCCATGCAGGACGACACCCAGGATGCAGCCGGCGACCATCGCCAGCACGAAGGCGATCACGGTTGCCCGGGCGCTGAACCAGACATCGTGCCAGAAGCTATGGGTCTGCATCAGCGACCAAAGCTCGGCCACCATTGCCGTCGGCGGCGTCAAGAGGCCGGTCCGGACCGAGCCGAGGCGGGCCACCAGTTCCAGCGCCAGGACGATCGCAAGCACGATCGCGAGCCGAATTGCGGTCGTCCGCTTCATGGGCGCAAACCCACCTGTGCCGCCATCGCCTTCATCGACTCATCGCGCAGCAATTCCCAGATCCGGGCGGTGACCCGACCGAATTCCGGGTCGGCGGCGATGCGGCTGTCACGATCGCGCGCCCAGCCGGTCTCCACCACCTCGATGAAACGGCCGGGGCGGGACGACATGATGCCGACGCGATCCGCCAGCATCGCGGCCTCGTCGATCGAGTGGGTGATCAGCACGACCGTAGCACCGGTTGCGCGCCACAGCCGCAGCAGCTCGTCGCCCATCAGCAGGCGCGTCTGCTGGTCGAGTGCCCCGAACGGCTCGTCCAGTAGGATGAGCCGCGGCTCCATCACCAGCGTGCGCGCGATACAGACGCGCTGTCGCATGCCGCCGGACAATTGGCCCGGATAGGCATCGGCGAAGGCGGTCAGTCCCATGAAGCTCAGCGCGCGTTCGACCTTGGTCGCGATCTCGGCCGCCGGCACGCCCTTGCGGCGCAAGCCGAAACCGATGTTGCTGGCGACGGTCAGCCAGGGAAAGGTGGCATCTTCCTGGAACACGACGCCGACCCCGTCCGGCACCTTGCCCTCGACCCGCTTGCCCTCGAACAGGATCTCGCCGCTGGTCGGGTCGTTGAGCCCGGCCAGCACGTCGAGCAGGGTCGATTTCCCGCAGCCGGACGGCCCGACGACGGCGAAGAACTCGTTCTGCCTGAGCGTGAGATCGACCGGTCCCAGCGCATGGATCTTGCCGGCATAGGTCCGCGTCACGCCTGCGAGCGCCACGCTGATCGTTTCCGGCGGCGCCACCATGGTGGGCGCGACCGGGCTGCGGTTGGTCAATGCCATCGGGCAACGGTTCCTATATCTGTCGGCGCAGGCCTTCCGGCAGGAACGACTGGTCGATCATCTTCGACCAGTCGGGATCTCCATCCCATTCGCCCTGTTCCTTCATCGCCTGGACCCAGAAGTTGAGACCGACGGTGTCGATCTCGCCATGGCTCCAGTAGTTGATTTTCTGCAAGTTCTTCACGGCCTGCTTGGCGACGTCGAGCGGCAGGTTCTGTTCGCCGTAGCGCTTCGACATGTCCGCCGCGGCCTGATCGCCATTCTTGTAGGTGAAATCGACGGACCTGCCCCAGGCATTGATCAGCGCCTTCAGCACGGCCGGCTGTTCGCGCATCATCTTGCCGGTGGCGACGCCGAGCATCTGGGTCATCGGCGGCAACTCGTGCAGCGTGAACGCGATCTGATAGCGGCCCTGCCGGGCGCTCCACAGCGGCTCCAGGATCAGGGTCGCATCGACGCCGCCGGATTCGAGCGCCGACAGGCCCGAACCGACGGAACCGGTCGAGATCAGCTGCACCTGGCCCTCCATGCCATGTTTGCGCAGCATCCATTTGATCATGGTCTCGCTGATCGACTTCGGCTTGGTAAAGCCGATCTTCTTGCCCTTCAGATCCTCGATCGACTTGATGCCGCTCGCGGGCATCGAGACCCAGAACAGATCCTCCATGGTTCTGATGACGCCATGGACGATGCGGACGTCGATGCCCTCGCGCATGCCGGCCAGCGCCGCCGAGGTGCCGACGATGCCGTATTCGACATTGCCGCCGATCATGTTGCGGATGGCGGTGCCGCCGCCGGTCGAACTGACCGCGTCGGTCACCTGGACCAGGGGCGTCGTATAGAAGCCCTGTTCCAGGCCGACACCGACGACCGCCGTGTTGATCAGCGCGCCGTAGTAGGCGACCAGGATCTCCATCTTCTGCGCTTCGGCCTGGGCGCTGCCCGGCAGCAACATGGACGCGCCGGCCCCAAGGCCGAGCGCCAGCGCCTGCCGTCGGCTGACCTGCATTCTGTCGAGCATTTGCCCCTCCCCGGTTGCGTGGAATTTTTGTCCCCAGGACAAAATTCCTTGCGTTTTTCTTGGGACGCTATCGTACTGAGTCCATCACGAATATGAAGAGAAATATCATAATGTCAATTTCTCTCCTCGTGGGTCACCCGGTCCGCCGGTCCCGAAACGGCCGGAATGCCTCGTATTTCCGTGGCTCAAGCACTGCCGACCCGCACGCCGGCGATTTCCTCCATCGGCAGGATGACCGAGGCGATATCGCCGCTGTGGCCCAGTCCCGCGGCCTCGATGAAACATTGCAGTGCGACGTTCGGCAGCAGCAGCCGGACGCCCAGCTTGCGGCCGGTATCGACTGCGCATTCCAGATCCTTCAGGACCGTCGCCATCATCACGGCCGGTTCGAAATTACGCGTCAGAAAATGGTTCGGCACCACCCGCTCCAGCGAGCGGCTATAGGCGGAACTGGCGTGCAGCACTTCATACAGGCGGTTGGCATCGATCCCGGCCTTGACGCCCAGCACCATCGCCTCGGCCAGAAGCGCATGGGTCGTGATCGTGATCATGTTGTTGCACAGCTTGGCGGCAACACCGGCGCCGACCGGCCCCATATGGAACACCTTTTTGCCGAGCAGGTCGAGCAGCGGACGCGCGCGTTCGATGTCCTGGTCCGACCCGCCGGCGATGATGCTGAGCGTCCGCGCCTCGGCGCCTTTGGGCCCGCCGCTGATCGGTGCGTCGAGGAAACCCATGCCCTGGGCGGCGAGAGCCCGGCCGATGGTCTTCGCCGTGTCGGGATCGACGGTCGACAGGTCGATGCACAACAGGTCGCGGTTGCCCGCCTGGATCGCACCATCCGTGCCCAGGAAGGTCTCGATCGATTGCTCCGGCGTCACCCGGCAGGAGAAGAACACCTCGACCTGGGCCCCGATCTCGCGCGGCGTCGCACAGATGGTGGCGCCCGCCGCCGCCAGATCCGCCAAGGGTCCCGGCGAATGGCTGGCGACATACAGCTCATGCCCGGCCGCGATCAGATGCCGCACCATCGGCAAGCCCATCAGTCCAAGCCCGACAAATCCAACGCGCATGATTTCCTCCGAGATGCTTCGATTTTATCTCAAGATGATGATCTGTATCGCGGAGTAGTCAATAAATATTATGAAAAGTTGAATATATAGGGATGTGAGTCGATGACGATTACTTCGTATTCGCCGCTGTTCGAGCCTGTGAATCTGGCCGGATTGAGCTTGCGGAATCGGATTGTCATGTCGCCGATGAGCCGTTACCGGTCGCCGGGCGGTGTGGCGGACGCGGCGGTGGTGGAATATTACCGGCGCCGCGCCGCCGCCGGTGTCGGCCTGATCGTCAGCGAGGCGACCTATATCGATCATCCGGGTGCGCCCGTGTATCAGAACGTCCCGCATTTCTTCGGGACGGAGGCGCTGGCCGGCTGGGGGCGGGTGCTGGACGCGGTCCATGGCGAGGGTTCGAAGATGGTGCCGCAGCTCTGGCACGTTGGGAACACGCGCAAACTCGGCGCACCGCCGGATCCGGCCCTGCCGGGCTATGGCCCGTCGCAGATCGATCAGGACGGCCAGACGCTCGTGGTCGAAATGAGCCGGCAGGACATCCAGGATGTCGCGGCCTCCTATGCGCGCAGTGCCGCCCACGCGCGCCAGTTGGGCTTCGACGGCGTCGCGATCCATGGCGGCCACGGCTATCTGCTCGATCAGTTCCTCTGGCTCGGCGACAATCATCGCCACGACGACTATGGCCAAACGATCGAGAATCGCACCCGGTTCGCGGTCGAGGTCGTGCGCGCCATGCGGGCCGCGGTCGGCGAGGGCTTCCCGATCCTGTTTCGCTTTTCCCAATGGAAGGCGACCGACTATGACGCCCGGGTCGCCGACACGCCGCAGGAACTCGGCATTCTGCTCGGCCGGCTGTCCGATGCCGGCGTCGATATTTTCGACGTCAGCACCCGGCGCTTCTGGCAGCCGGCGTTCGACGGCGATGCCCGGTCGCTCGCGGCCTGGACGCGGCAGCTGAGCGGCCGGCCGGTGATCGCGGTCGGCAGCATCGGTCTCGATGCACCGCACCAGTCGAAGTTCTTCCGCACCGCCGACAATGTCGCCTCCAACGTCACCGATCTGCGCATGGTCGAGGAAGCGCTGGCGCGGGGCGATTTCGATCTGGCGGCCGTCGGCCGCGCGATCCTGGCCGATCACCAATGGGTCGAAAAGGCGAGCCGTGGTGCGTTCGACGAGATCCTGCCGTTCACCCGGTCCGCGATGGACAATTACTACTGATCGCTATTACGGATCTTCTGCGGCCTGATAGAGCAGGGTCTCGTCGGTCAGGATCGCCCGGACCGAGGCGGTGAGCGACGCTCGGGCCAGTTCCGCCCGAAGGAGATCGAGGAACGCCGCAGGATCCTTGATCGAGATCTCGTCGATGCAGTCGGCCTCGAAACCTGACGCGCCCGGGGCGGCAGGTCGAGCGTGGTTCTGAATATAGCTGCCGCGCGGGTCGATCGCCCTGATCGCGGCGGCCAAGCGCGGACCGAAGGCGCATGACCACAGGTCGAGAAATTCAGTCGGTCCAAGAGGTGCCGCGCGGCGGATCGCCATGAACAGCTTGCGCCGGCGCGGTTCGCCCGGTTCGAACACGACCTCATCGGTCAGCAGCGCGAAACGCGCGACTGGGCGGGCGAAGGTCTCCGCCTCGTCGGCCTTGGTCACGCTGCCCGATCGGTCGGCGATATGGGCCTGCCGCGTCGCCTCGCTGCGATACCACACCAATGCCACGCCATCGCAGACGAGCGGTTCCAGCCCGGCGCTCGGCAACGGCACCGGGTCGCACTGGACGTAGCGCCGGATGTTTCGCCAGCGCGGCAGGCTCATGCCCAGCGCGCCATGCTGCCGCCAGCGCCGGACGAATTCCTCCGGACCGAAGGCCGGATGGCGCTCGGCGAAGTAGATCAGCTTTGGGTGCGGCGTCGCTGCTATCATATAGTTGATATATGCCATCTGTAATGCGATGAAAACAGAATCGGGGAGGGGAGGCCATGGCGGGGAAGGCCGGCTTGTTTCAGCCGATCGCGCTCAGGGACGTCACCGCGCGCAATCGGATCTGCATCTCGCCGATGCAGCAATTCATGGCCGGCCAGGACGGCATGCCCGTCGACTGGCACCTGGTCCATCTGGGTCAGTTCGCCATGGGCAATGCCGGGATCGTCTTCACCGAAGCGATGGCGATCGATCCGCGCGGCCGAATTTCCTATGGCGACATGGGCCTCTGGTCCGAAGAGCAGGCCATGGCGCTGCGTCGCCTGACCGGGTTCATCAAGTCCCTGGGTGCGGTGCCGGGGATCCAGATTTCCCATGCCGCGCGTCGCGGGGCCATCAGCCGGCCCTGGGAGGGCAAGAGCCCGTTGACCGCGGCCGACGCCGCCCGCGGCGAGCCGCCCTGGACGCTGTGGGGGCCGAGCGCCGTGCCGAGCCGACCGTCCGCCCAGACGCCGATCGAGATGGATCCGGCGATGATCGAGGAGGTCGAGGCGGCCTATGTCCGGGCGGCGGTGCTGGCCGACCGGGCCGGGTTCGAGGCGCTCGAACTGCATGGCGGCCACGGTTATATGATCCATTCCTTTCTCTCGCCGCTGGCCAATCTCCGCGCCGACGGCTACGGCGGCAGCCGGGCGAACCGGATGCGGTTCGCCTTGGAGGTGGCCTCCCGCGTGCGCGCCGCCTGGCCGGCGGCCAAGCCGTTGTTCTTCCGGGTTTCGGCCATCGATGGCGTGCCCGGGGGCTGGGATCTGCAGGATACGCTGGCGCTGGTGCCGGAACTGATGCGCTGCGGCGTGGATGTGATCGACGTCTCTTCCGGCGGCCTCACGGGACTGTCGTCGAACGCGTCGGATTTCGCCCGCACACCCGGCTACCATGTTCCGCTGGCGGCGGAAATCCGACGGGTGACCGGCGCTCTGACCCAGGTCGTCGGCCTGATCACCGAGGCGGAGCAGGCGCAAAGCATCATTGCCGACGGCAGCGCCGATCTGGTCGCGATCGCGCGCGAGGTGCTGCGCGATCCATTCTGGGCGGCCCATGCCGCCGAGCGGCTAGGCGATGAGGCGTTCGGCGCCTGGCCGAAGCCCTACGCCTGGTGGCTGCAGGCCCGCAGCCGGCATCTGAGCGGCCGATAGCCCTGAGTCACGGTGCAACTGGCGGCCGCAACCTGTCGGACCGGCGCTGTTACGGCGACCGGCGCCGTGATAATTTTGCGCATGGCGTCCGACCGATCCATGCTCCGCGCCCGATCTCAGGTGCTGCCAGATGACCTATTGGGGCCTTTCAGAGGATATGGCGCATGCAGCGGGTGACGATCAGCATGTCGGATGGCTTCGCCGAAGAGCTGGAAGCCTTCATGGCCTCGCACGGCTACGACAACCGATCGGAGGCGCTGCGCGATCTGGCAAGGTCCGGCCTGGAGCGCGCCAAGGTGGCCGAGGCCACGACGGGACAATGCGTGGCGACGCTGACCTACGTCTTCGACCAGCATGTGCGCGAGATCCCGAAGCGCCTGGCCGAGAGCTACCATGATCATCACGATCTGGCGGTCGCGACCATGCGGGTTCACCTCGATCACGAGAACTGCCTGGAGGTGGCCGTGCTCCGCGGCGAGACCGACAGCGTGCGCGCCTTCGCCAAGGGTGTCACTGCCGAACGGGGCGTTCGGCACGGCCAGGTCAATTTCATCCCGGTCGAGATCGAGGTCGAGCACCATCGCCACGGCGCCAGCGAGGCCGCTCATCTCCATGCCCATCCGAAGGGTTAAGCTGCCGGGAGATCGACCTCGAGACGATCGTAGCCGCGCGCGCGGTAGATGATGGCGGACACGATCCAGCTCAGCACGAACACGGCGATGATCAGATAGCCGATGGTGCCGAAATTGTCGTTGAGCGCGCCGATGCCGTCCCAGAACGTGCCCTCGAACCCGAATTGATCGCCGACCAGGCCCAACGCTTCGATGCCGCCGACCAGCAGCGCCACGACCACCGACACGAAGGTGATGGTCATGTTGTAATAGAGCTTGCGGATCGGCTTGACGAAGGCCCAGCCATAGGCGCCGAGCATGAGAATGCTGTCGGTCGTGTCGACGAGCGACATGCCCGCCGTGAACAGGGCCGGAAACACCAGGATCGACCAGATCGACAGGCCTTCCGACGCCTGGGCGGCGGAAATGCCGAGCAGTCCCACCTCCGTCGCCGTATCGAAGCCGAGGCCGAACAGCACACCCAGCGGATACATGTGCCAGCTCTGGCGGATCATCCGGAACAGGGGCCGGAACAGGCGCGCGAGCAGCCCTCGTCCGGCCAGCAGCATGTTCAGATCCTCTTCCACATAGGGTGCCCCGGCCTTCACCCGGCGGAAGGTGCGATAGACCGTGACCAGGATCACGATGTTCATCGCCGCGATGGCGAGCAGGAACAGCGCCGACACCAGCGTGCCGATCACCCCGCCGATGCTCTTGAAGGCCTCGAACTGATCCTTGAACGCGGTCGCCGTAACGGCAATCGCGACGGAGGCCAGGACCACGATCGTCGAATGGCCGAGCGAGAAGAAGAAGCCGACCGCCACCGGCCGCTTGCCGTCCTGCATCAGCGTGCGGGTGACATTGTCGATGGCCGCGATATGGTCGGCGTCGACGGCATGGCGCAGGCCAAAGCCGTAGGCCAACAGGGCAGTTCCGAGCAGCACCGGATGGTCATGGAACGCCGTGAAGGCCCAGGCCCAGGCCCCGAGATTCGCTGCGATCAGGATGGCATAGACGACGGCCGCTCGAAGGCGGAGGTTGCCGGTCGCCTCATCGAAGATCGCTGAAAACATCCGCGTCATCGGCACCCCTGGCTCTGTGATCATTCATACTATTTTGAATGAAAGTATGATGTCCAGAGGCGCGCGTCGCGGCATTCGCTGCCGCGACCACGGGGGCATCCCAAAACGCGGCTTGGCGACGCGGGCGGTCTTGAGCCTCAGGCCGGCCAACCCGCGTGATAGGCTTCGAACCGGCTGCGATTTTCATCGACGCTGAGCTTGCGTCCGGCCTGGGGGAATGCCCGCTGCGGGCAGGCGGGCCGGTCGCATACCCGGCATCCGCCGCCGATCGGGGTGGCGGCCGAGGCATCCGACAGGTTCAGCCCCTTCGAATAGACGAGACGGCTCGCGTGTTGCGCGTCGCAGCCGAGCCCGACGGCGAATGACTTCGGCATTCCGACGCCTCATTTACGCAAATTACGCAAAGCCGTCCGCTATCTTGTACACGGTTTGGTGGGGCGTGAGACGCCAGAAAGCGTATATTGCGAATTCGTCCGGTGCAAATGAGGAAGCCGACCCGACATGAGCGATGGTGAAGTCAAGTTCGCAGCTGAATTCCCGCCGGCGACGCGGGAACAGTGGCGTGCCGTCGTCGACAAGGCCCTTAAAGGCGCGTCGTTCGAGAAGCGCCTCGTCACGCGCCTCTACGAAGGCATTGCCGTCCAGCCGCTCTATACGGCGGAGGATTGGCCGGCATCCGGCGATCCCTCGGGCTTCCCGGGCTTCCAGCCCTTCACGCGGGGTGCCCATGCCGGCGGTGCCGGTCCCGACGGGTGGGCGGTGCTGACCGAACATTCGCTTGCCGATCCGAAACGGGCGAACAAGGCGATCCTGGACGACCTGATGCGCGGCGCCACCGCGATCGACCTGCATTTCGACCGCGCCGACGCCCCCGGCATCGCCATCGATACGCTCGACGATCTCGATCTGGTTCTGGACGAGCTGCTGCTCGCGCTGGTTCCGCTGTCACTCGATGCCGGCGATCAGGCGATCGCGGCCGTGGCGATGCTGGCGGCGCTGTGGCAACGCCGCGGCGTGGCGCCGGCCGAGGCGCAGGGCGCCTTCAATGTCGATCCGATCGGCACGCTCGCGCGTTCAGGCAGCCTCGGCGGCAGCATCGAGCAGGCCTTGGCGCGGATGACGGAACTCGCGGCCTGGACCGGCCGGACCTATGCCAAGGTGACGGCCGTCGGCGTCGACAGTTCGCCCTATTACGAGGCCGGTGCCACGGAGACCCAGGATCTGGCGGCCGCCATGGCGACCGGTGTCGCCTATCTCCGGGCACTGACTGCGGGCGGCCTCACGATCGACGCCGCCCTCGGCCAGATGAGCTTCACCATGGCGGTCGGCTGCGACCAGTTCCTGTCGATCGCCAAGCTGCGCGCCGCGCGCCGGCTCTGGGCGCGCATCGCCGAGGCCTGCGGTGCTTCGGAGGGTGCCCGGTCGATGCGTCTCACCGCGCGCACCGCCCGGCGCATCATGTCCCAGCGCGATCCGTGGGTGAATATGCTCAGGACGACGGTCGCGGGCTTCGCCGCCGGCGCCGGCGGTGCCGACAGCGTCTCGATCCTGCCGTTCGATGCGGCGCTCGGCATTTCGGACGATTTCGGCCGACGTATCGCCCGGAATATCCAGGTGCTGCTGCGCGAGGAATCCCATGTGGCGCGCGTGATCGATCCGGCCGGCGGCTCCTGGTATGTCGAGAGCCTGACCGACCAGCTGGCGAACGCCGCCTGGGTCGAATTCCAGTCGATCGAAGGTCGGGGCGGTATCGCCGCGGTGCTGGCCGACGGCAGCTTCGCCGGCGAGATCAAGGCGTCCTGGGCCGAACGGCAGAAGAACATCGCGCGCCGCAAGGACCCGCTGACCGGCGTCAGCGAATTCCCCAATATCCTGGAAGAACCGGTCGTGCGCGAGCCGCAGGCGCCGCGCGTCCGGGCGAAGGCTTCGGCCGCCCATGCCCCGATCGCCGCGATCGGCGATGCGGTCGCGGCATTCGAGGCCGGTGCGCAGCTCGCCGCTGTCACGGCAGCGCTGACGGCCGGCGCGCCGGCCCGGGTCGAGCCGTTGCCCAACCATCGCTTCCATGAAGATTTCGAAGCGCTGCGCGATGCCGCCGATCGCTACAAGGCGGCCACGGGCGCCTGGCCCACGATCTTCCTCGCCAACATGGGCACGGTCGCCCAGCACACGGCCCGTTCGACCTTCTCGAAGAATTTCTTCGAGGCGGGCGGCATCCAGGCCTTGGGCAACAACGGCTTCATCGAGCCTGCCGCGGCAGCCGAGGCCTTCACCCAAAGCGGCGCCAGGATTGCGATCCTTTGCGGCGTTGATGCGTTATACGAGACGCATGCCGTGCCGTTCGCCGCCGCCCTCAAGCAGGCAGGCGTCCAGCACTTGTTCCTGGCCGGCAATCCGGGCGAGCGCCGCGAGGAGTATGAACAGGCCGGCATCGACGAGTTCATATCGATCGGCGCGGACGTGCTTGCCGTCCTCAGGTCCACGCTGGTGCGTTCGGGAGTAGCATTGTGAAAACCATCATTCCGGATTTCACCCAAGTTGCCCTCGGCGGCTCCCGTTCGGAAGCGTCCGAAACGCTCTGGCGCGACCGGTTCACCGCGGAAACCGGCGGCACGCCGGAGGCGCAGCTCTGGCACACCCCCGAAGGCATCGGCATCAAGCCGCTGTTCGCGGCCGAGGATCTGATCGGGCTCGACCATCTGCAGACGATGCCGGGGATCGTGCCGTTCGTGCGCGGGCCCTATCCGACCATGTATGTCGACAAGCCCTGGACGGTGCGCCAATACGCCGGTTTCTCGACCGCCCAGGCGTCGAACGCCTTCTACCGGCGCAATCTCGCCGCCGGGCAGAAGGGTCTGTCGGTCGCGTTCGACCTCGCCACCCACCGCGGCTACGACAGCGACCATCCGCGCGTCGCGGGCGATGTCGGCATGGCCGGGGTCGCGATCGATTCCATCCTGGACATGAAGACCCTGTTCGACGGCATCCCGCTCGACCAGATGTCGGTCTCCATGACCATGAACGGCGCGGTGCTGCCGGTGCTGGCGGGATATATCGTGGCGGCGGAAGAGCAGGGCGTCTCGCCGGACAAATTGAGCGGCACCATCCAGAACGACATCCTGAAGGAGTTCATGGTCCGCAACACCTATATCTATCCGCCCGCGCCCTCGATGCGGATCATTTCGGACATCTTCGCCTATACCTCGCAGCACATGCCGAAGTTCAATTCGATCTCGATCTCCGGCTACCATCTGCAGGAGGCAGGTGCTACGGCCGACCTGGAGCTTGCCTACACGCTCGCCGACGGGGTCGAGTACGCCCGGGCCGGCCTGGCCGCCGGCCTCACCATCGACCAGTTCGCGCCGCGCCTGTCGTTCTTCTGGGCGATCGGCATGAACTTCTTCATGGAAGTCGCCAAGATGCGCGCCGGGCGCCTGTTGTGGGCGAAGCTGATCAAGGGCTTCGATCCGAAGAGCGACAAGTCGCTGTCGCTCAGGACCCACTCCCAGACCTCGGGCTGGAGCCTGACGGCGCAGGATGTGTTCAACAACGTGACGCGCACCTGCATCGAGGCGATGGCCTCGACCCAGGGCCATACCCAGTCGCTGCACACCAACGCGCTCGACGAGGCGCTGGCGCTGCCGACCGACTTCTCCGCGCGCATCGCCCGCAATACCCAACTGTTCCTGCAGCAGGAAAGCGGCACCACCCGCGTGATCGACCCGTGGGGCGGCAGCTATTATGTCGAGCGGCTGACCCGGGAACTGGCGGCCAAGGCCTGGGGCCATATCCAGGAGGTCGAGGCCACCGGCGGCATGGCGAAGGCGATCGAGACCGGCATGCCGAAGCTGCGCATCGAGGAAGCCTCCGCGCGCACCCAGGCCCGCATCGATTCCGGCCGGCAGACCGTGGTCGGCGTCAATAAATACCGGCTCGACGAAGCGGAAACGATCGACGTGCTGAAGGTCGATAATTCGGCGGTTCGGATCCAGCAGATCGAACAGCTGAAACGGCTGCGAGCCGAGCGGGACAGCGTCCGCTGCAACCAGACTTTGGAAGCGCTGACGAACGCGGCCGCCAGCAACAGCGGCAACCTGCTGGCGCTGTCCGTCGACGCGATCCGCGCGCGCGCCACCGTCGGCGAGATTTCCGATGCGCTGGAGAAGGTGTTCGGCCGCCACAAGGCGGAGGTCCGGACGATCTCGGGCGTGTATCTGGGCGAGGTCGGCCGCAAGGCCGACGCGGTCGACCAGGTTCGCGCCATGGCCGACAAGTTCATGGCGGACGACGGTCGCCGTCCGCGCATCATGGTCGCCAAGATGGGGCAGGATGGTCATGACCGCGGGCAGAAGGTCATCGCCACCGCCTTCGCCGACCTGGGCTTCGACGTCGATGTCGGGCCCTTGTTCCAGACGCCGGAAGAGTCGGCGCGTCAGGCGGTCGAAAACGACTGCCATATCGTGGGCGTGAGCTCGCTCGCCGCCGGCCACCTGACGCTCGTCCCGCAGTTGAAGGGTGCGCTCGAAGCCTTGGGCGCCGGCGACATGCTGATCGTCGTCGGCGGCGTCGTGCCGCCCCAGGACTACGACGCGCTCTACAAGGCCGGCGCCACGGCGATTTTCCCGCCGGGCACGGTCATCAGCGAAGCGGCCGTCAATCTGCTGCGCATCATGAACGAGAAATACGGCTACACATCGCTGGCGGCGTGACAACGGGCCTTTCAGTGATGCCGACCTGGTCGCTGTTTCGGGGATCTACGAAATCGGTGGGCCGTCTCAGGCGAAGCTGAAGGGCACGACGTCGCCCACCACATAGCCGCGCTCGGCCGGAAAGCGCCGGGCGAAGCGTGTCTGGGCACCAAGCTGCTCGTGCGCGTACAGCACCATTTCGCGCCCGGCCTGCCACTCATGCGCCAGGGGGTCCTCGGCGCTCGGATCCCTCATCCGAACCTTGGCCAGGAACGGGCGATCGCCCGGTGCGATGAAGATGTCGGACAGGATGATCTGGCGGATTTGGACGCGCCTTGCCTCGCTCGCTTGCGGGGCGAGATCCGCTTGCACCTCGTCCAGCGCTTCGACCGCCCGCTGCCGCATCGGCAACCGGGCCTGGATCTGCTGGATCGTCGCCCGAGCGGTCTCGATGTCCATCCTGGTCTTGCGCCGGGCGCGCGCCAGCGCGTGCTTATGCGCCCACACCTGATTGCAGGCGCGCACGATCGCATCGACCTGTGCGGCCAGGATGATGAGGACGGCGATGCAGCACAGCAACAGGACGCCTTCGAGCGAGCCCGAGGCCACGAAATCGTCCCAAAGGGAGAGCAGAGAGGCGTCGATCATTCCGCCGCCTCGACCTCAGTCGCCTGGCTCGCATCGATCTCGGCCAGAGCGAACTCGCGCTTGGAGCCGAAACGCTGCTGGGCCACCGACAGGCACAGATTGCCGTTACGACCCCAGACGCGAACCAGACGCGGCTTGCGCCACACATCGGGGTCCGGCGCACGCAGGCCGCCGCCGGTACGCACGACGACGGGCTGGCGCACCGCGACATAATCGATGTGGGCGCCGACCGTCTGGGGCGTGCCGAACTCATAGAGCAGTTCGAGCCGCTCGCGGCGCGGCTGCGCGATGTCTCTGCGCCAGTTCGAGATTTTGCCTTCCAGATGGGAATGCTCGCGTTCGAGCCGATGCTCTTCTCTCTCGACTGCCGCCAACTGCCGCTTCGCTTCGGCCAGTTCGGCCAGGGCTTCTGCCGCCGCCACCATCGCTTCGGGCAGTCCGATCGCTTTGCCGAAGCCTCTGGTGAGGGTCAGCGGAAGCCGATGGGCCAGGAGCAGCAGCACCAGGCCGACGCCTAAGACCCATAGAAGCGTGACGATATCCATCAAGGAACTCGCAGATGGGCGGTCCTGCCACCCCGACGTTCCGACACATAAGCAGTCGATCGCGGTGAAGAAGCGCGCGCTTTACACGCCTGCTATCGGAATCGAGCGCCATCGAGATCGCGGAAAGGCCCGCTGGCGCCCGCCGCGGTTGGCGGTTAGCCTGGAGTCCCAGCTCTCAACAGGTCCTTCCCATGACCATCACGCTTCACACCTGGAACACGCCGAACGGCCGCAAGATCAGCGTGGCGCTCGAAGAGATGGGGCTGCCCTACATCGTGAAACCGGTGAACATCTCGCAGGGCGAGCAGCATCATCCGGACTTTCTGCGCATCAGCCCGAACAACCGGATCCCCGCCATCGTCGATACCGAGGCGCCGGACGGGCAACCGATCAGCGTGTTCGAATCCGGGGCGATCCTGCTCTATCTCGGCGAAAAGACCGGCCAGTTCCTGCCGGCGTCGCTGCGCCGGCGGGTGCCGGTAACCGAATGGCTGATGTGGCAGATGGGCGGCTTCGGGCCGATGCTGGGGCAGGTCCATCACTTCCGCATGGTAGCAAACCCGGCCGATCAGGCCTATGGGCTGAAGCGCTATTCCGACGAGACCCGCCGGCTCTATGGCGTGCTCGACCGGCGGCTCGGCGAGGTCGAGTTCCTGGCCGGCGCGCTGTCGATCGCGGATTTCGCGGTGCTCGGCTGGGCCTGGCGCCACGAGCGCCATCAGGTCTCGCTGGACGAGTTCCCGAACGTCAAACGCTGGTACGAGACCCTGTTCGAACGCCCCGGCGTCCAGCGCGGTTTCGCGGTCAAGCTGGATGATGCCGGATGAGGCTAGCCTGATCCGAGCAGCGAGACCAGTTCCGGCACCCAGGACAGCAGGGTCTCCATGATGACCGGCGCGTTCTTCTTGTAGTCGCTCAGCTGGCGTTCATGGTCGGCCGCACCCGGATCCCGTGGAATATCGGAGATGCCGCGCAGGATCAGCCATGGGATGCGGTTCAAGGCGCAGACTGCGGATATCGCGGCCGACTCCCAATCCGCGCCCATCACGTCCAGTGCTCGAAGCGGCGCCAGATCCGCGTGCGTCATGTCGTGATCGGCGCTCGCCAGCGCCCCCAGGTGGCAGCGCCCGGAAATCGCCGCCAATGCCGGCCAGGCCGGAGACATGGTCTCCGCACCCATCCCAGGACGCTTGTCGTGGCAATCATACTGCAGCGTTCTCGTCGCTTGGATGATGTCGAAGACCCGGCGCGACGGATCGACGCCGCCGCAGGTGCCGAGCACGACCAGGCGATCGACCGCCCATTTGTCGATGCCGAACTGGCAGGCGCCGGCGGCCCGGACCTTCGTGCGGCGGCTATGGAAGAACACGCAAGGATGGCCGCCGATGCTGGTGCCCCAATATTCGCCATAGGGATAGATCGCGGGGGCGGTCACCTCCCAAATCTGTTTGAGCACGCGCCACTCCGTGCCGGAGCAGATTTGAAGTCCGATCGCCATGGTCGCCGATGCCCTTTCCGTCGAACGCCCAACGAAACTATCAATCCCGCCAAAGCCATGCCACGATCCCGGGCGACCCATCTCCCGAACCTTGCCTTCAAGGAGTCTCCCCCGATGATGCTCAATCGCCGTAGCCTGCTCGGGCTCGCTGCCGGTCTGACCTTGGCGCTGGGTGGTGTCGCCCATGCGGCCGATCCGATCCGGGTCGGCACCGACGCGACGTTCCCGCCGTTCGAATACAGCGAGAACGGCAAGCGCGTAGGCTTCGACGTCGAGCTGATCGAGGCGATCGGCAAGGTGCTGGGCCGGCCGATCGAATGGACCGAGATCGATTTCAAGGGGCTGGTGCCGGGCCTGATCGCCAACCGCTTCGACGTCGCGGCATCGGCGATCTACATCACCGACGAGCGCGCCAAGGTCGTCGATTTCACCGATTCCTACTATCCGGGCGGGTTGGTCATCATGACCAAGACCGGCAATACCGCGATCAAGGGGCCTGACGATCTGGCCGGCAAGAAGGTCTCGGTCCAGGTCGGCACCAAGTCGGTGGGGTACCTCAAGGACAAATACCCGAACATCGAGCGGGTCGAGGTCGAGAAGAACCAGGAGATGTTCGAGCTGGTCGAATCCGGCCGCGCCGATGCCGCCGTCACCGGCAAGCCCGCCGCCAAGGTCTATGCCAAGGCACGCGGCACATTGCAGGTGGTCGAGCCGTCGCTGACGGTCGAGGAATATGCGTTTGCGCTCCGCAAGGACGAGGGCGACCTGATCAAGCAGTTCAACGCCGCGCTGAAGACGCTGAAGGCCGACGGTACCTACGACAAGCTGGTGGCCAAGTACCTCTGATCCCGCGATGGATCTCGACTTCTCCCCAGTCTGGGACGGCTGGCGGGATCTGGCCCACGGTGCCCTGATCACGATCGAGGTCACCGTGGGCGCGATCATCCTCGGCTGCCTGATCGGGCTCGCGATCGGCCTCGGCCGGCTCGATCCGCAGAGGCGCGTGGTCTACGGGCTCTGTACCGCTTATGTCAGCTTCATCCGCGGCACGCCGCTGCTGGTGCAGCTGTTCATCTGGTTCTTCGGCCTGCCGCATTTCGGGCTCAACTTCCCGGCCTTCTTCTGCGGCATCGTCGGCATGGGCATCTATAGCGGCGCCTATGTCTCGGAAATCGTGCGCGGCGCCATCCAGTCGGTCGAGCGCGGCCAGATGGAGGCGGCGCGCTCGCTCGGCATGCCCTATCGGATGGCGATGCGCGAGATCGTGGTGCCCCAGGCCCTGGTGCGCATGATCCCGCCGCTCGGCAACGAGTTCGTGGCACTCATCAAGAATTCCTCCCTGGTCTCGCTGCTCACCATCGCCGACCTGATGCATGAGGGGCAGAAGATCATCAGCACCTCCTACCGCTCGCTCGAGGTCTATCTGGCGATCGCGCTCGTCTATTTCGTGCTGACCAATCTCACGGGCCTGGGCCTGCGCGTGATCGAACGCCGCCTCGGCGCCGGAGGGTTGGTCTGATGGGCGCGGAGCCGATCGTCAGCGCCCGCGGCCTGACCAAAAGCTTCGGGCCGGTCGCCGTGCTGAAGGGTGTCGACTTCGACATCATGCCGTCGAAGGTTAGCGTCGTGATCGGGCCCAGCGGGTCGGGCAAGAGCACGCTGCTCCGCTGCTGCAACGGGCTGGAGACGGCCGACGGCGGCACGATCCGGATCTGCGGCCAGACCCTGGTCGCGGACGGGCGCATGCTGCCCGAGGCGGCGTTGAACGCGCTGCGCCGCCAGGTCGGCATGGTGTTCCAGTCGTTCAACCTGTTCCCGCATCTGACGGTGCTGGGCAATGTCACGATCGGCCCGCGCAAGCTGCGCGGGTTGTCGGTCGCCGACGCAGAGGCCGCGGCGCGCAAGCTGCTCGACAAGGTCGGGCTCGCGCACAAGGCCGATGCCTTTCCGGCGACCCTATCAGGTGGCCAGAAACAGCGCGTCGCCATCGCCCGCGCGCTCGCCATGGAGCCGCAGGTCATGCTGTTCGACGAGCCGACCTCCGCACTCGACCCGGAACTGGTCGGCGAGGTGCTGCAGGTGATGAAGGCGCTGGCGGCCGAGGGCATGACCATGATGGTCGTGACCCACGAGATGGGCTTCGCCCGCGAGGTTGCCGATACGGTCGCGGTCATGGATCACGGCGTGGTGCTGGAAGCCGGCCCGCCGGCGCAGATCTTCGACGCCCCGCAGCATCCGCGGACGCGCGAATTCCTCCAGGCCGTCACCCGGCGGGGCTAACCCTCGACGATGGCGTCGGGCCGATCGCCGCCCTCGACCAGTTCCTCATGCCAATGACCCTGGGCATCCTGGAACGAAATGGCGGCTTCCTCGCCCGACAGCTGCTGCTCCATGGCGGCGCGCTCGGCTGCGCGGCGGGCCTTGTCGTGGGAGCCGAAGGTCTCGGAATAGGCGCCGGCGGACTTATAGGCCCAGCCGCCGTCATGCTCGACGATCTTGTACACGACCCTGGCCATCACGCTTTCCTCCTGAAGATCCGCAACCGTCAACGCTCGGAAGAGCGTGACGGTTGCGTGATCCATCGGGTCAGGCGGCGCCGGCACGCCGCGGCAGGCGCCAGTTGGTGCGGACGAAGTGGCAGGTATAGCCGTTCGGAATCCGCTCCAGGTAATCCTGATGCTCGGGCTCGGCCTCCCAGAAATCGCCGGCCGGAACGACCTCGGTCACGACCTTGCCGGGCCACAGATCGGACGCATCGACATCCTTGATCGTGTCGAGCGCCACGCGCTTCTGTTCCTCGCTGGTGTAGAAAATCGCCGAGCGATAGCTGGCGCCGCGATCGTTGCCCTGGCGGTTGAGCGTCGAGGGATCGTGGATCTGGAAGAAGAATTCCAGCAGGGTCCGGTAATCGAGCTTGGCCGGATCGTAGAAGATCTCGATCGCCTCGGCATGGTTGCCGTGGTTGCGATAGGTCGCATTCGGCACTTCGCCGCCGGTATAGCCGACGCGGGTGGAGATCACGCCCGGATAGCGGCGGATCAGATCCTGCACGCCCCAGAAGCAGCCACCGGCGAGAACGGCACGTTCCTTGGTCATCATACCCTCCACTTCGTCCGGGCGGCCCGGTTGCCCTCTGGGCCTGCCCGCTTCGTTACCCCGAAATGTGGGGTGGCCCGGCCGATTTGTCCAATCACGGCCGCGATAGAGTCACGATCGATTCCGGGGCGAGGATGGGTTACTCCGCCGGTTCCTGCCGCGCACGGCCCAATATGACGGTCGGCACCTGGGTCACCATCAGGGCGATGACGATCGCCACGACGAACATCGCCCAGAACATCAGATGCAGCGAATGCTGCAGGGCCAGCCGTACCGTCGGGTCGCCGGCGATCGTGCCGGCGGGCGATTGCAGCAGCTGCTGCAGCTGATCGGCGGTGATCGCGACGCCGCTCGTGCCGTGGGCCAGGCTGAAATTCACCACGGCGCCGAACACGGTGGCGCCGACGGTGCTGCCGAGGTTGCGCGAGAAGATGTTGGACGCGGTCACGCTGCCGCGCTGGGACCAGTCGACGATTTCCTGGATCAGCACCAGCGCGCTCACGCTCAACAGGCCCATGCCCAGCCCCATGACCAGCGAGCCCGCGGCGGCGGCCATGGGCGAGCTGTCCGGTCCCAGCATCACGAAGAAGATGGCACCGGTCGGGATCAGGGCGCCGCCGATCAGCATGATGCGGCGCAATCCCACGCGCTGGAACGAGCGGGCGGCGATGGTGGCGCCGGTCGGCCAGCCCAGCACCATCATGGTGAGCGCCAGGCCGGCGACGATCGCGGAGCGCTGCAGCACGACCTGAACATACATCGGCAGAAAGGTGGTGAGGCCCATCAGCGCCATGCCGGCCAGCAGCGTGGCACCATTCGCGGTCGCGATCGGCCGCCGGCGCCAGAGCGCGAACGAGATCATCGGATCGGGCGCGCGGCGTTCCTGCAGCACGAACAGGACGGCACTCAAGAGGAACAGGCCACCGGCGCCGAGCGTCGCGCTCTCGTTCAGGCTGCCGGCCTCGGTCAGCGCGAACATCAGCGCGGCGATCGCGACCGAGAACAAGGCGGCGCCTAGGTAGTCGATCGAGCGCTTTTGCGGCTGGACGTTCTCCTTCAGGAAGAAGGTGAAGCCCAAGGCGGCGGCGAGGCCGATCGGCGCGTTGATCCAGAACACCCAGGCCCAGGACAGGTCCTGGATAATCAGGCTGCCGGCGAGCGGCCCCAGCACCGCCGAGAAAGCCCAGACGCTGGCGAGCCAGCCCTGGACCTTGCCGCGTTCGTTTGCCGGGTAGAGATCGGCGACGATGGTGAGCGCCACCGGCTGCACGGCACCGGCGCCGATGCCCTGGATCAGCCGGAACACGATCATCGACGGCATTGACCAGGCGAACCCGGCCAGCAACGATCCGGCGACGAAGATCGTGATGCCGACCAGCATGATCGGCTTGCGGCCGTAGAGATCGCTCAATTTGCCGAACACGACCGTCATGGCGGTCTGGGTCAGCAGGAACGAGGAAAACACCCAGCTGTAGAGATTGAGCCCGCCCAGTTCCGCCACGATCTGCGGCATCGCGGTCGAGATGATCGTCGCCTCGATCGCCACCATGAACATCGAGGCCATGACCGCTGCCACGACGAAGCCGCGAGACGTTTTCTGAGATTGGGACACGGTCTCGGTACCTCGTTCGACGCGATCGAAAAGCTTATGAAGCTAAGCATTATTTGGCGCGCGATTTTGCCGGCAGGAAAGATGCCTAAACGGCAACCCTGGACAGCAAAAAGGGGAGAGCGGCGAACCACTCTCCCCCATCTTGCCGCTCGGACCGATTAGAACTTGAGCGAGGTCTCGAAGATCAACGCGGTGGAGTTCGAGTCCTTCGCGTAGATGTTCTGCGCCCCCGAAGCCAACGGCACATACTTGCCACCGGCGTCATAGAGCGCTTCCTGCACGAAACCGACGAGGGCGACGCCCGGTCCGACGGTGTAGGTGCCGCCGAGCTGGATTTCGTCCTCGGTCGCCGCACGCTTCACGTTCGCATCGCCGGTGATGCCCTCGAACATGCCGCGCGACCATTCCGCACCGAGCCGGATCGCGCCGACGGTATAGGAAACGTTGAAGTCGAGCTGCTTATTGATCATTTCGTCGGTCTTCTGGACGAAAGTCGTGGCAGCGCCCGCCGCATTGAACGCTGTTGCCGTCTCAGCACCGGTGAACAGGCCGCCCGGGATCGCCTGGGTCTGTTCATAGTCGAAGCCGAGTTCGAACGGACCGTAATCGACCTGGACGCCGGCGTTATAGACCTGCGGATCCGCCGACTGCGTACCGCCGCCGCCCTGGATCGAGCAAGACCCGGTCGCAACCTGGGAAGCCGACTCGCCGAGCGGGATCGTATCGCTCGAGCTGACGCCGCACTTGCGGCTGGCGGTCGAGTAACCGACCGTGCCGATCACCTTGGCCGGACCGAAGGCGCCGGACCATTGCCCGCCCAAGGACCAGTAATTATAGGCCGACTCGTTGTTCTGGTAGCTGGGGGTCAAGCCGTTGACGATACGATCGGTCAGGCCGCTGTTGTCGCCGACGTTGCCGGGACCATAGGTGTGCCCGCCGCCCTTGTCCGGGGTGAAGCTGGCGCTCAGCTGGAAGCCCGCGACGGTCGGGCTGTAGTAGGCAACCTTGGTGCCGCGGCCATCGAGGTTGAAGGTCGTGAAGTTATAGACCGGGGTGTTCAGCCACTGCAGATCGGCTGAGTTGGCGCCGATGTTGCTGTCGCCGTTGGCAGCGCCGGCATTGATGCCGGTCGCGATGTTGCGGCGGACGTCGCTGTCGTCGCCGAGGCGGACTTCACCCCAGACGGCGGCGTTCTTCAAGTACAGGTAGCTGTCCTTGATCGTCGTGTTGTTCGACGACTGATAGCCGTTGACAGTGTTTGCGGCGGCGTTCGGCGCACTGAACGCGTTCAAACGGGTCCAGACGCCGGCGGTGATGCCGTTCGAGAAGGTGGTCGACCCGATGAAGCGGATCAGGAAGTAGTCCTGAACGCTGATCGGCTCGCGCTTGTAGGCGACATCGCCCGGCTCGTCGTCCTGCTGAACGAAGGCGCCGACGCCGGCGTAATACTGGCCACCGATCTTGAATTGGATCGGCGTATCCGTGGTCGCGGTCTGAGCGAACGCGCCGTTCGAGAACAGTCCGGCGGCGACGAGCGCAGAGGTTCCCAATAGGAGTTTCTTCATCTTGATGGCAGCCTTCCAAAGTCCCGGTTCCCTCGCGGAAACCAGATAGCCGCGACCAGCCCCCACGCCGGCGCAGCACCAAAATCACCATCCCAAGCCGGAGGGTACGAAATGGTTGTGACGGGTCAAGCGGCGTGCGCCTTAGGGCGGTACCATTTCGAAACGCTGTTGCCGAGATGGCACATATTTGCAGTCATCGGCCCAGACTTTTTAAGTCTGATATCTTATCGAAACGGTATTGGCGCCTAGATCACGCGAGAGTGATAACCAATCCCAGTCAATGCCGCACAATATGCAAGCAGCGTCGGGTCTACGGTCTCGGATTTTCCCGCCGTCTACTGTCCGGCAACTGTAAAATATCTGAAATACGGCGTAGTTATCCGATCTATCCTTTTCAAGAGGGGTGCTGTCGGGTGCGACATACAGGCGCGGGGAAACCTCCCACCGCTCCTGTCGGACTCCCCGCCGCCGGCCATCCGCGCCCCATCGCGGATCGGCGGCGGGGGTTCACCTTTGCCCCAAATTCCGTTCGGGTCTGCCCACGTCGTGATCTGCGCGTCTTCGTCGCACCGATCGTCGAAACCGACCCGAATCCGCAATTTTACTAGGGCCGCGACTGCGCACCTGCCTTTGGTGCAGATCTCACGCGACATTCTGCGCCTTCAACCGATCGGCGGTCGAACCTATGTGAACGCGAAGCGAGCGCTTTTTCGAAGAGGCGGGGAATGACGGTTGCCATGTTCCGGGTCCGGGTTTCTTACCGCGCCGACGGTCGCTGACGATGGAAATCCGTCATCTGCGCTATTTCGTGGCGGTGGCTGAGGAGCTGAATTTCAGCCGGGCCGCCGAACGGCTGCACATTGCCCAGCCGCCGCTCAGCCAGCAGATCCGCCATTTGGAGGCGGAGCTCGGACTGCAACTGATCGCGCGCGATACGCGGCCATTGCGCCTGACCGAGGCGGGGCGGTTCTTCAAAGGCGAGGCGCTCGAGATTCTGGCGCGTCTGGAAATGGCGACGGCGGGTACGCGCCGCATCGGGCGGGGGCAAAGCGGTTGGCTCGGCATCGGCTATATCGGTTCGGCCATGAACGAGCTGTTGCCGCCGGTCGTGCATCGTCTTCATCACGACCATCCGGGCGTCGAGGTGCAACTGTTCGAGATGCTGTACGAGGAGCAGGCGTCGGCACTGCTGGAGCGGCGGATCCATGTCGGCTTGTCCCGCGCCTCGCTCGGCGTCGAAAGCCTGGTCGAGGAAGTGCTCTATGAAGAGCCGATGATGGTGGCGGTGCCGACCGGCCATCCGCTCGCCGCCCGCTGCGAGGCGTGCGTGGTCGATCTGGCGCCGGAACCGATCGTGCATTACGCCAGCCGCCCGTCGCGCGGCGTCGAAAGCGACTATCTGATGGCCGTCTGCCGGGGCGCCGGGTTCGAGCCCAAGATCGCGGTCGAGGCGAAGAACGTCGAATCCGCGCTCGGCCTGGTCGCCGCGGGTCTCGGCCTTGCGATCGTGGCCGCCAGCTTCACCCGGGGCAAACGTCCGGGCGTCCGGTTCCTCCGGCTGGGCGGGAACAGCCCGACCGTGCCGATGAAGGCGGTCTACCGTCTGCAGGAGCCGTCGCCGCTGCTTCAGGTGTTCCTGAGTTTCGTGCGCGAGGAAGCGGCCAGCCTGTCCGCGGTCGCTCACGCGGCGTGACAAGGGCTTCCGTCGTGGCATGATCCGAGGAAAGCGCTTGCGACCCAGAGGATGGTTCGAGATGACGGAGACGGTGACGGTTCGCCATAACGCTGCGGAAGCCTTTGCGGGCGGCTTGCGCGGCTTCTTCGAATATCGCGATCTGGGCATCGGCGGTGCCACCGGCGGCAGGATCAACGCCCACGTCATCCGCGCCCGCGAGCATCACGACGCCAAGCCGGAATGGCATCATCACGACCTCGACTTCCAGATGGTCTATGTGCTGAAGGGCTGGGTGCGCTTCGAGTATGAGGGTACCGGCGAGGTCCTGCTGGAAGCGGGTTCCAGCGTCTATCAGCCGCCGCGTATCCGTCACCGCGAGATCGCCCATTCGCCCGATCTGGAAATGCTGGAAATCACCTCGCCCGCCGAATTCCCGACCGTCGTCGGCTAGAGCCTGATTTTGACAGCGATTCAGATATGAGGCCGGGTCGGCCTCATATCATCGCGCTCTGGCAACCATTCGCCTCCAACCGCGATTGTTTTCTGCTAGTTTCAAGCCTCATCCGACACGCAGAATCGGGACATCACCATGGCGACTAAGATCCGTATCGGCATCGGCGGCTGGACGTTCGAGCCCTGGCGCAACAATTTCTATCCATCCGATCTGCCGCAGAAGCGCGAGCTGGAATATGCCAGCAGCAAGCTCACCTCGATCGAGGTCAACGGCACCTATTACGGCTCGCAGAAGCCCGAAACCTTCGCCAAATGGCATGACGAGACGCCGGACGAATTCGTCTTCGCGCTGAAGGGCCCGCGCTTCGCCACCAACCGGCGCGTGCTGGCGGAGGCGGGAGACTCGATCGAACGGTTTCTCACCAGCGGCATCCTCGAACTGCGCGACAAGCTCGGCCCGATCAATTGGCAATTCATGGGTACCAAGAAGTTCGACCCGGATGATTTCGAGGCGTTCCTGAAGCTGCTGCCGGCGACGATCGAGGGCCGGGCGCTCCGCCATGCGGTCGAGGTTCGGCACGACAGTTTCAAGACGCCGGAATTCACGGCGCTCGCCCGCCGGCACAATGTCGCGATCGTGCTGGCCGGCGACAGCGAGTTCCCGCAGATCGCCGATCTGACCGCTCCCTTCGCCTATGTCCGCATCATGGGCACGACCGAGGCGGAGGAGACGGATTATTCCGCCGCCGCCCTCGACACCTGGGTCGAGCGCGCGCGGCACCTGGCGGCGGGCCGGATCCCGGACGGGCTGGCGACGGTCGACGGCTCGCCCGCCGCCGCGATCGAACGCGACGTGTTCCTCTATGTCATCAGCGGCTTTAAGCCCCGCAACCCGGCGGTCGCCATGGCGCTGATCGAGCGTCTCGACTGATCCCATGACGTTCGATCTGGATCGGTTCCTCGCGGCCCAGGACCCGGTGATCGATCAGGTCCGGCACGAGTTGGCCCAGGGCCGGAAACGGACCCATTGGATGTGGTTCGTGTTTCCCCAGGTCGCGGGGCTCGGCCAAAGCGCCATGGCACGGCGCTATGCGATCGCCTCGCTGGACGAGGCGCGGGCCTATCTGGCCCATCCGGTGCTGGGCCTGCGGCTGAGCTCATGCACCAGCCTGGTCAACCAGGTCGAAACCCGCTCGATCCTGCAGATCCTGGGCAGCCCGGACGATATGAAATTCCGTTCGTCGATGACGCTGTTCGCGGTGGCGGACCCAGGGCAGGCGGTGTTTCAAACCGCGCTCGCGAAATATTTCGACGGCGCTCCCGACGTCCTGACGCTAGAGGCGCTGGGCGGGGACCGGGACCAGGACGCGGGCCGGAGCTAGTCGGGGATCGCCTGTTCCGCCTCACGCTGCAATCGGGCTTCGTGGCGGCGCAGCAGGAAGATCGAGCCGCCGATGATGCCGATGGCGGCGGTGCCGAAGAGGATGGCCATCGGGCCCTCCAAGGCGTGCACCTCATGGCCCAGCGCATAGGCGCCGAAACCATAGAGCGAGGCCCAGAACGTGGCGCCCAGCGCATTGGCCAGCAGGAACTGCCTCCAGTCCATCCGGATGCCGCCGGCGAGCAGCGCGGTGAAGGTCCTGAGCACGGCGACGAAGCGGCCGAAGAAGACGACCCGGCTGCCGAAGCGCTGGAACAGGTAGCGGCCGAGCTTGATGCGCTTCGGCGTCAGCCCGATCTTGCCGCCATAGCGATTGAGGAGCGCAAAGCCGAAGCTGCGGCCGATCAGATAGCCGATATTGTCGCCCATGATGGCGCCCAGCGCCGCCGAGACGACCAGGGGCACGATGCCGAATTCATGGGTCGTGGCCGCATAGAGTGCCGCCGCGATCACCGCACTCTCGCCCGGTGCCGGAATGCCGATGGCCTCGATCATGGTAATGCCGCCGACCGCGATGACGCCATGCTCGCGGATCAGCGGCATGATGGTGTCATGGAGGATACTGCTCATGCCTTCCGGGTCGATTCGTCCAACGCACCGATCATCCGCATGAGCCTGTCTTCCATCCCGCTTCCCTTCCCAATCTAGCCGGATACCGCCGGGTTCCACAGGATTCTGCATCGCTGAGGAAACCAGTGCTTTGCGTAGGGACGGCTCCGTTTGTACAGACGTCCGTTTGCGGGCTGTCGTCTCGGCGGCGTGCCTCGGTCGGCGCATGGACCTGTGCAACCCGCTTGATGCCTGACGCGATGCGCGCGGGACGGGAGCCCGGTTTCGGTTCCGCTCCTTTTCGGGAATTGTGAGCCTATCCCTGGGTGAGGTACGCCGCTGCGGCGCAGCGAAAATGTCGGAACCCAACGGCGGGTGAGGGTGTCCTACTGATGTTGGGCCCACCCCGACGATCTGAATATCCGCCTTTTCCCCCTCGATTGCCGGCAGGTTTCACATGAAGATCGCCCAGGTTTCCTCGCTGATGGAAGCGGTGCCGCCCAAGCTCTACGGCGGGACCGAACGGATCGTCGCCTACCTGACCGACGAGCTGGTCGAGCTCGGGCACGACGTCACTCTGTTCGCCAGCGGCGACAGCCGAACCAAGGCGAAGCTGGAGCCGGTCTGGCCCCATGCGCTCCGTCTCGACGTCGACATGAAGGATTATCTGGCGCCGCACATCATCCTGTTGGAGACGCTGGCGCGCCGGGCCGAAGAGTTCGACATCATCCATCTGCACATCGACTATCTGGCCTATCCGATGCTGCAGCGCATGGACGTGCCGTTCGTCACCACGCTGCACGGGCGTCTCGATCTGCCGGAACTGAAACGCCTCTATGAGGTCTTCCCGGATGTCCCGGTCGTGTCGATCTCGGATTCCCAGCGCGAGCCGATGCCGATCGCGAACTATGTCGACACGATCTATCACGGCCTGCCGCAAGACCTGCTGACGGCCGGATCGGGCGAGGGCGGCTATCTGGCCTTCATCGGCCGCATCTCGCCGGAAAAGGCGCCGGACGCGGCCATCCGCATCGCGGGCGCCGCCGGCATGAAGATCAAGATCGCGGCCAAGATCGACAATGTCGACCGCGCCTATTTCCAGGAAAAGATCGAGCCGCTGTTCGCCCTGCCTCATGTCGAATATATCGGCGAGATAAACGAGGCCCAGAAAGTCGATTTCCTCGGGCAAGCCGCGGGCCTGCTGTTCCCGATCGCCTGGCGCGAGCCGTTCGGCCTCGCCATGATCGAGGCGATGGCCTGCGGCACGCCGGTCATCGCCATGCGCTGCGGCTCCGTGCCGGAAGTACTCGAAGACGGTGTTTCCGGCTTCATTGTCGAGACCGAGGCACAGGCGGTGGCGGCCGTGCGCCGGCTGCCGACGCTCGACCGGGCCAAGGTCCGTGCCGCGTTCGATGGCCGCTTCACCGGGCGGCGCATGGCCGAGGATTACGTGCGGCTCTACCATCGCCTGGCAGCGCTGCGCCAACCCGCACAGCTCAAGCTGGCCTGATGGCTGGGGTGAGCGAAGCGGGCGCGCCGGAAGAAATCTCGCCCTTCTATATTTCGGCGGCGGCCGCTGTGGCGACACAGCGGCCGCGGGTGCTGAAACAGGGCGACGCCTTCGCGGTGCTGGATGATTTCGGCAATGCCCAGGCGACCGGCCCCGCATCCCAGGGCCTGTTCTTCCAGGACACACGCTATCTGGCGCAGCTGCTGCTGACCATCGACGGCGTACGCCCGCTGCTGCTGTCCTCGTTCGTGACCGAGAACAACAGGGCGCTCTCGGCCGATCTTACCAACCCGGATCTGGTCTCGCCCGACGGCACGGCGATGCCGCGCGACACGGTGCATATCCTCAGCACGACGGTGATGGGCGGCGATGCGCTGTTCCAGAGCCTGACCGTGCGTAATTTCGGGCCCCGGCAGGTCGCCTTCCGGCTCGACCTCAATTTCGCCGCCGATTTCGTCGATATCTTCGAGGTGCGCGGTGCGACGCGTGACCAACGCGGCGACATGCTGCCGGACGAGCCGCACCGGGATGGCATCACGCTCGCCTATCGCGGGTTGGACAGCATCGTCCGGCGCACGCGGCTCACTTTCGAGCCGGTGCCGGAGATGGAGAACCGGCGCCGGGCCGGTTGGGATCTGACGCTCGCACCGCTCGACACGCGCACGATCCAGATCGCCATCCAGTGCCAGCTGGACGGGCACAAGACCGAGGCGCGCGACCGCAGCCAGACCATCCTGACGGCGGCAGCGCGGGCGAAGGCCCGCGCGGCCCAAGTCGCGCAGATCTTCACCGACAATGAGAGCTTCAACGACTGGGTCAGTCGCTCGCGCGCCGATATCGAGATGCTGGTGACCGACACGCCGCAGGGGCCCTATCCCTATGCCGGCATCCCCTGGTTCTCGACCGCGTTCGGGCGCGACGGCATCATCACGGCGCTGCAATGCCTGTGGCTGGATCCGGCGCTGGCGGCGGGCACGCTGAAGTTCCTGGCGGTCCACCAGGCGACCAAGCACGATCCCAAGGCCGATGCCGAGCCCGGCAAGATCCTGCACGAGACCCGCAAGGGCGAGATGGCGATCCTGGGCGAGGTCCCGTTCGCGCTCTATTACGGCGGCGTCGATTCCACGCCTCTGTTCGTCGTGCTGGCCGCCGCCTATTTCCGGCGCACCGGCGATCTGGCGTTCATCCGCGGGATCTGGCCGCAGATCCAGGCGGCACTCGGCTGGATGGCCAAGAATGCCGACGCCGACGGATTTCTCAGCTACGACCGCAAATCGGTCAACGGCCTGATCAATCAGGGCTGGAAGGACAGCAGCGATTCGATCTTCCATGCCGACGGCCGCCTGGCCGAAGCGCCGATCGCGCTGGTCGAGGTCCAGGCCTATGCCTATGCCGCCTATCTGGGGGCGGCCGATCTGGCCGGCCACCTGGGCGAGGCGGAGCTTTCACTGGGCTTGAAGGACAAGGCCGATCGGTTGCAAGCGAAATTCGAGCAGGCGTTCTGGCTCGACGATCTCGGCACCTATGCCCTGGCGCTCGACGGCGCCAAACAGCCGTGCCGCGTCGCCGCCTCCAACGCCGGCCATGTGCTGATGGGTGGCCTCGCTTCGACGGAGCGGGCGGCCAAGGTCGCCGAGCGGTTGGTCGGGCCGCAATCCTTCTCCGATTGGGGCATCCGCACGGTCGAGGGCACCGAGGCACGCTACAACCCGATGTCTTACCACAATGGCTCGGTCTGGCCGCACGACAACGCGCTGATCGGCATGGGCTTCGCCCGCTATGGGCTGCGCGAGCCTTTGCTGAAGGTGATGACGGGGATGTTCGACGCGTCCCTGTTCATGGCCGACCATCGGCTGCCGGAGCTGTTCTGCGGTTTCGAACGCCGACCGGGCTCGGCGCCGACCGCCTATCCGGTCGCGTGCATCCCGCAGGCCTGGTCGTCGGCCGCCGTGTTCGGCCTGCTGGGCGCGCTGTTGGGCCTGTCGTTCGATCCGGTTGCGAAACAAATCAAGCTGACCCGGCCGGTAATGCCTGGCTGGATGGATGATTGCCGGATTTCGAACCTGCGGCTGGGCGATGCAGAGGTCGATATCCGACTGGAACGGCGCGACGCCGACGTGGCGCTCCATGTCCTGCGTCGCGCGGGCGACGTCGAGGTCGTGATCATAAACTAGCCGGCTTGAGCGTCGCTCAAACGGCATCCCGCACCTTTCAGCAGCTTGAAGCATGAGGGTGAAGGAAAGCATGTCACTTCCGCGCTACGCCTCGCGAGGCCCCGCTCGGTTCCTGCTCCACTATGTCGGGCGCCGACTCGGCAGCCATATGACCGTCTTGCTGGCGGTATTCGCCGCCGTCGGCTGCGCCATCGGCGCGCAATATGGCGTGAAGAATCTGGTCGATGCCCTGGGCGATCCCAATGTCGGCGACACCCGGCTCTGGGGTGCCGTCGGCATCCTGCTGGCGCTGGTCGCCGGCGACAATCTACTGTGGCGCCTGGCCGGCTGGGTCGCCACATTCGCCTTCGTCGCGGTCGGCGGCGATCTGCGCCTCGATCTGTTCGACCATCTGTCCGGCCACGGCACGCGCTATTTCGCCGACCGGTTCCCGGGCGCGCTCGCCGGGCGCATCTCGACCGCCGCCAACACCGCCTGGACCATCGAAAACTCGCTGACCTGGACCACGATCCCGCCCGGGACCGCGGTGCTGAGCAGCATCGCGCTGTTGAGCACGATCAATTGGCAGATGACGGCCGTGCTGTTCGTGATCGTCGCGATCCTGGCCGCGGTCATCGCCAAGCTGGCGGCGAGCGGCCACGACCTGCATGCCCGCTTTGCCGGCCGGGCGGCGGCGGTCAGCGGCGACATCACCGACGTGGTCAGCAACATGAGCCTGGTCCGCGCCTTCGGGTCGGCGAAGCGCGAGCAGGACCGGCTGTCCCAGAAGATCGAGCGCGAGATGTCGGCCCAGCGCGCGAGCCTGCGCTCGCTTGAACGGCTGCGGCTGTTCCATGCCTTCTCGGTCTTCGTCGTCACCGCCGGCGTGCTGGTTTGGGCGGTCGAACTCTGGCGCCTGAGGCAGATCTCGACCGGCGACGTGGTGCTGACTACGACGCTGGGCTTCACCGTGCTGCACGCCTCGCGCGATCTGGCGATGGCGCTCGTGGAATTGATCCAGCATTTCGCCAAGCTGGGCGAGGCGATTGAGGTGCTGGGCCTGCCGCATGAGATGCAGGACCTGCCGGACGCGAAGCCGCTGATCAATCTGGGTGGCGGGGTGACGTTCGAGCGGGTCGCCTTCGACTATCCGAGCGGGGCGCCGGTCTTACGCGATTTCGAGCTGCAGGTGCCGGCCGGGCAAAAGGTCGGGCTGGTCGGCCGGTCCGGAGCCGGCAAATCGACCATCCTCGCCCTGATGCAACGGCATTACGATCCGAACGCGGGCCGTGTGCTGATCGACGAACAGGACATCAGCCACGTTACCCAGGAAAGCCTGCGCCAGTCGGTCGCGGTGGTGCAGCAGGATATCTCGCTGTTCCACCGCTCTGCGCTCGAAAACCTGCGCTACGGCAAGCCGGAGGCGACCGACGACGAGGTCTATCGCGCGGCCGAGGCGGCCCATTGTACCGAGTTCATCCGGGCATTGCCCGAGGGCTTCGACACGATCGTCGGCGAGCGCGGTCTGAAACTGTCCGGCGGCCAGCGCCAGCGGCTGGCGATCGCGCGCGCCTTCCTGCGCGACGCGCCGATCATCCTGCTCGACGAGGCGACATCGGCACTCGACACGGAATCGGAGCAGGCGATCCAGGAGGCGCTGATGCGGTTGGTGCAGAACCGCACGGTCATTGCCATCGCCCATCGTCTGTCGACGCTGCATTCCTTCGACCGCATCGTCGTGCTGGATCGCGGCCGCATCATCGAGGATGGCGCGCCCCGGGACCTGCTGCGGCGCGACGGGCCCTATGCCCGCATGTATGGGCGCCAGCTCGCCGGCGAGGAAAAGCGCAAATGAACGGTCGATGGGGCGTCTTGCTGCTGGCGGCGTTTCTGGCGTTTGGCGGGCTCGCCCATGCTGACGAGACTCCAGCTCCGGTCCCGTCCGACGCCGCGCCACTGGCACCGCCATCCCCGCCATCCGATGCGACACCGCCGGCGCCCGACGCATTGCCGGCACCCGCGCCGACGCCGGATGCGCCCAAGGACCAGCCGGCGGAAGCCCCAAAGGACACGCCCCAAAAGGCGTCCAAGGACGTGCCCAAGGACGTGGCTCAGCCGCCGAAGAACCTGGAACCGATCCCCAAGGACAGTACGATCAGCGTGCTGGGCAAGAAGGTGCTGGGCCCGTCCGGCGAGGATATGGGACGGGTCACCGACCTGCTGCTCGACCGCGATGCCCACATCAAAACGATCGTGATCGATTTCGGCGGCTTCCTCGGCGTCGGCAGCCGCAAGATTGCGATCGACTGGCGGCTGGTGCGTTTCGTGCCCGACGACGCCGATGCTCCGATCGCGCTCAGCCTGGGCAAGGCCGAGGTTCAGGCGGCCCCGGAATACAAGGATTCCGCCCAACCGCCGGTGATGGTGGGGCCGCCGCCGTCCGGTCCCGATGCCGCTCGATAGGCCGCCCCGCGAGATCGTCGACACGAACCAGGTCCGCGCCGGTCATGGCTTGGACGGGCTCAATCTGTTCGTCGCCAATATCCAGACCGGGTTCGGGCCGTTCATCGCCGTGTTCTTGACCAGCCAGGGCTGGACCCAGACCGCCGTGGGCCTGGCGCTCAGCATCGGCACGGTGACGGCGATGGCGAGCCAGGTGCCGGCCGGGGCATTGGTCGATGCCATCCCGCGCAAGACCGTGGTGGCCATGTTCAGCGTGCTGGCCTTTGCCGGCAGCGCGCTGCTGTTCGCGCTCTGGCCGACCCCTTTGTCGATCTATCTGGCGGAGATCCTGCACGGCTTCTCCAGCTGCACGCTGGGTCCGGCGATCGCGGCCTTGAGCCTGGTGATCGCGGGCTCCTCGTCCATGGGCGCGCGGCTCGGCCGCAACGCGCGCTTCGCCTCGATCGGCAACGGTCTCGGCGCCTTGCTGATGGGGGCTTGCGGCTATTACCTGCCGGAGCGGTTCGTGTTCTTCCTGACCGCGGCGCTGACCGTGCCGGCGCTGGGCTCGCTGATTCCGCTCGCCCGGTTCGAGGCCACGGCGCGCCCGATCGTGGCGGCGCCCGTGGAGGTCAAGACCGGCCACTGGTCGGCGATACGGCACCTGCTCGCCGACCGCCGGCTGCTGATGTTCGCGCTGTGTGCCGCGCTGTTCACGCTCGGCAATGCGGCGCTGCTGCCGCTCGCCAGCAGCGCGCTCACCAAGCGGGCGACGGGTGAGGCGAACCTGTTCATCGCCGCCTGCATCGTGTTGCCGCAGATCCTGGTGGCGCTGCTGTCGCCGACGGTCGGGCGCGTCGCCGACAAATATGGCCGGCGCATCGTCGTGATCGTCGCCTTCGTGGCCCTGGCCCTGCGCGCGGCGCTGTTCGCCTGGGTGACCCAGCCGATGCTGGTTGTCGCCATTCAGGTGTTCGACGGCATCGCCGGCGCCTGCTTCGGCGTCATGGTGCCACTGGTGACGAGCGACATCGCCGGCCGCTCGGGCCATTTCAACCTGTGCCTGGGGCTGGTGGGATTCGCCATCGGCATCGGTGCCACGGTCAGCACGACCTTGGCCGGCTGGACCGCCGATCATTTCGGCGATGCCGCGGCGTTCCTCAGCTTCGCGATCATCGGGGCACTCGGCACCGCGCTGGTCTGGGGCGCCTTGCCGGAAACCCGGCCGACCTAAGCGATCTTCAGCAAACGCGCCAGCGCATGGCTCGGCGTCAGCAGGTTCGCGAGCGTATAGCCGTCGAGGACGGCCAGGAAAGCGTCGGTCGCATCCTTGAGCGCGTGCTGCAACACGCACGGGCCCTGGATGCGGCAATAGCGGGGTTCGCCCAGACAGCCGATCACGGCCAAGTCTTCCTCGATGCTGCGCACCACGTCGCCGATCCGGATCGCATCCGGCGCGCGCTTCAGGCGCATGCCGCCGTGCTTGCCGCGCACCGTGTCGAGGTACCCCGCCTTGCCCAACCGGTGCACCACCTTCATCAGATGCGCCTTCGAGATGTCATAGGCGTCGGCGATCTGCTGGATGGTCGACAGACCTTCGGCATTCGCCCCGACATAGATCAGGACGCGCAACGCGTAGTCGGTCTGCAGATTGAGTTTCATGGGTAAGCGGCCATAACAACGATATAAGATATATCATTTAGACCTGCTTGGCGCGAAATTCAAGGCGCCGGCGCGAGGCCGCCGGCCTTGAAGATCAGGCGCAGCAATTGATTCACATCGCGTCGCTCCGGTTCGGGCAACTTCAGGTCCCGGTCGACACGGTGCACGACGACCAGGTCATAAGCCGGCAGGACGAAAGCGTACTGGCCGCCGTTGCCGAGCGCGAAGAAGCTGCCCGGCGGCAGCACCCCCGGGGATGGTGCCGGGCCCGCCGTCCACCACAGATAGCCATAGCCCAGGCCGCTGTGCGTTATGGACCAGGGCTGGGTACTCTCATGCACCCAATCGGCCGGCACGATCTGGTTTCCGGCCCAATTGCCATGATGCAGATACAGCAGCGCGAAGCGGGCGAGATCCCGGGCGCTCATGCGGATCGGATAGGCGCGGTGGATCGAAGCCCGGCCGTAGAAATAGGTGCCGTCCGATGGCCGGTAATCCTGCATGCCGATCGGGCGCGCGATCTGCTGGTCGAGCGCGTCATAGATGCCGAGGTTTGTCGCATGCTCGTAGATCGTGCCGAGCGCGTTGAAATCCCAGTTGTTGTAGTACCAGAAACTGCCGGGCTCGTGACTGCCGCGTTCGGGTCGGGCCGCCGCCATCTGGGCCGTTTCGTAGAGGGCGGGGTGGTAGATGCCCGAGCGCGCCTGCAGCAGCATGCGCACAGTCGCCTGTTTCTCGGTACCGGTCAGGCCCGGCGGATTGTCGTCGATACCCAGTTGGGCGAGCGTGCTGTCGAGCGAGATCTGATGCTTGGCGACCGCGATGCCGACCAGCGCCGACAGGAAGCTTTTGCGGACCGAGGCCAAGTCGGTCCGCTTCACCGTATCGCCCCATTCGGCAACGATCGCGCCATGCTGGATGATCATGACGGCGCTGGATTGCAGCGTCGCCGACCAGTCGCGCGCCTCGGCCAGCCCGGCCTCGGACCAGCCGGCATCCGCCGGGGCGACATGGTCCCACTCGGTGCCGGGAAAGCGGTCGGCCGCTGCCGCGGTGCCCGCGAAAACTAGCGCGGCAAACAGCGTTGCCAGCACCCGATAGAGCATCATCGTCTCCCCCGTTCGACGCGGGCGAGACTAGCCGATCACGGTTTCAGCCGATAGGACGCGCGGTCCCGGCGAAGACGTCCAGGCGGTAGAAATCCTCGAAGCTTTTGTGGGTCGAACGCAGCCAGCCGTAGGTCTTGGCCGCGACATGGTCGTGGACCTGGTCGCCGGTCAGCGGATAGTCGGAACCGCCGGTCCAATGGACCAGAATGAACTCCCCATCGCGCGCCAGCGATCGACGGAGCCAGGCCAGGAACAGGTCGAGGTCGGGCGGGGTCCAGTAATAGCCAGCCTCGGCAAGCACCACGAGGTCGAACTGGTCGTCGGGCAGATCGTCGGGGAAGATGGTCTGGCGGAACTCGACCGACGCCAACTCGCTGCAGCGCCGCCGCGCCGCGTCGAGCGCGGTTTCGGCGACGTCGATGGCCAGCAGATGGTCGCAATGCACCGCCAGCCGCTGGGTGAAGACGCCGACCGAGCAGCCGATCTCGATGGCGTTATGGTGCCGGTCGCCGATGGCCGCGAGCGCCAGATCGTATTTCTGGCGCTCATAGCCGCTGGTGACGAAGCCCCAGGGATCGGGCGTCGCGACATATTGATCGGCCAGATACTCCCGCGGCATGCGCAGGGACGGACGCACCATCATCGCGACCACCTTGTCCGGACTTCGTGCGACCTGACCATGCAATCCTCCGACCCGTACGGGATTTCCGTATGGTTAACACATCAGGCCGCAACGGGTTCATCGGGCGGTCAGGTCCGGGTGATGGAGGCGCCGCCATCGACCAGGGACGCCGTACCCGTGACGAAGGCCGCATCGTCCGAGGCCAGGTACAGCACCGAGCGGGCCAATTCCTCCGGTCGGGCGACGCGCTTCAGAGCGTGCAGATTGGTGATGAAGCTCTGCGCCTCCGCCGTGTCGTTCATGGCGCGATACATCGGCGTATCGACCGCGCCCGGCAGGATCGCGTTGACCCGAATGCCCTGCGGGCCATATTCCGCGGCCAAGGCCTGGGTCAGGCCGATCAGGCCCGATTTGCTCGCGGCATAGGCGGCGACGCCGGGGAAGGCGAAGGTATGACCGACGAAGGTCGAGGTGAAGATGATCGAGCCGGCGCCGGTCTTCAGCATCTCCGGGATCTGATGCTTGGCGCCCAGGAACGCGCTGGTCAGGTTGGTGGCGAGCGCGTCGGTCCAGCCCGGTTCGGAAATGCCGGTGGACGGACCCATCTCGCCGAGCGTGCCGGCATTGTTGAACGCGATGTCGAGCCGGCCGAACCGCTCCATGGCGAGTGCCGCCAGGGCCTTGGCATAGTCTTCCGACCGTACGTCGCCGGCGAGCGCCACGGCCTCGCCGCCCTCGGCGGCGATCTCGGCCACCAGGCTGGCGAGTTCCGCTTCGCGGCGCGCGCCGACGATCAGCTTGGCACCCTCCCGGGCAAATAGTTTGGCGGTCTCGCGGCCGATGCCGGCGCTGGCGCCGGTGATGATGGCGGTCTTTCCGATCAGGCGTTCCATGGTCGATCTCCTTCAGGTCGGTGGGTGGTTTCAAGCAGTGATCGGAACATGCGCCTGATTGCGCGCTTCATGAAGGCAGCAGAAATGGTTATATCATTCAGCTTTCATGAATGATTGAGGTGAGGCATGGATCGGCTACGCGCGTTCGAAGTCTTCGCGACCGTGGTCGCCCGGGGCAGCTTCACCCGCGCTGCCGACGCGCTCGACACCTCGCCAGCGAACGTCACCCGCTATGTGAACGAGCTGGAGGCGCATCTGGGCACGCGGCTCTTGAACCGCAGTTCGCGCAAGCTGTCGCTGACCGAAAGCGGCGAGGCGCTTTATGAGCGCAGCCGCTCGATCCTGGATGAGGTGGCGGAGACCGAGGCGCTGGTCTCCGCCGCGGCGCTGCAGCCGCGCGGGCGGCTCAAGATCAATGCGCCTTTGAGCTTCGGCGTGCTGCATCTGGCGCCGCTCTGGCCCCGGTTTCTGGCGAAATATCCGGAGGTCGAGCTGGATGTGGCGCTCAGCGACCGGGTCGTCGATATCGTCGAGGAGGGCTATGACCTGGCGATCCGCATCTCGCGCGGCGGCTCGACCGCCCATGTCGCGCGCAAGCTCGCGACCTCGCACAATATCCTCTGTGCCGCGCCGGCCTATCTGGCCCGGCACGGCCAGCCGGCTGCGCCGGCCGATCTCCGGCAGCATCGCTGCATCGGCTACACCTATTCGACCATGGCCGACGAATGGCACTTCACCGACGATGCCGGCCACGGCCATGCCGTGAAGATCGACAGCAGCTTCCACACCAACAACGGCGACACGGCGCGGGCGGCGGCGCTGGCGGGCCACGGCATCATCTGGCAGCCGAGCTTCCTCATCGGTGCCGATCTCGCGGCCGGCCGGCTGGTCCGGGTGATGCCCGGCTATCACCTGCCGGACATCGACATCCAGGCCGTCTATCCAAGCCGCCGGCACCTGAGCGCCAAGGTCCGTGCCATGGTCGATTTCCTGGTCGCGGCCTTCCACGGCACGCCGCCTTGGGACTAAGCTCCAGGAAAACGGGAGGAACGGCATGACCAATCCGCGTTGGAAGCAGCGGCCGCCGGGCTCGAACTGGGGCGATTTCGGCCCCGACGATCAATGGGGCCGGCTCAATCTGATCACGCGCGAGAAGCTGCGTCAGGGCCTGGCGGAGGCGACCGAGGGCATCGCCTTCTGTCTCAGCCTGCCGCTCGATTATCCGGGCGGCAACGCGCTCAATCCGCGGCGCCATCCGCCGATCCTGCGCCCGACCGTGCGCGACGGCCGGCCCAATTTCAATTGCGTGATCGAGGGCAGCGACGGCACCGACGTGTTCAACGACGATCTGGCGATCCTGTGGCTGCAGTACTCGACGCAATGGGACAGCCTCGCCCATGTCGGCGCCCAGTTTGATGCCGATGGCGACGGCGTGGCGGAGCGGGTCTATTACAACGGCTTCCGCGCCGGGACCGAGGTGCTGGGCCCGAGCGACGGCATCGATGCCGGCGTCTCCCATGCGATCAAGCCCGAGAGCACGTCCGGCGCTCATGCGCAGGGCATCGAGCGCATGGCCGCCCATGGCGTGCAGGGCCGCGGCGTGCTGGTCGATCTCCACGCCCGCTTCGGCGACGCGCGGCACTATGTCGGCTACGAGGACCTGATGGCGGTGATGACCGCCGACAAGGTCACGGTCGAGCCGGGCGACATGCTGTGCCTCCATACCGGCTTCGCCGAGCGGGTGCTGGCCATGGGCCGCACGCCCGATCCTCAGGTGCTGCATGAATCCTGCGCCGTGCTCGACGGGCGCGACCAGAGGCTGCTCGACTGGATCTCATCGAGCGGCATCGCCGTCATCGCCGCCGACAATTACGCGGTCGAGGGCATGCCGGCCCGGCCCGGTGCCGATAGCTGCTGCTCGATCCTGCCGCTGCACGAACATTGCCTGTTCAAGAACGGCATTCACCTGGGCGAGCTGTGGCATCTGACGCCGCTGGCCGCCTGGCTGCGCGCGCATCGACGCTCGCGCTTTCTGCTGACCGCCCCGCCGTTGCATCTGCCGGGCGCCGTGGGCTCGCCGGTGACGCCGATCGCGACCGTTTGAGAAAGGACGATTATGACCAAGGAACGGGTTCTCATCACCGGGGGCGCCTCGGGCATCGGCAAGGCCACGGCGGCACGTTGCCGGGCCGAAGGCTGGGAGGCGATCGTGATCGACCGGGAGGGAGACGGCATCATCGCCGACCTCGCCGATCCGGACGCCACCGCCGGCGCGCTCGAGCGCGCGCTCAGGGGCGGGCCGATCACGCGGCTGGTCAATAATGTCGGCGTGGTCCGGCCGGGGCCGGTTGAGGAGCAGACATTCGCAGACCTGGAAATGGCGGTCTCGCTCAACATCCGCTGCAGCCTGCAATGCCTGCAGGCGCTGCTGCCGGGCATGAAGGCCGCCCATTTCGGCCGGGTCGTCAATATCTCGTCGCGGGCGGCGCTCGGCAAGGAGCTGCGCACGGTCTATGCCGCGACCAAGTCGGCACTGATCGGCATGGCCAAGGTCTGGGCGCTGGAACTGGGCGAGCACGGCATCACCGCCAATGCCATCGGCCCGGGCCCGATCCGCACCGAGCTGTTCGACCGGGCCAATCCGCCCGACAGCCCGCGGACACAGGCGATCATCGATGCGGTGCCGGTGCGCCGCGTCGGCACGCCGGACGACATCGCCAACGCGGCGGCGTTCCTGCTGGATGCGCGCAGCGGCTTCGTCACCGGCCAGGTGCTCTATGTCTGCGGCGGCATGACGGTGGGAGCGGCCGGGGCCTGAGTTACTCTTCCTGGCCCAGCTGTTCTTGCCGCGGCACGAAGAAGGTCACGATCAGCGCGCCGACGGCGATGATGGCGGCCAGGATGAAGACGGAGTGCAGCGCGCCCGCCAGCGTATCGACCAGCCGGGTGAGATCGGCAGCGGCGAGGGCGGTGCGGCGGGCGTCGTCGACCAGGTCGCGCACGATGTCGTGGTCGCCGATCGCCGCCCGCTCCAGTCCGCGATTGAGCACGCCGCCGAACGCGGCCGCCCCCAGCGCCTGGCCGATCAGGCGGCTGAAATAGAACAGGGCCATCGCCCGGCCGCGGTCGGCGCGGGCGACGCCGGATTGCACGGCGACGGTGAACACCAGGCTGTTGACGCCCAGGCCGGCGCCGACGGCGACACAGCAGATGCACAGCCACAGCACGGTCTGCCCGGCCGCGACCGTCAGCAGGCCGAGGCCGCCCGCGACCAGCACGATCGAGCCCAGGATGGCGACGGGGCGCAAGCTCAAGCCCGCCAGATGCCGGCTCAAGGTCATGGTCGCCGTGGTCCAGCAGACGCACATCACGCCCAGCACCACGCCGGCCAACAGCGCATCGCCGCCGGCAACACCCTGAACCCAGGTCGGCAGGAACGCCGAGGTGCCGAGCAGCAGCGATCCGCACAGCACGGCCGAGGCGTTGGCGGCGAGGATCATGCGGCGGCGCAGCAGATGGGCCGGCAGCAGCGGATCGTCGACGCGCCGCTCGCGCCAGGCGAAGGCGAGCAGGGCAGCGGCGCCGAGGCCGAGCAGCCCGAGGATCTCCGCCGTTGCCAGCGTCTCGATCTGCACCAGCACCAGCATGATGGCGCCGATGCCGACGACCAGCAGACCGGCGCCGGGCAGGTCGATCGGCTCGTGCCGGCCGGTGCGCGGCGGCTCGTGCAGGAAGCGCCAGACCATCGCCATGGCGATGAGCCCGATCGGCAGGTTGACCCAGAATACGAACGGCCAGCCCAGCGAATTGACGAAGAAGGCACCCAACAGCGGCCCGACGATGGCCGAGATGCCCCAGATGCCGCTGACATAGCCCATCATGCGCGGCCGATCGGCCGGCTCCGACACGTCGCCGATGATGGTGCTGGCGAGCGGCACCAGTCCGCCGCCGCCGATGCCTTGGAGGGCCCGGAACAGGATCAGCGACACCATGCTCCAGGCGCAGCCGCACAGAAGCGACCCGGCCAGGAACAGGGCGGCGCTCGCCAGATAGACCCGCTTGCGGCCATAGCTGTCGGCGAGGCGCCCGTAGAGCGGCGTCACCACCGCCTGGGTCAAGAGATAGGCGCCGAACGCCCAGGAAAACAGGCTGAACCCGCCGAGTTCGGCGACGATGGTCGGCATCGCCGTGCTGATCACCGTGACCTCGACCGCGGCCATGAAGGTCGAGATCAGCATGGCCGCGATCACCAGCTCGCGCCGCACTTTGCGGGCAGGGGTGACCGGGGTTTCGGCGATTGTGCTCATCGACCCACTCGCGACCTGTTCCTTGGGGCGCCATTTGAGGGCAATCGATGCGGCAGCGGCAGTTCGAACTATGCAGTTCTGGATTGCGTCATTGATCGGAAGGCGCAATAGGCTTTGATGAATCTCCGCGCCAAAACGCGAAACAGGCCGCTAGGAAAGCCGACAGCATGCTTGCGAGCCACAACCAGTAACCGAGCCCGTATTCCGTGATTGGACTTGGTCTGTAATCGATATCAATCAGTATGGTTCTATTCGGGAGAAAGCTTGCCGCAAGTAACAAGGCGGCAGTGCTACTGAACAGCGCGATGCGACGCAGACCTGCGCCGATGAAGAGCCACGATAGAACCAGGATAGGATTGGCGAACCAGTAGTGTGCTGACCATTGGGTGATTGCGGCAATGAAACCAACACCCAATATTCTCCAGCTTGGAGGCGCAACATGCTCTCCATTTATGTAGAAAGACGCGAAAGGAAGGCACATAAAGAAAAGGCCGATGCTGATCAAGGTCAGGGCGTTTTTTGGTGATTTCATCGCCCGGAGCTTCTGTTGATCAACCTCGTCCTCACCCTTTCTATCTCAATGTCAGATCATTCAGAACTGGAAATAGATGAACGGCCGATAGGCGACCGGTGTGAAGGCCAGCACCACGCCGGCGGCGGCTCCGGCCAGCGCATAGAACGACGGCCGTCTGAGCGACATCAGGCCGTTCGAGATCAGGCCGCCCGCCTCGACCGCATGCACGAGCCCCAAGCCCAGGATCACGGGCGCCGCCCAGGTCGCGATGTCCTGGGACCCGGGGCTGCTGACGGTGATGAAGCTATGGGCCAGTTCCACGGCGGCGGGCAGATTGGCGGCGCGGAAGAAGATCCAGGCGAGGCAGACCCACCAGAAGGTCAGCAGCATGGCGCCTGTCCGATAGGCCGCGTGGCCGATCAAGGCCTCGGGGCGCCAGCGGGCATATTCCTTGTGCAGGACCAGCGCCCCGCCATGCAGCGTGCCCCAGATCACGAAGTTCCAGGAGGCGCCGTGCCAGAGCCCGCCCAGCACCATGGTGACCAGCAGGTTGCGATAACCGGCGAGCCGGCCGCCGCGATTGCCGCCCAGCGGGATATAGAGATAGTCCCTGAGCCAGGACGATAGGCTGATGTGCCAGCGCCGCCAGAAGTCGCTGATGCTGGTCGAGAAATAGGGGTGGCGGAAATTGATGGTGAGGTCGTAGCCCAAGAGCTTCGCCGTCGCGATCGCCATGTCGGTGTAGCCGGAGAAATCACAATAGATCTGAATGGCATAGAGCATGGTCGCGGCCATGATCGAGAGGCCGGTATAGTCGCCCGGATGGCTGAACACCGCATCGACATAGGGCGCCAGATTGTCCGAGACGCAGGATTTTTTGACATAGCCGAAAAAGAACAGGATCAACGCGCGCCGGACCGGGACATCGGCGAAGCGCTTCAACTGGTCAAGCTGCGGCAGGAAATCATAGGCGCGCACGATCGGGCCGGCGACCAGCTGCGGAAAGAACCCGACGAAGGTCGCGTAATCGAGCAGGCTGCGCCGTGCCCGCATATGGCCGCGATAGATGTCGATCGTGTAGCTCAAGCTCTGGAACGTATAGAAGCTGATGCCGACCGGCAGGATCAGCCGGACCGTGACCGGGTTCGCCTGCACGCCCGCCGCCTGCAGCAGGGCCACGAACGAATCCGCGAAGAAATTGAAGTATTTGAACGTGAACAGCAGGGCGAGATTGACCGTGATGCTGACGGCGATGATCAGGTGCCGCCGTCGCTGGCTGGGCGCTGCTTCCATCATCAGCCCGGCGCCGAAATCGAACACGGTCGAGAACGCCAGCAGCAGGGTGAAGCGCGGGTCCCAGGCGCCGTAGAAGATGTAGCTGGCGACCAGCAGCACGATCTTGCGCAGATCGTTGCGTCTGAGCGACCAGTAGAGCGCGAACACGATGGCGAAGAAGACGAAGAAGCGCGGCTCGACGAACAGCATGGGCCTAGCGCTCCGCCGACTGGGAGAAATCCGCACCGAATTTGCGGCACAGGCGCTCCCCGGCGGTGGTCGAGACATATCTGGCGACCGATTGGGTCAGATGCGCCCAGTCGTACCAGGAGGCCGTGTCGTAGATGATGCCGGCATCGGCCTTGTCCATGAAATTGACGACCGGGATCTGTGTCCCCGGCCGATCGAACGCGGCCTGCAGGTCGCGGGCGTCGGTGATCGATTCGCCGTAGGTATCGGGCAGGCTCATCAGTGCCGGCTCATAGCCCAGCGACCGGATGAACTCCGCCATGCGCCGGATGACGGCGATGCGCTGGTTCTCCTGGTCGGCATCGATCGGCGCCGGGCCGATCCGGTCGGCGGCCTGATCGTGGAGCGTCTGGGTCTTCCGCGCGAAATCGGCCCTATCGCGCAATAGCCCGACACGCTCGATCGAGGGTGGGGCTGCCGGATCGAGCGGCATGAAACCGCGCATGTCGGGGCCCTCCGGAGGCGGCGCCGGCGGCGCCACTTCCGCCGGTTCCAGATAGCGGCTGGCGAGGCCCAGCGCGCTGTTGTGATAGAGGAAGGCCACCAGATAGCGCGCGAGCGAGGAATATTTGCGCGGGTCGGGATGGGACAGGATGTCGGCGATCGCGAGCGGGGCCTCGCGCGGATCGGTCGTGACCCAGACCCGCTGCGATTTCAGATTCGCGAACTGGATATGGATATCGTTCGGCGGGTCGAACAGCGCGCGCGACAGGCGGGCCGGGTGATCGGCCGCCAGCCGGCGCAGCACATAGCGCATCTCGATCAGGTTCATGCCGCCGATGCCGAGGTTGTAGCTATGGATCGGGCAGCCGGCCTTGCCTGCAGCCCGGTCGAACAAGGCGGGATCGAACGCATGCAGCATTCGGCTCGACCCGATGGCGACCGTATCGATATCCGCATCATTCCGCTCGATCGCGCGGATCTTTTCGGTCAGTTCGCCCACCTCGCGCGGCGGCAAGGCCAGGCGGCCGGCGATGCCGATGCCATAGGTCGATATCAGAAAGCAGCCGGCGAACAGGGCGGCGGACGCTACGCTCGGCCGTATCTGCATGCGATCGTCCCGGATTGTGTTTGCACCTCGTTTAAAACAGGCTTGTGGTCTTTCGTATCCCGAGCGACCGTCACAGCGGCTGGATCAAAAAAGGAGCAACGGGTCCGCCGCGACCGCAGGCGCCTCGCGAGCGCCCCGAAAAGAGCATTTTCTACAATCCTCCGGCCTCGCTTCGCTGGAGCCTGACTGCTCGCATTTCAGGGAGAAGCTCATGTTCAGCCTGCTCATCAATGGCCAGACCCACGAGGTCGACGTGCCGGCGGATATGCCGGTCCTGTGGGTGCTGCGCGACGTGCTCGGCATGACCGGCACCAAGTTCGGCTGCGGCATCGCGCAATGCGGCGCCTGCACCGTGCATCTGGGCGGCGAGGCCGTGCGCTCCTGCCTGCTGCCGGTCAGCTCCGTCGGCACCCAGCCGATCGTGACGATCGAGGCGGTCGGTGCC
>Ga0302311_10000209_pt1 | contig 74333 bp, 66 predicted proteins | sample III_Palsa_N1_3_FD_200449 | JGI IMG/M metagenome (GOLD analysis project Ga0302311, IMG submission 200449) | Peat permafrost microbial communities from Stordalen Mire near Abisko, Sweden - III_Palsa_N1_3 | ecosystem: Environmental > Terrestrial > Soil > Palsa > Peat permafrost | place: Sweden... | reverse complement strand
GGGCCAGCGGCCACCAGCCGCGCCAACAGGCCGAACAGATGACCGCACCCCGACAGATCGTCAGATCAAACCAGATTCACCCTTGCGGAGCAGGGGCCATCCACAGATGACAGCACCGCCACGCCACCCCAGTCGCGCCTGATGGTCGTTGGAACGAAATCGGCCCCGCCCCCGTGCACTCAATGAGCGTTACCCGGCGACCCAGAGTTCGATCCTATCTCCGGACAGCTTCACCGCGGCGGCTGGGCCGCCTGGCACACGGCGACCACCGTGTCGCGCAGCAATCTGCGCGCCGGGTCGGAGGGGACCCCTGTGGGCGGACCGCGGACTCCAGCCAAGGCTTGGGCAGCGCTCAGGCGGGTGTGATCCGCCGTTAGGCAGTCGGCGTTCGGCGCCGAAAAATCGGCGGCAAATGTAAACTAATGTCGCTGTGCGACGTTAGAACGCAGAGCCCCGATCGGGCCACGGACCTAGGATCGATCTCGGCGCCAGTAGCAGCCGCGTCTCACCAAATCGTTGCGCACAAAGGCTTCGGGACGGCATTGAATCCGACTGCCCAGATAGCTGGCGTCGCGTGTGTGGTCTTCGTGTCGGTGCTCGCCGTCGCGCTGGTCCTGCGCCGCTTCGCCTGGCGATTCGGCCTCGTCGATCGGCCGGGCGACCGTCGCCAGCATGAGCATGCGACGCCGGCGATCGGCGGCCTGGCGATGCTGCTGGCTCTGGCCATCGCCTACGTGTTCCTGGTTCGGCCGTCGTCGCAGACGGCCGCTCTCGGCCTTGCCGCGGTGGTGGTCGTCACCGCCGGCGCGCTCGACGACATCTACCGGCTCTCGTGGCGATGGGTGCTGGCGGCTCAGGTGGTGGCCGCTGTCGTGATGATCGAACGGGGCGGGATCAAGGTGGAGCACCTTGGCGGCGTCTTCGGCTTGGCCGATTTCCGGCTCGGCGGCTGGTCCGGGGCCCTCACCGTGGTCGCCACGGTGGGCATCATCAATGCGATCAACATGATCGACGGGGTGGACGGCCTCGCCGGTTCGGTCAGTCTGGCCGCCACCTCGATGCTGGCGGCGGTGGCGGCCTATGCCGGCAACGCCCTCCTGGCGCGCGACCTGGTGCTGGTCTCCGCCGCGCTGGCCGGGTTCCTGGTCTACAACCTGCGGACGCCCTGGAACCGGCGCGCCTCGATCTTCCTCGGCAACGCCGGCAGCCAGCTGGTCGGCCTGATCATCGCCATCGCCGCCTTCCGTCTCACCCAGAATGGCCACCATCCGGTCGGCCCTCAGCTGGCGCCCTTCCTGGTCGCCCCTGCCCTCATCGATTGCCTGACCCTGATCATCCGTCGCCTCCGCCTGGGGGCCTCGCCGTTCCGCGGCGACCGCAACCACCTGCATCACCTGATGCTGGACGCCGGCTTCAGCATCAGCGTGGTGGTGGCGCTGCTGACCGGCGCCACGCTGGCGATCGGCGCCCTGGCCCTCCTGGCCATGAAGGCCCACGTTCCGGCCGTGGCGTTCACCCTCGCCTTCCTTGGCCTGTGGGGGGGATATTTCCTGGTCACGCGCCGGCGCGATCGCTCGGTCGCCGGTCTCGCCCGCCTGGCCGCCCGCTTCGAGCGCACACGAAGCGCGGCGCCGCACGGTAGCCTCGCCTCACGGACGCCGGCCGAGTAAGCGCGGCTGAGCGGTAGGCGACGCGTGGGCGGCGGCAGTTCTGACCACCAAGCGCACCAAGGACACGAAGGCGTTTAGTCCCCTGCCCCCGTCTTGGTGAACTTGGTGTCCTTGGTGGTGAACCGAGGTGGCCAGGCCATTTGACTGCCGATGAAAAAGCCTGGGTCCCCGCTTGCGCGGGGATGAGCGGATGGGGGGCCACGGGTGCCTGTCGGCATCTGTGAGTTCACAACCGAGAGCGCGTTCCGCGAAGTGGAATTCGGTTTTGCGACAAGAGCCCGCTCTAGCGGGCCGCGCCCGCCGGCGGCGGCGAGTCCGGTGGGGCGCTGGCGCGCCAGGCGATGCCAGCCAGGGCGCACAGCAACAGTGTCACGGCCAACGCGCCGATCATGATCGGAAAGCGCCGCTCCAACTGGTTCGAATGGGCGCGTCGCTCCCTCTTGTCGCGGCGGGCGGAGACTTCGGGGCGGTCGTGGGGCGGGTCCACCCGATCCCATTCGACCACGGCGCCGTCGGCCCCGGCCCTGAGGAAGCGCCGCGTCTCGGCGTCCAGGCGCACGGCGGTCAGGGCCCCGCTGGCCCAGGCCTCGGTGTCGACCCCGATCCGCCAGCGGCCGTTCACCGGCCGGGCCCGAGGCGTGTGGCCGTGCACCGACACCTTGCCGTGGAGGGGCGCTTCGTCGCTGTAGTAGCGGAACCACAGCAGGTCGGTTTCCGACTGCTCCTCCAGCAGCTTGTCGGGCCGCAGGCCCGCGTGGACGAACACGTAGTCGCCGCGCTCGGCGGTCAGCTGCGTTTCCCGCAGAAAGGCGATGTGGCTCTCAGGCAGCGCGGCGCGCAGGGCGGCGCCCAGCCGGGCCGGATCGGCGGCCTCCGCCGTCCCGACCGCAACGCCGTAGGAGGCCAGGGTCTCGACGCCGCCGTACTCGAGCCAGCTGGTGACATCGGTCTCGCCGTCGATGAGGTCGAGCAGGAATTGTTCGTGGTTGCCGCGCAGAAACACGGTCTCGAACCGGGTCTCGTCAGCGAGGCCGATCAGGCGATCGATCACCTGCCGCGCCGCCGGTCCGCGATCGATATAGTCGCCAAGGAAGATCGCGGTCGTCCGTTTGCCGCCGCCGCTTTCTCGCCCGATTTCAGCGATCATGGTTTCGAGCAGGTCGGCGCGACCATGCACGTCGCCTATGGCGAACAGGATTTCGTCATCGGGCGCCGCGGCCACATGCGACGCCATCGGGGATTGTGGACGCTTCAACGAACTTATCGCTCTGCTTCGAACTCCGAGGGCCGACCCGGCCGCCGCAGGATAAGCCTCAGGGGCTGACCGGCGTGGAGTGGCCATGGCCCGTGCCCGCGGTCACGCCCACGATGGCGCCCGCCGTGCCCAGCAGCAGCAATTCCGGCACCAGGCCATCACCGACGAAAAAGGCCCCCTTGGCGCACCGGCGCATGAAGGCCCCGCGGTCCTGGCCACCGGTCGCGTTGGTGGCCACCATCTCATCCCACTTGGCCTGGCACGACATGCACTTGTCGACGAACGAACCTTCGGTGTCGCCGTGAGTCGCGCCCATGGCCACGACCCGCGCCCATTTGGCCTCGCAGGCAGCGCGCGAGCCGTCCGGCGCAGGTTGAGCGACAGCGACCGTCTGGATGCTCAAGGTCGACGCAGCGAACGCCACGGCAAGCAGGAGTCTGCGCATAGGCGGTGCCTTCCTTCGGACGCATCACGAAAAGCTGGAGGAAAAGCTTACTGGCGCAATACTTTCGGCGCTTGCGACATCATGCGGCGCCTGCGAGGGCGAGACAAGGCCTTGGGGGCGGGGCAAGATGACGCGGTTATGGGGGTGCGGTGAGGATCCAGACCGACACGCCGATGGCGCGGCGCGCGCCGCTCGATCTCGTGCGCATGGCGCGCGGGCTCCTGGCCTTGGGCAAGGAGGCGCCGGCCCGCGACCTCGCGCAGCAGGCCATCGCCGCCGCTCCGGACGACGCCCAGGTGCGAACCCTGGCCGCCGAGGTGATGAGCCACGAAGTCCCGACCTGGCACTTCAGCATCATCCGCGACCAGGTCCGCAACGACGCCTATGAGGCCGCCCTCAAGCGGGCGGTGAAGCCGGACATGACTGTGCTCGAAATCGGGGCCGGCAGCGGCATCCTCTCGATGCTGGCGGCCCGAGCCGGGGCGCGGCGGGTGATCGCCTGCGAAGCCAACCCGGCCGTCGCCGAGGTCGCCCGCGAGAACATCGCCCGCAACGGCTACGCTGGTCAAATCGAGGTGATCGCCAAGCTGTCCACCGACCTCGACGCCGACGCCGATCTGGGCGGCCGCGCCGACCTCCTGGTCTCGGAAATCGTCGCCAACACCATCGTCGGCGAGCGGGTGTTCCCGGTCATGGCCCACGCCGTGGCCGAGCTGTTGACCCCAGAGGCGGCGATGATTCCGGCCGGCGGCGCCGTGCGCGTCGCCCTGGCGCGCCTTGATACGATCGACAAGCTGCGGGCGGGAAGCCAATCCGGCTTCGATCTTTCCGCGCTCGATCGCCTCGCGCCGGCCAATTGGACCTTCGGGGTCGGCAGTGACCACCTCACCCTGTCCGGACCGCCGGCCGACCTCTTCGCCTTCGATTTCCGCACCGCGCCGGCAGCCGGCCAGGCCTCCATCGTCCTCGAGGCGGAGGGCCCGGCCAACTGCGTCGCCCAGTGGCTCGAGCTGCGCATGGACGCCGAAGGCCGCTACGAAAATCGCCCGGCGCCGGGAGCAAAGTCCTGCTGGGCGGCCGTCATCTGGCCGCTGGCCGGCGAGGCCACCGCAGGCGCGCGGCTCACCGTCCGGGGCGCCTACGAGGCCGACGCCCTGCACGTATGGGCGGAGCGAACCTAGGTGGCCGACGAAACTCCATCCGGCCTCGAACGCGACCTGGCCTTCGTCGTCGCTTGCGCCGCCCCGCCGTCGCGCGTCGACCGCGGCCGGCTGGTGGAACGGGCCCGGTCGGTCGACTGGAAGCAGGTCGAGCGCCTGGCCAATCTCCATCTTGTTCGCCCGCTGCTCCTGCGCCGTGCGGCCGCCCTGGCGCCCAGGCAGATTCGCGAGCGCTGGGCCGTCGAGCTGCGCCAGATCGGCCTGCGCACCCTGGGTCTCACCTCGGCGCTGATCGCGGTCACTCGCAGTCTGCAGAAGGCAGGCATCCCGACCTTGCCGCACAAAGGACCCGTGCTCGCTTTGGCGGCGTACGGTGAAATCGGCCTGCGCGAGTGCGCCGATCTCGACCTGCTCGTGCCGGGCGAGAGGCTCGCCGAGGCGCTGCAGGTCCTGGCGCGGGCTGGCTACGCCCGCGATGCGGATCTCGCCTGGCTGTCGGCCGACGCCCTGCAACGCTGGACCGGCGAGGTCGGCTGCCACTCTGCCCAGGCTGTGACGGTCGATCTGCACTGGCGGTTCACCCCGCCCCACTATCCCCTGCAACTCGATCCGAAATGGCTATGGCCGCACATCCGCCCCTTGCGCCTCGCCGGGGCCGAACTGCCGGCTCTGGGTCCGGAGGCCCACTTCCTGGTCCTGGCCATCCACGGCGCCAAGCACGCCTGGGCGGGCCTCGGCTGGGTCACCGATCTCGCCTGGCTGATCGACGCGGGCTTCGACTGGTCGGCGGCCGAAGCCATCGCCGTCCAGGCCGATTGCCTGCGCGTGTTCCGCCTCGCCGCCCTCCTTGCCCATCAAGTTTTTGGCTCCCGCATTCCGGAGGGCGTCGCTAAGGCGATCGCGGGGGATCGCGGGCTCAGCCGCCTCGCGGCGCGGGTCCAGGCGCGCTGGCTTCAATCGCCGGCCACGCCGGTCGGGTCTGGTGAACTGCTGAGCTTCGTCGCCGCGCTCGATCCCCGCCCGCTCGTCCTGGCGCGCCACCTTATCGGCCTGGCGACGCACCCGACCGAAGGCGACTGGCGGGCCTTCCGCCTGCCGGAGAACCGCTTTGCCCTCTATGCGCCTGGACGCCTGGGGCGGTTTATCGCCCGCCCCTTCGCCCGCGGTTGACAGGCTGCGACAATCGACCGCCGCCGCCATGCGTGGCGATTGCGGCTGCCCGTGATAGGGCCGGCGGCCAAGGAGAACCGGTGAGCCTGTCCCACTACGGCGTCTATGGCGTTGAGCTGGCCAGCGAGATCACGCTCGCCCTGCCGCCGAGCGCCGATGCGCCGCTGGCCCGGATCGAGCTGCGCCGGGCCGGTGAGGCCGCCTTCGCCGCGGCGGCGGCCGTCGCCCAGCCCTCTCCGGACAGCGGCTGGTTCGCCTCGGCTGACCTCGAGGACGGGTCGATCTATGTGCGCTGGGAGGGCCTCGGCGAGTTCATCGCCGCCAGGGACGGCTTATCCATCCGCTGCCGACAAATGCCCGGCGCGCACGAGGAATCGTTTCAGGTCTACCTGCTCGGCCAGGCCCTGTCCTACGCCTTGGTCAAGGCGGGCTTCGAGCCGATCCACGCCACGGTGCTTGTCCAGGACGGCCACGCCGTCGCCCTGCTCGGCGACAGCGGCTATGGCAAGAGCACCCTGGCCGCCTCAATGCTGGCGGTGGGCGCGCGGCTGCTGACCGACGACCTCCTGATGGCCCGCCCAGCGGGCGAAGGCTATGTCGCCTATCCCGGGCCCGCGCGGATCAAGCTGCTGCCGGACACCGCCGCCCGCTTCCTGCCCGAGGCGGCCGAGGGGGTGCCGATGAACCCCCTCACCAACAAGATGATCCTGTCCCTCGACGCCGACCGCGTCGAATCCCGGCCCACCCCCCTGGCGGGCGTCTATGTCCTGCCTTCGCCGCTCGATGCCGACCGGCGACACCGCATCGGCTTTCAGACCCTGTCGCCGCGCGAGGCCTTCGTGGCCCTGGTGACCAACACCTTCAACCGGCGGCTGACCGACACCGGCCGCATGGGCCGTCAGCACGCCCAGACGGCCGCGCTCTCCCGCGCCGTGCCGGTGGCCGCCATCACCTATCCGCGCGGGATCGAGCATGTCGAAGAGCTGGCCGAGGCGATCCTTGCCCATGCAGCGTCGGCGGTACGAGCGGCGTGAGCGGCCTCTTCGGCATCGTCAACCTCGATGGGCGGCCGGTCGACGAGGCGCTGCTGGCGGCCCTGACCGCGCGCATGGACTTCCGTGGCCCGGACGGGCGCGGCGTGGCGGCCAGCGGCCCGGCCGGCTTCGGCCACACCTTGCTGCGCACGACCGCGGAGTCGGCGGAAGAGGCGCAGCCCATCGCCTTCGACGATGGCTCACTCATCGTGGCCGATGCGCGGATCGACGCCCGCGCCGAACTGGCCGCGGCCCTGCGCGCGTCGGGCCAGACGGCCCGCCTCGACCGGCCGGACGTCGAGCTGATCCTCGCCGCCTGGCGCGCCTGGGGGGAGGATTGCGTCACCCGCCTGATCGGCGACTTCGCTTTCGCCGTCTGGGATGGGCGGCGCCTGTTCCTGGCCCGCGACCAGATGGGCGTGAAACCGCTCTATTTCGCCGAGATTGGCCGGACGGTGGTGTTCGGCAACACGCCGGCCTGCCTGCGCGCCCATCCCGGCTTTCCGTCCGGCTTCGACGAGCGGGCCCTGGCCGAATACCTGCTCTATGGCGCGCGCCAGGACGAGACAGCCACGGGCTTCGCGGCCTTGAGGCGCGTGCCGCCGGCCCACACGCGCGTCTGGGAGGCTGGCGGCGCCGTGCAACGCCGCTACTGGCGCCTGCCGATCGAGGAACCGGTCTATCGCCGCCGGGCCCAGAACTATATCGACGAATTCTCCAGCCTGTTGACGACGGCGGTGGTTGACCGACTGCGCTTGCCGCGCGCCGGCCTGCTGATGAGCGGCGGCCTCGATTCCACCACCCTGGCCATGGAGCTCTGCGACCAGGTTTCGCCGGACGGGGCGGAAAACGTCAGGGCCTTCACGACGATCTTCGGTCCCGAGGATGAGGAAGCGCTATACGCCGGCCTGGTCGCCGAGCGGCCGGGTCTCAGTCTGCGGCTCGTCGATCGCGATCGGACGGTGCGCGAGGCGCCGTTCGGCGGCCTCGACGATCCCGTCGCCGGGCCGGAGACGATGGCGCTCGAACTCGCCCCTAACCGTGCGCAGTACGCCGACATCGCCGCCTTCTCCCCGGTGGCGATGTATGGCGAGGGGCCGGACAACGCCCTGGAATACGAGTGGCGCACGCACCTGGCCTACCTAGCGCGCCAGGGCCGCCTCCTGCGCGCGGCGCAAGACCTGGCGCTGGACCGGCTCGCCGACCCGCGCCTGCCGGCCCTCACCGCCCTGCGCCACCGCCTTACCGGCGCCCACGCGGCGGCCGAGCGCGAGGCGATCCCACCCTCGATCCTTGACCCGGATGCCGCGGCGCGTCTCGGCATCGACCTCGGTCATTGGCCGGTGACGCCGCTCGAGCAGAGCCACCCCGCGCGGCCCGCCGCCTATCGATCCCTGCAGACCCCGCTTTGGCGAAACCTGTTCGAGGGGCTCGACTCTGCTACGACCGGCGTGGCGCTGGAGTTCCGCCACCCGTACGTCGACGTACGGATGCTGGGCTTCTTCCTCACCGTCCCGCCACTGCCGTGGGCGCGGCGCAAGCTGCTGATCCGGCGGGCCATGCGGGAGCGTCTGCCAACCGCCGTGCTGGCGCGTGACAAAACGCCGCTGACGCGACACCTCTCGACGCCGGATCTTTCCGCTCTCCCCTCTGTCGCACTGGAGCCGGAGGCCCGCGCTCTGGTGCGTCAGGACTGGATATCGGCCGACCCGCGGGCCGTGGCCCGCGCCCGGACGTTGAATCGCTGGCTGCGGCTGGCTAAGCTGCCTGCCACCTGACCCATCCAGAGCACCCATGACCCGAATCGACGCCAAATCCGGTCGCACACGCCGGCCCTACAAGCGGCCGGCGCTGGCGTTGCTTGGCGACCTGGCGAGCCTCACCCGCACCCTCCGGGTCACCGGCAATGATGACGGCGGCAACAACGGGCAGCCGCACCGCACTGCACATTAGTTGCCAGCTCGGCCGCGACACGTTGCCGCGAGCCGCTATGCGCGCTTGTAACCCTGGCCGTGCTTGATTACTCCACGTAGCCTGGGATCGAAGGGCGCGAAGTGACATGGAACAGTCCTCGGAACCGCAAGGCGTCCGTCGCGCCTACCGCAAGCCCGAGCTCAAAGTGCTCGGCGACCTTGCCACACTGACGAAGAATGTCAGCTTTGCCGGTGGTCTCGACGGTGGCCACGATTATTACGGCACTCCTCTCCACACACGCTACTAGCCGCCAGGAGTCTGCGCCGCTCCAGCGCTGACAAGTCCGTGGGTCTTGAGTTCGGCCGCAAGGTCCAGCAGGTCTTCGACGCAGCGGCCCTCATCCACCGCATATTCACTCGCCACGGTGCGAGCGACGGTCCGGAGATCGGCGCCTTCGGCGAGCAGGCTCCAGATCCGCGCGCCCACTTCGTCGAGGCCGAAATAGACCCCGCTGCCGAGGTGGAGCAGCACCGCCTCGCCGTCCAGATCCTGGAACAGCACCTCTGGATTGACCCGCACCGGCGTATCCAGCGTCACAGCGCGATCGCTCATGCGCCGGCGGCGCCGGGCAGGGTGAGGATCGGGGCGTAGCGGCCCTCGGCCGCGCCGATCAGGGTCTCGCCGCCGCAGTCCAGCCAGGCGTGGGATTCGAACTCTCGCCCGGCCCCGCCGGCGACGCCTACCACCAGCTGCGAGGGGTGGCCCGCCCTGGCCAGCAGGCGGCGCAGCGACAGGGCGCGGGTCAGGCAACTGGCTTGCGGGACCCGGCGCGAGACGGCTTCGACCGCCCAGGCCAGGCGCCGCGGGCGCACGCGCGTGAGGGTGGGCGAGATCTTTTCCGGCCGCTCGGCCATCGCCTCGCGGAACGGCCGGCGCCACAGCGCCAGGCGCGCCTCGACGACCAGCGCCAGCGCATGGGCCAGGGCCAGCCGCTCCTCTGGCGTTGCGCGCAGAAAGATCGGCAGTTCTCTCACGACGCCTCCGAGGCCGGATTAGCCGATGGGGACCGTCGAATCCATGTGCGCCGCCGTCCCTGCGACCCATTGCCGCCGTGTCAGGCCCAGCGGGTGTCGGCTGCAAGTGAGGATCCGCGCCGCACGAACACGAAGTCGGCCTGGCGAAGACGCTGGTCGCGGGTGCGGCCGCTGAGCGCCGCGATGTCGAACAGCTCGAAGCCATGCGTCTCGAGGAAGGACATCAGGGCGAGGATCGGCGGCTCATAGGCCTGGGCGAAAAACGACACCTCGGTGAGGATCACCTCGACGCCGGCGAGCAGGACCTCGCCGCCCTGCAGCGCCCGCAGCTCGAAGCCCTGCAGATCGAGCTTGAGCAGGGCGTTGCGCGCGCCTTTGCTCGCGAAGAGCTGATCCAAGGTCGCGCAGGCCACCGCCTGACCGGCTTCGGCTATGTGCGCCCCGGTGTTGAGCGTTTCGGCCGAAGCCAGACGCAGGCCGGCGGCGGCGTCGGCTGCCGTTCCAAGGGCGACGGCATGGATTGTGAAGCTCGGTCCGAGCGCCGCCAGCGCCGGCTGGCAAGCCGGCTGGGGCTCGATGAGGTGGAAGCGGGCGTCGGGGAAATGCCGCGCCGCCAGGCGGGCGAAGTCGCCGACATGAGCGCCGCCGTCGATGACCAAGTCGGGCGCGAAGCCGAGCGCCCGCAGGTGGGTCAGGGTGTCGTCGAAGGCGTCAAATCTGTTCAGCGGCGCATGCACGATCCGCCAGGGCGTGCGCGCCATGATCGCCTTGACGGCGCCCTTGATGCTCAGCGTCCCGCGGTCCGAAGCCATGCGGCGACGCCTATCACCGACCTGGGGGGCGCGAAATGTTCCCCAAGCCCGGGTCGGCGAGACCCCCACGGTCCGGGCCAGGGCCATCCCATATTTCCTTTTCCTTACCGTCATCGCCGGGCGTAAGTCCCGGCGACCTATGAACGCCGGCGTGGGTGTGACCGCGGTCACGACACGGCCTTCGAGACAAACCCCTTGCCGACCCCGCGCTGTACGGTGAAGGTTCGGTCAACGCGCACCGACCGTTCATTAGCGTCTATATGATGAGGCCAATCCGCATTGGGACGACCTCTTCGAGCGGCTGCACTAGCGCCCGTGGCCATGCCAGCATGGCCACCCGACCCTCGGTGTGCATGGGTTGCCGGGACTGACGCCCGGCGATGACGTTAGGGTTGGTTGTGGGTCATACGCGATAGCCCGCGGTCCGGGTGACCCCGGCGCTTGCTCGGCCGAACGAACCGTGCAGGCTCGGCGCCATGCGGGCGAGACGATGACGATCGACGAAGACGCCGAGGACCAGCCGCCGGGCCCCGACCGGTTCGTGCTGTGGACGGGCGCGTTCCTGGCCATCGCCCTGATGGCCGGCGGCGCTTCGGCGAGCCCGATCTCGGCCGGCATTGTGCGCGTGGCCGCCGCGCCCGTGCTGGCCTTTGGCGTCCGCCGGCTGATGCGGGACGGCTGGCCGCCCGGCGCCCTCTGGCCGTTGATCCTCGCGGCCTTGGCGGCCGTGGTGGTCGCCGCCCAGCTGATCCCCATGCCCCCAAGCCTGTGGACGGCGCTGCCGGGCCGCGACCTCTACGTCCGCACCTACGCCGCCGCCGGCCTGCCGCTGCCCTGGCTGCCCGTCGACCTGACGCCGGCGCTGGGCTGGAACGCGCTCCTTGGCCTGGTCCCGCCCGCGGCCATGCTGGCCGCCCTGCCGACCCTGGACGCCGCCGACCGCCGTCGCCTCGCCTTTCTGGTCCTGGCCATCGGTGTCGCTGGCGCCGTCCTCGGCATGGTCCAACTTCGCGGCGGCGAGGCGAGCCCGCTGCGCCTGTGGTCGATCACCAACCGCAATTCGGCGGTCGGATTCTTCGCCAACCGCAACCATCACGCGATCTTCCTCGCCGCCACCTTGCCTCTGGCGGGCTATCTGGCCATGCGCCGGGCCGGTCACGGCGGCGGGCGCACCGCTTTCTGGCTGAGCGCCGCGGCGGCCTACACCCTGGTCGTCGCCGTCGGGGCGGCGGCGTCCGGCTCACGCGCCGGCCTGGTGCTGGGCGTGCTCGGCGCGGTCGGAGCCCTGGTGGTCGCGGCGCGGGCGCGGGTGCGGCGGCCGGGCCCGGCCTGGCGTCTGGCGGCCCTGGCCTGGCCGGCTTTGCTGGCGCTCTGCGTCGCCGGCGTCGCCGCCCTGTCGATCGATCCTCGGCTGGCGCGCGAGGCGCAGGCGCAGCTCGGCGGCGACCTGCGCTTTTCCCTGACCCCGACCACCTTCGCCGCCGGGGCGCGGTTCGCGCCGCTCGGCGCCGGCGCCGGCGCCTTCGCCGACATCTATCCGATGGTCGAGCCGCTCGCCGAGATGGGTCCGGCCTTCATTAACCACGCCCACGACGACCTGGCCGAGGTCTGGCTGGAGGCGGGCGTGCCGGGCGTCCTGCTCCTCGCTGCCCTGGTCGCCTGGTGGGTCTGGGCGAGCTGGACGGCGATGTCCGAGCGCCGGCGGGTCGGAGCGGCTCTGGCCCTGGCCGGCGCGATGACGGCCGGCTTGCTGCTGGTCCACTCGCTGGTGGACTACCCCCTGCGCACCCCGGCCCTGGCCACCCTGTTCGCCTTCGCCATCGGGCTGGTCACTCGCGCGCCGACGGACGACAATTCCGATCGCGGGCGCGGCATTATGCGCCTTGGTGCGTTTAGACCCTTGCGGTAAGTCCCCGGCAGCCCTCGGGACGGAGCCTGGCGCAGTGTTGAAATGCTCGATCCGCAGCGCGACGGCGGGCGCCGTGGCGGCGGCATTGCTTGCCTGGGCGGCCCAGGCCGGGCCGATCGTACCGGTGTCGTCCCTGCCGGCCGCCGACTCCGCCGCCTTCGCGATCGGCCAGGACGAGGACTACCGGATCGGCGCCTACGACACCCTCGACATCTCGGTGTTCCAGGTCGACCTCCTCAGCCGCACCGTGCAGGTGGACGCCAGCGGCCACATCCAGTTCCCGATGATCGGCGATCTGACGGTCGCCGGTAAGACCACCCGCCAGGTCGCCGACGAGATCGCCGCCAAGCTGGACCAGAACTATGTGCGCTCGCCGCAGGTCACCGTGGTGCTCAAGGATTCGGCAAGCCAGAAGTTCACCGTCGAGGGCGCGGTGAAGGGCTCGGGTGTCTTCCCGCTTCAGGGCCACATGACCCTTTTGAAGGCCATCGCCGTCGCCCAGGGCGTCGACATTGAGACTGCCAAACAGAAGGACGTGGTCATCTTTCGCACCGTCGACCACAAGCGCGTCGCCGGGGTTGTCGACCTGGGCGCCGTCGGCAAGGGCAAGATCGACGATCCGCCGATCTACGCCGGCGACGTGATCGTCGTGCCGACCTCCGCTTCGCGGCGGTTCATGAAGGACCTGATCGCCGCGACCCCAATTCTGTTCTTCCTGCATCCCTGAGGGGCCGAACGCCGTCATGACCCCGCCCGAACCACCCGCCGAAAGCGACCTCCCGGACTTGTCCCGGGGGACTCCGGCGACCGTCGACGCCGCATCCGGCCCGCTCGCCAAGCCCAGGGCGCCGTCCATCGCCACCGCGCCGATCGAGACGGGGACCGACTCGCGGGACCGCACGGCCATGTCGGCCAACCTGCTCCACGTCTGGAACATCCTCGTCAAATGGCGCTGGCCGATCGCCGCGGTGACGGTGCTGGGTCTGGCCGGCGGGGTCGTGGCGACGGTGACGACGACGCCGATCTACCGGGCCACCACGACCGTCCAGATCGACATGGAGCCGGCCAAGGTCCAGACCAATCCCAACCAGCCGTTTTTCGCCTACGACGATCCGGAGAAGTACTATCTCACCCAGTATGAGCTGCTGAAGAGCCGCTCGCTGGCCGAGCGGGTGGCCCAGAGCGAGGATCTGGCCGACGACCAGTCGTTCCTCCATCCGCGCGAGACCCGGCCGTTCTGGCGCAAGGCGCCCCCGCCCCCGCCGCCCTCCAGCTATCAGGCGCGCGCCAAATCGGCCGCCAGCATGGTCCAGGGCGGCCTGACCATCGATCCCATTCGCGCCTCGCGCCTGGTCAAGATCAGCTACCAGAGCCCGGACCCGGCCACCGCCGCACGGATCGCCAACGCCACCGCCGCCAGCTTCATCGCCTGGAACCTGGAGCGCCGCTACCAGGCCAGCGCCGAGGCCCGCAAGTTCCTCGAAGACCGGCTGAACCAGACGCGCGCGGCTCTGGAAACCTCGCAGAAGCGGGGCGAGGCCTACGCCCAGGCCAACCGCCTGATCACCGTCACCGGATCCAATTCACCCGACCCCACCCACCCCGCCGCCGAAACGGGCGAGTCGATCGACGCCGCCGACCTGACCGCCATGGATGCGGCGCTGTCGAGCGCCACGGCCTCGCGGATCCAGGCGGAGCAACATTGGCGGGCGTCGCAAACCACGCCGGATTCGGCCCTGCCCGAGATCCTCACCGACGCCGCCTATCAGGCGGTCCGAACCCAACGCGACGCCGCCCAGGCGGACTATCAGCAGAACCTGCGGCTTTATCGGCCCGGCTTCCCGGTCATGGTCGACGCCAAGGCCAAGATCGACGCGCTGGACAAGCAATTGGCCGCCGTCGCGGCGTCGATCCGCGCCGCGCTGCAGACGCAATACCAAGTGGCGCTGCGCAACGAACAGCAGCTTCAGGGCGAGGTCGCCAAGCGCAAGTCGGGGCTGCTGGCCTCTCAGGCCAAGCGTGTCGACCAGGGCTTCATCAACACCGACATCAGCACCAGCCAGACGCTCTACGACAGCATGCTGGCGTCCTACAAACAGATCGGCATTTCCGACGCCATCCAGGACAACAACATCTCGTTCGTCGACAAGGCCCTGACGCCACACGCGCCGGTCGAGCCCCAGCCGCTGCACAACCTGGCGGTGTTCGGTTCCGTCGGCCTGGCGCTGGGCATCCTGCTGGCCTTCCTGCTCGAACAGTTCGACCTGTCGATCAAGGTGCCGGAGGACGTCGAACGTGAACTGGGCGTGCCTGTGCTGGCCACCATCCCGGTGCTGACCGCCAACCTCTCGGCGGCCAAGGCGCTGGAGAACCCGCGGTCGCAGCTGTCCGAAGGCTACTATTCGGCCCGCGCCGCGCTGCAGCTCTCCACCCCCGAGGGGGTTCCCTCCACCCTGCTGGTCACCAGCTCGATGATGGGCGAGGGCAAGTCGACCAGCGCCCTGGCCCTGGCGAGCGCCTTCGGACGCCTCGGCATGCGGGTGCTGCTGGTCGACGCCGACATGCGCAATCCGGTGCAGCACCGCCTGCTCGGCCGCGACAACGCCATCGGCCTTTCCAACCTGCTGGCCGGCGGTCACGACGTGCGACCGGCCCTGCAGCCGACCTCCTACCCCAACCTCACCTTCCTGGCCGCCGGCCGGCCGCCGCCCAATCCCTCCGAGCTCCTGGCCGGCGGCAAGATGCTGTCGTTCCTGGAATCGGCGCGTGAGCACTTCGACCTCATCGTCCTGGACGCGCCGCCGGTCATGGGCCTCGCCGACGCCCCACAGCTCGCCAACATCGCTCAGGGGGTGCTGATGGTGGTCGAGGCCAACGCCACCAAGCGTGACATCGCCAAGGCCGCCCTGCGACGCCTGCGCGCCACCCACGGCCGCATCGTCGGGGTGCTGTTCACCAAGTTCGACATCCGCAAGGCGGGCTACGCCTATGGCTACGCCTACAGCTACGGTTATGGCCGTGGCTACGGGTTCGAATACGGCCAGTCGGCTCCGAAACCGGGGCTGGTCGCCCGCCTGCTCCGCCTCGCGCCGCCCGATCGCCGCAAGTCGAGCTGATGGCGGGGACGGGCGGGACGGTCGCGGCGGCCGCCGCCGCGGTCCTGCTGGCCGGCGTCTGTGGCGCCCAGGCCTGGACAACCTGGCTGGGCCGGGTCGACCCGGCCGCCGCCCAACGTCTTGGCGTCGCGACGCCAGAGGCCCTCTCCAGCCTTGCCGGCCAGAACTTCGCCGACACGTCGCAGGCCAGTCATGACCGCGAGGCCAAGGCCGACGCCCGCGCCGCGCTCCTCGCCGCGCCGCTGGACGTGGAGGCCGTGCGGGTCCTGGCCCTGGAGGCGGAAGGCGACGGAGACCTCGATCGGGCGCGGGTTTTGATGGGCCTTGCCGACCAGCGGTCGCGCCGCGACGCCATGGCGGAGATGTGGCTGTTCGCCAACAGCCTTTCGCGCCGGGATTTCGCCGCCGCGCTGCCCCACGCCGACGCCGCCCTGAGACTGGACTGGCGTCTGAGCGACCTGCTGTTTCCGGCCATGATCTCGGCCGCGGCCGATCCGGCGGCGGCGGCGGCCACCGTCCGCCAGCTGCAGGCCCAGCCGGACTGGCGCCGCCCCTTCCTGGCGGCCCTGGCCCAACATGCGCCTGCCCCCGCCACCGCCGCCGGGGTCTTCGAGGCGTTGGCGGCCACGTCGGCGCCGCCGACCGACGCCGAAAGTTCGGCCCTGATCGGGCGCATGGTCGAGGCCGGCGATATCGCCGGGGCCCACGCGGCCTGGCTGCGCCTGTTGCCGCGGAGCGTCCGCCCGGCGGCGAGCGGGGTCTACGACGGCGACTTCGCGCCCGCGCCGGGCGCGGCGCCGTTCAACTGGCGCTTTCCGGCCGCCGACGGGGCGATCGCCCAGGAGAGCCCGGCGGGGGATGACCTTCCCGCCCTCTACGTCCGCAGTCCGGCGCAGGAAACCCATCCGCTAGCCGAGCAGTTGCTGCTGCTGCCGCCGGGCGCCTGGCGGCTCGCGGGCCGCGTGCGGATCGAGCCGGGGCTATCCGGCGACCTCTTTGCGTGGCGGATCGTCTGCGCCAGCGGCCAGACTCTCGGCGAGGCGCGCGTGGCCGCCGAACCCGCCGGCTGGCGCGGCTTCGCGACAGATTTCCAGGCCCCCGCCGGCTGCCCCGCGGTGTGGCTGCGCCTTGACGGCCTGGCGCACGAAGGCTTCGAGCCGGGCGAAGCGACCTGGCGCGGCCTCGCCGTCCAGCCGCTTCAGGTTCCGGCGGCCGCCGCCAGCGCCGCCCGCCAGGCCGCCAACGCCGCCTGACGCGAGAAGGCGGTCTCGGAGGCGCGTCGGGCGGCCGCTCCCAGGCGCCGGACCAGATCCGGATCGTCGGCCAGGCTGCGCACGGCCAGCGCGAAGCCCCCGGCGTCACCCGGTTCGCACTGCAGGCCGCAGCCGTGTTCGGCGACCAGGCGGGCGATCTCCCCGTCGGCGGCGGTCACCGCCAGGATCGGCCGGCCTGCCGCCAGGACGCCATAGGCCTTGCTGGGCACGATCAGGCCCTCGAGCTCCGGCCGCAACGAGATCCAGTGGACGTCCGGCGCGCTCAGGGATTGCGAGAGGTCGGCGGCGTCCTGGTAGGGCTGGAAGCGCAGATTCGGTGGCGCCTCGGCGCGCAGGGCCTCCATCTGGTGGCCGCCGCCGATCATCAGGAAGACGATGCGCGGGTCATGCGCCAGAGCCCGGGCCGCGCCCAGCATCGCGGCGTGCTCGTGCGCCCGGCCGAGATTGCCCGAGTAGCCGACCACGAACGCGTCCTCGAGGCCCCAGGCGCGGCGCAGCGGATTGTCCGCCGGGGCGACCGGCGTGATGGCCGTCTCGTCCACCCAGTTGGCGATGATCCGGACCCGCTCCTTCGGCGCGGCCGTGAGCCGCTCGGCCATGCGCCGGCCAAGCACGACATTGATCCGTGCTCGTCGGAGCGAGGCGTCGCGCAGCGCCGTCAGCACGCCAGCCACCGCGCCGCCGCCCACGCCCAGCGCCGCCGCCACCTCCGGATAGACGTCCTGCAGCCAGTTCACGAGGCGAGCGCCCTTGAGCGCCGCCGCCCAGCCGGCGACCACGGAGATCAGCGGCGGGTCGGTCTTGGCCACGATCACGTCCCCGCGCTGGGCGACGGCCAGCAAGGCCAGGGCGGCCGAGGCGTGAAACGACAGCAGGTCGAGCGCGCGCCCGGCCAGACCGGCGCGGCCGAAGCCGGTCGTCGCCACGCGGCGCACCTCGACCCCGCGCACCCGTTCGCGCGCCGGCAGGCGGGCGGCCGGATCGTCGTAGCGAAGTCGGCTTGTGATCACGACCACGCGCCGGCCTGACCCCGCCAGGTCGAACGCCAGGTCGCTGAGGATCTGGCTGGTGGCCGAATGGTCGGGATGGAAGAAGCGGTTGACGAAGATCACCGCCGGGCCGCGCGCCTCGGTCATCGGCCGCCGTCGCCTGCGCGGCCGGCCTTGAACTCGAGGATCTTGAGCCGCACCTCGGCGAAATAGACAAACTTCAGGAAGGCGTAGGCCAAGCCCGCGCCACCATCCAGAAACCCGCCGCGGACGATGAAGGCGGCCAGGAAATAAGCCGGCGCGAACCACCAGTGCGGCAGGTTGCGGTACTTCAGCCGTTGCCGGGGCGTGAGCGCGGCCCATGCCGCCGGATCGGCGCCCAGCGCTTCCCAGCGGCGGGCTTCCCAGCTCGAATAGTCGTTGTGCCGGTCGATGTGCTTGGCCAGGCCGCGAAAGTCCTCGTGCTCGAGGGCCGGGCCGATCTCGCCCGCAGTGCCGTTCAAAACCGGGTGCTCATGCACCTCCATGTCGAGCCCGCTCCAGCGATCGTCGTCAATGCGCTCGAAGAGGCCGGCGCCGACGCGGATGAGGGCCAGCTTGCGCTGCGGCACCCCGTGGCGGAGCACGCGGCCCATGAAGTGGTTGTGATAGTTCAGCCAGAAGCCGGCGATGTCGGGTCTCGCCAGAGCGGCCGGCAGGGCGGCGACAAAGGCCGGCGTCAGCCGCTCGTCGGCGTCGAGGAACAGCACCCAGGGCGTGGCGAAGCTATGGGTCATCAGGACCCAGCTGCGCTTCTTGGGGAAGCCACCTGGCCAGCGGAAGTCGAGCACCTCCGCGCCCGCGCCGCGCGCGATGGTCGCCGTCTCGTCCTGGCTGCCGGAATCCACCACCACGACGGCGACGCCGGCCGGAATCGACGCCAGGCAGGCGGGCAGATTGCGCGCCTCGTTCCTGACCGGCACGACGACGGTGAGCGGCAGGCTCACGGCGCGTCCAGGGGTGGGCGGGGACCGACGAGGCGGGCGGGATTACCGGCGACGATGGTCCAGGGCTCGACGTTGCGCACGGCGACCGCGCGGGCGGCGACGATGGCGTGGTCGCCAATGCTGACATCCGGCCCGACGAAGGCGTCGGCGCAGATCCAGGCTCCGTCACCGACCCGGATCTCAGCCTTGACCAGCGGCAGGTCGGCGCGGCGATGGTCGTGGGTGCCGGCGCAGAGATGGGCGTGCTGCGAGACCGTGACGTTGGCCCCGAGCGTGATCCGGCCGAGGTTATAGAGCACCGCACGATCGCCGACGGCGCTGTTGCGCCCCGCCGCCAAATTCCACGGCACGGCGATGCGCACGCTGGGGTGGATGCGGACGCCTGGGCCGATCTGGGCCCCGAAAGCGCGCAGCATGAGGTTGCGCCACGCCCACAGCTGGCGCGGACTCCAGGCGAAGGCGAAGCCGAGACATTCCCACAGGGCGCGGCCGGCCAGCTCGGCCGCCGACCATTTGCGCGCCGCCCGGTTGGCGGCGATATCCAGGCCCGGGCCGCTCATCTAGTCGAGCCTCACCGACCGCGGCGCCTCGCCGCCACGCACGGCCCAGGCATAGGCTTCCAGCATGTCGCCGGCGATCCGGTCCCAGGCGAAGTCGCGGGCCATCCAGGCCCGGCCGCGCGCGCCCATGGCGGCCAACGCCGGCCGGCCGAGGCTCATCGCCTGCTCCATCGCCGCGGCGAGCGGCTCCGGACCGTGGTCGACCCACCAGCCGCAACCTTCACGCTCCAGCCCGGCCCACGGCGCACCGCGGGTGGAGATCACCGGCGTCCCGGCGGCGAGCGCCTCGGCGACGGTCATGGCGAAGTTGTCGCTCAGGGTCGGCAGGACGAAGAGATCGGCGCCGCGGAGGGCTTCCAGCCGCTCCCCGCCGTAGAGTGGCCCCTCGACCGAGAGGCGCGCCAGCCCGAGGCTCCCTGCGAGCGCCGCCAGTTCGCGGTCGTGGCCGAGTTCGGCCGGCCCGACGATGCGCAGGCGCCAATCGGGCCAGGCGGCTTCAAGACGCTCCCAGGCGCGCACCAGACTCTCGAGCCCCTTCTTCGGATGGATGCGGCCCAGCGAGAGGATCGTGAGCGGCCCCGTTCTCGGACCGGCGACCTCGGGCGGCAGGTCGACGCCGTTGGGGATAACCGCGACCGGATTGGCGAGGCCGGCGGCGCGGATGTCGGCCAGCTCGCCCTCGCCGGTGGCGTGGATGAACGAAGCCGTCGTCAGCGCGCGGCGCTGAAACAGCCGCCAGAAGGCCTGCTTCTTGGCCGACGAGAAAGCCATAGCCTCAGGCGCCAGCATCCCACGGGGTGACACCACCAGCTTGGCCCGTCCGCGCTTGGCCGCCCAGGAGGGGTAGACGTTGGGCATCAGCCACAGGCCGTGGCTGTGCAGCACCTCGGCGTCAGACGCCGCCAGGGCGTCGGCGAGCTCACGCGAGAGGCAGATGGCGCCAAGTGCGGGCACGCCGCGGAAATCCTGGCGATGGGCCAGGTGCGTCACGCAGGTTTGGGCGGCGACGCCGGCGTCGCGCCAACCGCGCACGGAATGCAGCCGCACGCTCGCGCTCCGCGCGGCCATGGCGTTGGCCAGAGCCCGCACGCTGTAGGAAGGACCGGCTCCCTGATCGGCGATGGAGGCGACGACCTGCTCGCTGGCCGGCAGGCCGGTCATGCGGCCCGCGTCCGCACGTCGCGGTTGGCCAGCGCCAGCAGGACCTGCGGGGCGACGGCGCGCTGCAGCAGCAGCCCCGCCAGGCAGAAGGTGATGGCCGAACCAAGGAAGCGGACCAGATCGGTCTCGAAGATCGAAAAGATCAGCAGGGTCATGGCCGCGATCCCGTAGGTGAAGAACAGGGGAATGCCGCGAAAGCCCCGGATCAGTCGGTAGGCGAGACCGGCGAAGCCGCCGATCGCGAAGGCGCCGATGATCGCGCCGACGTATCCGAAGTCGACGTAGAGCTCGCCGAGGTAGCCGATGCTGATCGAGGTGCCGCCGCTGGTGTCGAGCTGAAGCCCCGTGTAGCGGGCGGTGATCACCGAGTCGTCGGGGGTCGCGGGCTTGTCCGGGAACAGGATCCGCGGCTCGAAGATGTTGGCGAGGGCGTCGCCCAGGCGCCTGCCGTCCTCGTGCGGCCGCACCTCGGGCACATACCTGGTCGTGCAGGCCAGGAAGTCGATGTAGCTGATCCGTGAGGCGAGTTTGCGCAAGCCGTCGCGGAAGGCGTCGTTGTCGAACTGGTCGGCCGCCTGGCCGACATAGCTCAGTCGTTCCGAAATGCTGCGCGTCACGACCTGCTGCTGGCTGCCCTGATTGAGGTAGTCGCGATAGTCGGTCTTGATCGAGGTCCAGAAGACGGTGACCACCAGCATGACGGCGAAAATGCCGCCGACGGCGAGGAGGCCGCGCACGCCCAGGCGCGGTCGGGCGGACGCGGCGGCGATGATGAGGACAAGAAAGGTCTCGCGAAAGCCGGCGAAGTAGCCCGTCATGCCCCAGACCACCTCGAAGGCGGTCACGGCGGCGAGCACCCAGAGCGCCTTGCCCTCCCTTAGGCACCAATAGGCCAGCACGAACAGCCCCGCGTTCCGCGCGCCGCCGAGGGCGAGCAGGATCTGGTTCGCCCCACCGGCGTGGGGCGCCGCGGCCTGCAGCAAGGTTCCCACGACGATCAGGGCGAGGGAGATCTGGATGACCAGCCCCTGGCTCCAGTTGTCGGCGTCGCGGGCGAGCATGGCCGCCCAATTGGTGCGCGTCTCGCGAGCCCCCAGCCACATGCCGAGGCCCAGCGCCGTGACGCCGCCGAGGGCAAACCAGGCGCCGCCGATCAGCGGTTCGCCGAAGTCGGCGAAGTTGTCCAGCGGCTGACCGGTCAGCGCCGTCTCGATCGGCTTCATCGCCACACAAAGCCATTGCAGGCCGAACGGCAGGAGCAGGATCGGCGCGTCCCGTTCAGGCCAGAGCAGCAGGAGCGCGCCTACCAGCACCAGCCCGTCGCAGAGGACGAGAAGATGGTCAGGACTGGCGAACGCGGCCACCAGCGTAATCAGCGCCACGCAGATGGCGACAGACTTGGCGGTATGCACAGACGGCTCGACCCCGTGGACGTTCCGGATAGTAGGGGATTTCGGATGGCCGTGTCAGCGCCCGCCCGCTGGGTGGGACGTTAGGTCACAACTAGAGTCGGCGAGCGGCGCGCCGATCCCAGCGGGGCTAACTAGAGGTGAATTCCAGAACGCGGCGTTGCCGATTCGCCGTTCGTGGCTGCTTCTGTTAACCCGGCTCTATTCGGGACGCTTCGATTCACCTCGCCGTTACCCATTCTCGTGGCGCCAATGCTCGACGGCTAAAGTCGGCAAGCCACGCGTTTCGGAGAATTGATCTTAAGTCACTATCACCCGAGATGTCGTAACGATGACCGAGCTTCGTGTTCAATATGGCGCTGGGCGGACCGCCGCGCCTGGCTGGCTCAATTACGACGCTTCGCCGTCGGTGTGGCTGGAGCGGCTCCCCGCAATAGGCAAGTTAATTAGAATAAATGAACATCGATTCCCGGAAAATATTCTGTATGGAGATATCGTTACTGGATTGCCGGTGGCCGCTGGCTCTGTAACCGCGGCGTATGCAAGTCATATACTGGAGCATTTGAGCTACGACGATTTTTGGCAGGCACTTCGCAACACATATATAATGTTGGCGCCCGGAGGCGTTTTTCGCCTGATCGTTCCTGATCTGCAGGCGCGAGCGAGCCGATATATTTCTGGCGCTGCCCTGGATGACCCGGAGGCCGCGTCTCGCTTTATGCGAGAGGCCTGTTTGGGCCGCCAATCGCGGGCACGCACGTTGCCACAGATGATCCGGGGCATACTGGGAAACTCGGACCACCTTTGGATGTGGGACGAGGCGTCAATCGCCGACGCACTGCGCCGCGTGGGCTTTGCCGAAGTACGTCGATGCAGCTTCGGCGACGCCACAGATCCGGCCTTCGCTCTAGTCGAATCCGCCGACCGTTTCACGGATACAGATACAGGAATCGTTGAGGTGGCGATGGAGGCGATCAAACCAGCCTCTACCTCTTGATCGTGAAGTCAGCCATGTCCGGCGGCATCATCGTAGACTTGGCGCCAGGTGGTCGCGAACAGGTCAAGGTTCAGCTTCGCCAGCGACGACTGGGCCTTGGCGCCCTGCCGCACGGCGAGATCCGGACTGGCGGCATAGAGCTCCATTGCCTTCGACAAGCCATCCGCGGTGCGGTCGGTGACGACCGTCCCGTCCACGCCGGGCTCGACCAGCTCGGCCATCCCGCCGCTGGCGAAGATGATCGAGGGCCGGCCGACACTCTTGGCCTCGACAACCACCAGTCCGTATGGCTCCTCCTTCACCGACGGGGCGACATGCACGTGACAGCGCTCGATGAGCTCAGGGGCGTTTTCGACGTGCCCCAGGAAGCGCACGCGATCGCGGATCGCCGGGTTCGCCGCTGTCCTGTCCCTCAGGGCCCGCGCCCAGGCGTCGCCAGCCCAATCTGAAATGCGACCGGCGATCAGGAGTTCGCATTGGGCGTGGGCATGCGCGAGCCGCTCGAACGCGGCGACCAGCAGGTCCACGCCTTTCTCCGGCACGACCTGGCCGACGAAAACAAACCGGACGCCGTCCTGGCCCTCCAGCGAGTCGTCATACGGGACCGGCAGCGGACTCGATCGGCGCGGTGGCGGCGCATAAAGCACTGAAATGCGTTCGGGTGGCGCCCCGGACGCCTCCAATTCGCGTCGTATAAACTGGCTGTCGGCGACGAAGTGGGCGGTGCGGCCGACGATGAAGCGCCAGATCCAGCGATAGAAGGCGTTGTGCCCAATCGGCTTGTCGCCGGCGCGATAGACCAGTGGAATCTTCAACGCCCGCAGCGCGCCGTAAAACGCCACCACGTGGAGCGGGTTGAAGGCGTGGATATGGGTCGCGCCGAAGTCGCGCGCGATCCGCCTCAGGGCGGCGTTGCCGGAGAGATAGGCGCCGGGATTGTGGATGGCGACGCGGAGGAGCCAGCCACGCAGCGGATAGTCGACGTAAGGCGCCGTGGTCCAGGCTAGGCCTTCGGCCTCGAGCCTGGCGCGCAGCTCCAGGAGCTCTGGCCAAGTCTCGGGACGGACGACGCAGAGCACGTCGCAGCCCTCGCTCCGCAAGGCCGCCAGCGCGGTGATGTTGGCCCGCTCTTGGCCAAAAATCACCCGCGCGCCGAACAGGGCCAGGATGCGCGGTCGATCAGTCACGGGCGGGCTGCCTTGACAATCCGAGACGGTTCCAAGACTCCCTCAGCATCAGGCCTCCGGCATCCAAAGGGACCGTCGCGGCAATCGACGAGCGCACGCCGCCACAGACGAATCGAGTGAGCGGATGACTCTGAAGCAAACCGTAAAACGGATGTCGCCGGGATGGGTGATATCGACCTACGGCTTTCTTTGCTGGAATCTGTCGATCCGTCCGCGAATGCGTCGTCGGGGAATGGCCGGCGTGTTCAGCGATCACTACACGGCCAACGGCTGGGGCAACCCAGAATCGCGCTCGGGCGAGGGCTCGACGTTGCAGGCCACCGAAGCGGTCCGCGCCGCCTTGCCCAAGCTGATCTCCGACTACGATATCGCCACGGTGCTCGATATTCCGTGCGGTGACTTCAACTGGATGAGTCGGCTCGACCTGCCGGTCCGCTACATCGGCGCGGATATCGTCGCCGAGATCGTCGCCAGGAATCGCCAGCTGCATGCGTCGGAGTCGCGATCGTTTCTTCAGCTCGATCTGGCTGCCGACGATCTGCCGCCGGCCGATCTCATCCTTTGCCGTGACTGCCTGGTCCACCTCTCCTTCGAACACATCCATGCCGCACTGGCCAACATCAGGCAAAGCCCGGCCGGATTCCTCCTCACAACGACGCACACCCAGATCGAGCGAAACAAGGACATCGTGACCGGTGAGTGGCGCGGTTTGAATCTTCAGGTCGCCCCCTTCTTCTTGCCCGACCCACTACTGCTGATCGCCGATCGGTCGGATAATCCGGCCGCGCACGACAAGCACCTCGGTCTGTGGCGAGTGTCCGATATTCCCGAAACCTCATCCGGCCGGTAGGTGGCCCATTGGTTGATCGCTGTCCCGGAGGATCGTTTTGATGACCGTCGGAAAGTCGTTCGTTCACTTCGTCCTGCACAGTTTGAACTTAGAGGCCGCGCACACCCAAACCACGGCTGCCGAGCGCGAATGCCTTGGCCGACTCGCCCAAGAGAAATCGAGATTGGTGGAAATTGGCGTCTATGAAGGGGCAGGAACCCGGGTTCTCGCCGACGCCGCGGCGCCGAATGGCCGCGTTTTCGCGATCGACCCGTTCATTCCCGGGCGCCTGGGTGTCTGCTGGACCCGACCCGTCGCCTTGCGAGAGGTGGCGAAATCCGCCGGCGCAAAAAAGGTCGAGTTTGTGAGAAAGTTCAGCTTCGACGCGGCGACCGAGCTGCAGGGGCCGTTCGATTTCATCTTCGTCGATGGCGACCACAGCCTGGGCGGCATCACCCGAGACTGGCACGATTGGTCGGAAAAGATCGTCGCGGGTGGGATCATCGCCCTTCACGACACCCGCATACCGGACCACGACCCATCCGTGGCAAGCCTCGGCTCTCATCAGTATTTCGAATCCGAGATCAGGCATGACCCGCGTTTCGCGCTGGTCGAGCAGGTCGACTCTCTCAGTGTGCTGCAAAGGCTCTGAAGCGGCCTACCGGCAGCCTTACCCTGGCCGCGCCAGGACGTTGAACAGCGGCTCGCTCACCTCGCGGCCGGGCTCGTCCGGGTCGAAGAGACGGTAGCCGGCGGCGCCCAGGATGCCCTTCGCTTCGTCCCAGACCTCGGAGGCGACCTCCATCAGAATGACGGGCCGGACCTCGGCCAGGAGTCGCGCCGCGCCGCGCAAGACGAGGATTTCCGCCCCCTCGACATCGATCTTGACCAGCGACGGCGTCGAAACGGCTAGGAGGTCGTCGAGCCGCAAGGTCGGCGCCAATACTTGCGCTTCGCCATGTCCGAACGGGACATAGGCCCCCGCGAACGGCGAGAGCGCGTTGCCCGCCCGACCGCCGCTGGCGATGACCAGGGTCGCCACGCCCTGTCGGTCGGAGATCGCGGCGGTCAGAACCTCCAGTTTCACCTGCGGATTGACGGCGCGGGCGCGCAGCAGCAGGGCGGAGAGGCAGGGATCGGGCTCGACGGCCAGAACCTCGGCTCCCAATCCGGCCGCAGCCAGGGCGAAGACCCCGCAGTTGGCGCCGATGTCCCAGACCGTTCCCCCGGGCGGCGTGAAGCGCTGGGCCCAGCCGATCAGCTGCGCATCGAAGCCGGCGACGCCGGGCCGCAGGTACTTGAGCTGGCTCTCGGGGGCCAGGAACACGGTCGCGCCGCCGACACTGGCGGGAAGCCGACGCCGCAGGACGACGCCGCGCATCGCCGCGTGAGCAAGGCCGCGCAGTCTCCCGTGCAAGCTCATCGTGCGCCCTCCGCAGCGCTCGCCCGACGTGCGCGCTTGGCCCAGAAGCGCAGCTTCGAGGCCGCGGCCCGCCACGGATCGCCGCCGTAGCGCATTTCCACCCTGGTCCAGATCTCCTCGAGCAGCAGCGCGCTGCGGCCCAGCAGGCGGGCCAGAGGCCGAGTCCTGGCAAGGTGTGCGAGGCGGTAATGAGTCATCGGCGCGTCGAAACCCATCGGACGCCGCATCAGGGGCTTGGGGCCGGCCCAGTGAATGATTCGCCGGTCTTCCGGGTTGATCTGCGGCACGACCCGCCGGAAATGGAAGCGGGCGGCCAGCGCCTCCGCGGTATGCACGGGCACGATTATCTGAAAGGGCCAGTCCCGTGCCCGAATGCGCCCCTCGGCAATGCCCTTGAAGGCCATGAAGTTGAGAGGGCCCTGATCCGCGAAGAACGCGCCCGGGTGGTCCCGCCCGAATCTTAAGAGTGCGAGATACTCTTCGAGGTCGAATAGGCCCCGGCGGGCGGTGAACACACCGGTGTTAAAATAGGGACGGCCCCGCCATCCGAAATCGGGCAAGGCCGGGAACACCTTCTCGGGGTCGAAGTACTGGTCGCGCTGGATGGCCGGCGTGATCTCCTCGTGAGGCTCGTTGTAGATCAGGTCATAGTCGGCGACCGGCAGTCCCTGGAAGGGGTCGCCCCAGACGACCGTGTCGGGGTCGACGTGGATGAAGCGATCGAACGGCGCATGCCAGAAGGCGACCATCTTGGTCAGGCCGTAGCCATAGCTGAGGCGGCTCAGCTCGGGATGAACATCAGCCTGCTCCAGAGTGGTGACGCCATAGGCCCGGCCAACGTCGGAGGTATCGAAGACGCCGTGCTTGATCAGGCAAACGGGAATGTCCGGCAGGTGTTCGCGCAAGCTGGCCAGGCAGCCGCGGAGCAGCGGCACGTCGCCGCGATAGCAGGAAATGGTGATGCCGAGGCCGGCCTCGCTCATGGATTTCGCCTCCCCGAGCGCCGACTGGCGACGACGGCCGCCAGCCCGGTCTCGATGCCGTCCGCGGCGGCGGCGAGGCTGTGGGTCTTCGAGCGCGCCGCTACGACGTCGCAGGCGGGAGGGCTCATCAGCACCGCCTCGATCGCCGCCGCCAGCGCCCGGACGTCGCCCATGGGAAAGACTCGGCCGGCGGCGCCGTCTCCGGCCAGGTCCGGCGCGCAGCCGGAGGCGTCCGAGACGACCACGGGAACGCCGCAGGCCAGGGCCTCGTTGGCCACCAGCCCCCAGGTCTCGCGGGCGGTCGATGGCAGGACAAGGAGGTCGGCTGCAGCGTAGGCGGCTGGCATCTCGGTCTGGTTGAGGAAGCCGAGCTGGTGCAGTGGAGCGCCAAGGTCGCCGGCGCGGGCCGCGAGGGCGCCTTCCAGTTCGCCTGAGCCGGCGAAAAGCAGGCGCGGCCGGGTTTCGGTGAGCGGCCAGGCGTCGATGATGTCGAGCGGACGCTTGAAGGGGAGCAGCTTGCCGGCGAACAGAACGACCTTCTCCTCGACGCCGATCCCAAGCCGCCCGCGCAGCGCCTGACCGCTCTCGGCCGTCGCCCGGGCCCCGAACCATTCGGTGTCGACGCAATGAGGCGAATGGAACAGGCGATCGGCGGGATAGTGATAGCGCTCGTAGAACGCCCGCGAACGGGCGCCGACGTAGAGCGCGGCATCGAAGACGCGCAGCAGGCCGGGATAGGCGATGGCCTTGGCGAGCGCCCTGGGGCCGGGCGGGCCGAGCTGGCTGTCGCCGCGAACCATCACCGGCAGGCCGAGGCGCCTGGCCGCCAGGATCGCCTGGGCGAAGCTCCTCAGGTACCAACCGAGCACCAGGACGGCGTCGAAACCACCTCCGGCAAGGCGGCGGCCGATCGCGGGCGTGTCGGCCCCATTGAAGCGTGATGGACCCGGGCGTGTAGAGACGTTCTCCAGGAATTCGGAGTCATAGCCGGACAGCAGGTCGACGTCCCAGTCGAAGGCCGTGCCGAAGCCGGCGGCCCCCTGCTGCGCGGCCGTAACTTTTTGGGCAAAGTAGACCTTGAGCTCGATGCGGCCGGCCAGCTCGCGGAACAGCGGCGCGTAGTACTGGATCGGGTGCGAGACGACGATGGCGAGGCGGCTCACGGGCGGGCCGCCTTCTCGAACACCTCGGCGAAGCGAGCGGCCACGGCGTCGGCCGTGTACGGCGCGATCGCCGCGGGATTCGGCGCGCCCAAGCTCTCCGGCGCCGTCGCCAGGCGCTGCAGCGCCTCGGCCAGAGCCGGCGTCAGCGCCTCCAGCCCGGCCGGATCGGCGAAGGCGTGCGCCAGGCCGCCGCCGGCGGATTGCAGGATGGCGTGGGCGCTGGAGGCCTGGTGAAACAGCGACAGCCACGGGCGGCCCGAGATCAGCGCCGGGTAGATCTTCGAGGCCGTGTAGTGCGGCTCGTCCGAGCCGAGGAGCAGCAGGGCCTGGGAGTGAGCCAGCACGTTCAAGGCGTCGAGGTAGGGGACGCGGTGCGGCGTCTCCGCGGTCAGATCGGCGACGCCGGCGGCTTCGGCCAGCGGCCGGACGCGCTCGCCACCGACGCCGTTTGGCTGGTTGCTCGTGCCGACGAAATTGAAGCGAAGGCGCGCGGCGATCTCCGGGCTGCGGCTGCGCAGCAGAGCCAGGGCCTCGAACAGACGGCGCGCCACAGGCTCGGCCCGCGGCAGGAACGTACCCACGTAGCTGAAGTTGATCCGGGCCGGATCGATGAGGCTGGGCCGCGGAGCGCCGGCGCGCAGGGCCGCGAAGTCCGCCGCATCGCCACCGATCGGGATGGCGGACATCCGCGTTCCGTCCAGCCACGGATAGCGGGCGGCCATCTCGCGGTTCTGGACCTCTGACACCGACGTCACCCAGGCGGCCGCGCGCACCGCGCCGGGCTCCAGCCACGCCGCCAGGCGATGCGCCGCCCAGCCTTTGGAGCCGAACGGCCGCCGCGCCCCGTGGGCCGAGACCCAGGGGTCCTGAAAGTCGAGGATCACGGGAATGTCGAAGCGGCGCCGCAGCCAGGGCGCGAGCCGCATGGGGTAAAAGGGTGACCCTGTGATCAGGATCGCATCGGGTTGTTCGCGCTCGATCGTCTTTGCCAGGGCCCACGAAAAGTGCGGCAGAGCGCGCAGGCCGATGTCGCCGACCCCGAAGAGGCGGGTCAGTCCGGCCGGCAGGGCGCCGGTGCGCACCTGTTCGAGATCGGCGGGAACCAACGCAGCTAGGGCGGGGTCGCCGGGCTCGGCGTAGAAACGTTCGTCGGCGCGGATCACGATCGGGCGCCAGCCGTGCGCTGGCAGTCCTCTCGCCAGGTGGCGCGCCCGATGGACGCCCGCCACCGTCGAGGGCGGAAAGTAGGGCGAGAGGATGACCGCCGTCCGGGTCATGACGCAGGCCCGAGCATTGCCACGAGGTCGAGGAGGGTCTGCTTCTCGATTTCCCAGTTGAACCGCGCTTGGCCGAGCCGGAAAGCCTCGGCGCGCGCCTGGGCCAACCCTGCCTCGTCGAGCAGGTAGGCGTCCATCGCGGCGGCGAGCGCTTCGGGATCGTCGATACGATAGAGGCGCGCCGCGCCTTCGACTTCGCCGACGATGCGGCGATGCGCCTCGATGTCAGAGAGCAAGGTCGGAACACCGGCGAGCAGGTAGGTGAAGAGTTTGTTGGTAAGGGCGATCTGGCGATTGCGCGTGCGATCGCCTTCGGCCGCCAAGCCTAGATCGTGCTCGGCCGCCAGGCGCGCCATCTCGGGCGGCGCGGCCAGCGGACGGAAGTGCAGGTGGTCCGCTACGCCGGCCTGATGCGCAAGCTGTTCCAATTCCGCGCGATAGCCCCTGGCCAGTCGGCCACGCAGGACGAGGTGCGGCCGGCTGCGAGCGCGAGCGAGAGCTTCGACGGCGGCCTCCAGACCGCGGCCAGGTCCGATGGTCTGGGAAAACCAGTAGACCGAAGGGCGGGGCTCAAACACGCCGCGCACGGTGAGTCCGGCTGGGGCTTCGTCACGCCGAAATACATTCAGCAGCACGGTCGGTCGAGCGACGCCATAGGTCTCGGCATAGGCGTCGGCGATACCTGGCGAGGCGGCGGTCATCCAGGCAGCGCGAGGAAGGAAGGCGCGTTCGATGGTTTCAATGAGCGGATTGTCCCCGACGACGCCGTTCGGCTGCTCGCCCGTGTGAAAATCCTCGGCGTCGAAGGCATAGGCCGCGCCGTGGGCTTGCGCTGCGCCTGCGGCGGCGGGCAGGGCCGCGATGTAATGAGCGATATAGAGGTCCGCCGGGATCCTGACGGCGGCGGCGGCCAGGTCCGGGGCGGCGGGATGCGCCGCGGCGCTCGCGATCATCGGCGTGCGCGCACCGACGGCGAACAGGGCGCGCGCGGCTCTCTGGCGGCCCACCTGCAGGATCCGCGGCCAGGCTTGCGCATCCGGGCCAAAGGCGACCGGCGGAGCCCGCCGCCAGGGATGTTCGGCGAAGGCCTGATCCATCTCGCGCCCCCACGCCTGATAGCTCGCCGCCAGCACGGTCACGTCATGACCGGCCTCGGCCAGGGCGTCGGCCTCTTTCACGAGCCGTGGATTGGTCGACAGGTGACCGGGCGTGATCAGGCAGATGCGCAAACCGCCTTTTGCCGCCAGTCGTGCGCCGACGGGCGTCTGGCCACGCAGCACGCCGGGCGGGTTCCCGTCAGGATTGAGGGCGGAACGTCGGGCGAGAGGTTCCCGGCGACGGCGTGGGCTGAGGGCGTTCACGAGATCGAGGAGCGTCTGTTTCTCGACTTCCCAATTGTAGCGGCTCTGGCCGAGCTGAAACGCCTCGGCGCGGGCCTTGGCCAGGCGCTCAGGGTCGAGCAGGTAGGCGTCCATCGCCACGGCGAGCGTCTCGGGATCATCGATCCGATAGAGGCGCGCCACATCCCCCAGCTCGCCGGCGAGGCGGCGGTGCGCCTCGACGTCGGAGAGCAGGGTCGGAACCCCGGCCAGCAGGTAGGTGAAGATCTTGTTGCCGAGGCAGATCCGGTGATTGAGCGTGTGTCCGTTCTCGGCCCCGAGGCCCAGATCGTGCTCGGCCGCGAGGCGGGCCATTTCGCGCGGCGGCGCCAGCGGGCGGAAGTGCAGGCGGTCAGCGACGCCTTCCCGATGGGCGAGCCGCTCCAGCACGGCGCGATAGTCCCGGAACGGCCGGCCGCGGAGGACGAGGTGGGGCCGGCTGCGGGCGCGGGCGATGGCGCCGATCGCGGCCTCCAGGCCGCGATCCGGCCCGAGGGTCTGCGAGAACCAGTAAACCGATGGCCCAGGCTCGAAGGCGCCCCGCGCCGTGGGCTCCGGCGGAGCCTCGTCGCGCGGAAAGACGTTGAGCAGCACCGCCGGCCGCCGGAGGCCATAGGCCGCGGCGTAGGCGTCGGCGACGCCGGGGGAGTCGGCGGTCAGCCAGGCTGCGCCCGGCAGGAAGGTGCGCTCGATGAGCTCGATCATCGGATTGTCGCCCGTGACACCGTCCGGCTGCTCGCCCGAATGAAAGTCCTCCGCATCGAAAGCATAGGCGCCGCCGTGGGCTTGCGCGGCGCGCGCGGCCGCGGGCAGGGCGGCTATGTAGTGGGCGATATAGAGGTCCGCCGCGATCCTGACGGCGGCGGCCGCCAGGTCCGGGGCGGCGGGATGGGCGGCGGCGTTGGCGATCGCCGGGGTCCGCGCTCCGGCGGCGAACAAGGTGCGCGCGGCTCTCTGGCGGACGACCTGGACGATGCGCGGGCCGATCGGCGCGTCCGGACCGAAGGGAACCGGCGGCGCCCGCCGCCAGGGACGACCCGCAAAGACCGGGTCGGTCTCGCGCCCCCAATCCAGGTAGGTCGCGGCCAGGACAGTCACCTCGTGGCCGGCCTCGGCCAGGGCGTCGGCCTCCTTCACCAGCCGTGGGTTGGTCGAGAGGTGGCCAGGGGTGATCAGGCAGATGCGCACGCCGCGGCTCCTTGCCGGCCGCGCGCGGCGATCATTGTCCGATAGAGCGCCAGATAGGCCTCGACCACGGCGTCATCGGAATAGAGCCGCTCGACGCGGGCCCGGCAGGCGGCCCGGTCGATCTCCGCGAGCCGTCCGACCGCAGTCGCGAGGCCGTCGACGTCGGAACGCACGAATCCGGTGATCCCGTCCTCCACCACCTCCGGCACGGCGCCGCGGGCAAGGCCCAGGACCGGTGTCCCGCAGGCCATGGCCTCGGCCATGACGATCCCGAACGGCTCCTCCCACAGGATCGGCATCAGCAAGGCGGCCGCGTCGCCGAGCAGGGTGTTCTTCGCCGCATCGTCCACCGCGCCGATCCAGCGCACCTGCTCGCCGCCCAGATGCGGCGCCACGTGGGCTTCGAACCAGCCGCGATGGGCTTCGGGCACGTTGCCGGCGATGATGAGCCGCCGGCCGGCGCGGCGGGCGATCTCGATCGCCAGGTGCGGGCCTTTGATCTCCTCGATCCGCCCCAGGAAGACCAGCGGCGCATCTGGCGCGACTTCGGGCCTGAAGTCGTAGGTCGTCAGCGGCACGCCGTTGGGAATCATCGTCCAGCAGCCGACCCGGCTCGCGTCGGCCATCATCCAGCAACTGATCGCCGAAAACGACAGCGTGCCGCGCGAGAGCGTGTATCCGGCCCTGATCGTCCGTAGGCTGATTTCTCGCTGGTAGGTCATCAGCTTTGGGATCGATAGCGGCAGGATCGGGGTCAGATAGGCGATGCGCGAGAAGCTGTGCACGAGGTCAAAGCGTCCACCGGCGACCTCGCGGGCGAGGACGGCGGCGTTCTGAAGCGTGTCGAGCCGCGAGCGGCTGTTCCGGCCCGGCCAGGGAACCAGACGTCCGGCGGTGACCGAGTCCGGGTGGGCAAACAGGGTGACCTCGCAGCCGCGCTGGACAAGGCCGTTGGCCAGCATGTCGACGATGCGCTCGATGCCGCCGTAGAGCTTGGGGGGAACCGGCAGTTCCGGGTCAGCGGTAAGGGCGATGCGCACTTTGTGGTCAGGGCCTGCCGCTGGCGACCTGCAGCCGGCGCGCCGCGCGCCAGCCGATCAGGCGGCTGAGCGCCCGAAAGGCCGGTCCGCCGCCTGGCCGGGTCTGGGCTGGATGCAGGGCCCGGGCTCTGGCCAGCGCGGAATTGGCCAGCGCCGGATCATAGGGATAGCAGGCGTGGGCCAGGATCTGCCACGACAGGGCGAAGCCGCGCCGAGCGCGCTCGCCGCCATCTCTCTCCAGCACCCGCTGCTCGCAGAGCTCGATTACCTTGGCCTGGGAGGCGAAGTGGGCCGCCGTCTTGCCTCCCGACAGCGAGCCGGCGACGCCAGAGCGGTAGCGGCAGCGCGCCTCAGGGCAGTAAAGCACGCGGCGGGCGGAGAGCAGAACGCGCGTGAAATATTCCGCGTCGTTGTTGAGCGTCAGGTCCTCCCGCCAGGGTCCGGCGGCGCGAACGATCGGCATGGGAATGAGCCACAGGGCCGGAAACATCATGCCGAGGCCCTCGGCGCGGGATTCCACCAGCCATTCCAGGCCGTCCAGGTCGCGCGACACGGTTTCGGTCTCGAAGCGGGTGTCTTCCGGCCGACCATAGAAGCGGCCCCAGCAGCTGGAGGCGACGCAGTCCGGCGCGGCGGCCAATCTGGCCATCTGGATCGCGATTTTTTCGGTATCGATCAGGTCGTCGGCGTCCAGGTATTGGACGAAGTCGCCCGACGCCCGCGCCAGTCCGGCATTGAGCGCCGCGGTCTGTCCGCGGTTGGGCTGCCGGACGAGGGTGGCCCCCCCGAAGGCCTCGACGATCGCGGCGCTCCCGTCGGTCGATCCGTCGTCTACGACGATGATCTCCAGGTTCGGCCAGGTCTGCCGCCGCAAGCTTTCCAGGGTCTGGCCGATCCAGGGCGCGGCGTTGTAGCAGGGGATGATCACCGAGACCTTGGCGGTCATGATGGCGCGGCTCGAGGATAACCGAGGCGAAGCGCCGGTTTGAGCGTGCGCACGAGGCGTTCGCGCGCCCGCAGCGCCAGGGCCGGAGAGATGGCGGCCAAGGCCCGATAGCTCGCCGAGCCGCCCGTCCACAAGGGATCCAGGCGCCGCGCCAGCGCCTGGGCGGCGTCCGCGTTTGGCCAGTCCAGCCACGCCGCCAGCACGCCGGCCACGGCCCACAGCTTGGCGGCGATCTGGCGGGCGTAGGCGTCGGCGCCGGGCCGCGCGGCGGTCTTGCGCAGCACGGCGAGATGGGCCCTCGCGCAGGCCAGGGCGTTGGCCGCCGACATCGAGCCGCCCCGCCGGTGGTTGATGATCGAAACCTCGGTCTCGGCGGCGAACGAAAGTCCGGCGAAGGCGAGGCCGATGTGCATGGCGACGTCCTCGTTGTAGAGCACGGCCGGATCGGTGTCGTAGCCGCCGGCGGCGAGGAACGCCTCGCGACGATAGAGGCCGCAGAACGGGTTGATCTGATGGCTGATCGCATAGGCGCGAGCGTCGCGCGACAACTCGGCGGGCTCGAAGCGGCGGACCCCCAGCACGGCGCCGCTCTCATCCCGCTCCTCGTAGGCGAACAGCACGACATCGGCCGTTCCCCGCGCCATCCAACGCCGGGCGAGCGCGGCGAAGTTGGGCCTCAGCTCGTCGTCGGCGTCGTGGAAGTGGACCCAGTCGGCGCCCGTTTGCGCCGCCAGGGCGTTCTTGCCGGCGCTGCAGCCGACATTGACCGCGCCCCTCACGACGTTCGCGCCCAGACGCTCGGCCAGCTCGGCGGTGTCGTCGGTCGAGGCGTCGTCGTAGACCCAGATCTCGTCGAAGGGCTCGGTCTGGGCCGCGGCCGACGCCAGCAGGCGTGGCAGCCAGGCGGCGGCGTTCCAGGCCGGAATCAGCAGCGCCAGGGTCATGACCGGCGGGCGCCCAGCTTCTCTCCCAGGCGGGAAGCCAGGTGCGAAGCGACGGTGCGGATCGGGAACTGATCGAGGAACGCCCCCGCGTCAGCCGTCGCCGCGTCGGGGCGGCAGATGTCGCCGAGCCAGCCGCCGATCGGCGCCGGCGGGGTTTGCGCGAAGTCGGCGATCACCGCCTGGTAGGCGGCCAGCCGCGCCTCGGCGATCCGCATCGGATCGAGCTCGCGTCGCACGGTCTCGCGCGCCGCCGCGCCGATGGCGGTGAGGTCGGTGTCTGACGCCCCCATCACCCGATCGAGGGCCGACGCCAGGGAGGCGGCGTTCCCGTTCTCGAAAAGGAAACCTGTCTCGCCCTCGACCACCAGCTCGCTGGCGCCGGCGCCCGTCGACACCACCGCCGGGCGTCCCGAGGCCATGGCCTCGACCGCCGTGAAGTTGAAGACATCCCACGCTGAGGGCACGAGGTTGAAACGCGCAACGGCCTGCCGAGCGGTCACTTCGGCAGGCGCCACCGAGGGGGCGGGAAGGACGCGGCGACCCCAGATGTCCGGATAGGCGCGCGCCATCACGGCCGCGGTCGAGGCGTCGCGCCGGCCATAGGGCGTGTCCCGCCCCAGCCAGTCGACCGCGGGGGCGCCCGCGCCCATCAGGGCGAGCGCCTGGCAGAGGACATCCGGCCCTTTCCAGCGTTGGATGCGCCCGGCCACCAGGCCGCGATCGGAAATCTCCGCCGGCGCCGTCAACGCCGGCATGGGGACAGCCGGACGGATCATCGTCACCGTCCGGCCGGTTTCGGCCGCCCAGAAGTCGGCGTTGAGGTGGCTGTAGGTCTGGAGCACGGGCACACGAGCCAGCACCGCGACCTCGAGGAGACGGCAGAGCGCGCTCTGAACTTCCTCGCCGCTCAATGGGTCGTGGACTGAGATCTGGCCGATGCTGCCATGGCCCTGAACCACGAGCGGCCGGGTCGCCGCCACGGCGGGCGGAACATAGGCCAGTCCCCAGTCCGCGGCCTCGATGACGTCAGCCCAGGCGCCTTCGCCGGCTTGCTCCCACATCGCCCAGGCGGCGGCGAGATGACGGCGCAGGCCCGGTGCGGCGGCGAGCGCGGCGAAGCGATCGTTCCAGCGCGTCAGCCGGCCGAGCTCCAGCGTCTCGACCTGCGCGCCATCGACCGAGCGGGGCGCCGCGTCGCCGGCGTGCGCCGCGCTGCCCTCGATCACGTGGATCTCGACGCCGAGGCCGGCAAGCGGAGGGACCAGGTGACGGTAGAACGCGGCGAGGCCGCCACGGGCCTCACCGAACTCCGGCGTCAGGATCAGGAGACGCATTGCGGCGCGTCCACGCTGCAGGCGACTTGAAGCGTCACCACCCCGCGGGCTTCGGGCGGGATGGTCGAGGGCGGAAACCGCGGCGTCACGGTTAGGTCGACCAACTCCGGCAAATCCACCCAGGCGACGTCGGCCCGCAGCGCCAGGTGGACACTGTAGACGCCCTCGACCAGAGGCAGGGCGGCGATCTCGGCGCTGATCCGAAAGGGTCCGGGCTGGAAGGCGTAGGGCAGGCTGACGCCGTCACGGACGTCGATGGCCGCCACCCGCTCGCCCCGCAGCGTGCAGATGAGGACGACGCATTCGAAGAACACGCCTCGCTCGGTGGCTTCGAAGTCGAGATCGATCCGCAGCGGGGCGCCGGATTCGACTGAACCGGGCTCGGTCGTGACGCTGCTCAGAATGAGGCCTGGCTGGATCACGATCGGGCCCCGCGCGCGCGGCTTCGCCGCCGGCGCGGCGACGTAGGCGTCGATCACCGGTCCCACCTTGTCGGCCATCACCAGCCGGCCGCCGGCCAAGAGCATCCCCGTACCGCAGAGCTGGGCAATGCTGGCCATGTTGTGGCTCACGAACAGCACGGTGCGGCCGTGACCGGCGACCTCACCCATCTTGCCAAGGCACTTCTTCTGGAATTCGGCGTCGCCGACCGCCAGAACCTCGTCGACGATCAGGATCTCCGGCTCGAGATGCGCCGCCACGGCGAAGGCCAGGCGGACGTACATGCCGCTGGAATAGCGCTTCACCGGCGTGTCCAGGAAGCGTTCGACCTCGGCGAAGGCGACGATCTCGTCGAACTTACGTCGTATCTCGGCGTGGGTCATGCCGAGCACCGCGCCATTCAGATAGATGTTCTCGCGGCCCGTCAGCTCCGGATGGAAGCCGGTGCCGACTTCCAGCAGGCTCGCCACCCGACCGTGGATTTCAACCCGGCCTTCGGTCGGCTCGGTGATGCGCGACAGCACCTTGAGCAGGGTGGACTTGCCGGCGCCATTGCGTCCGATCACCCCGACCACCTCGCCGCGGGTCACCTCGAAGTCGAGACCGCGCAGGGCCCAGAATTCCTCCACCTCGTCGCCGACCACGTTCGGGCGGCCGCGGGCCAGGTCGCCGGCCGTGCGCCAGAGGTTGCGGGCGTTGCGAGCGATCACGTCGCGCAGAGCCACGTAGCGCTCGCGCTCCGCCTGGTGGCCGATCATGTACTTCTTGCCGAGCCCTTCGGCGCGGATGACGACGTCGCCGGCCATTAGAGGAGGTCCGCAAAGGTGCGTTCGGTGCGCCGGAAGTAGGCGACACCCCACCATAGGGAGAGCGCCACCACGCCAAGGCTGGCGAGAAACCCCGGTATGTAGAGATGGGCCTGGCCGCCCAGCAGGCACCAGCGGAAGCCGTCGATGACGCCGACGGCCGGATTGAGGCTGTAGAGCAGACGCCATTGGGCCGGCACGGCCTGGCTGGAGAACCCGACCGGCGAGACGTAGAGCCCGAACTGCAGGACGAACGGGATGATGTAGCGGAAGTCGCGGTACTTCACGTTGAGGGCGGTCATCAGCAGCGAAGGCCCGAGGCTGGCGAGGACGGCCAAGAGGACAAAGGCTGGCAGCAGCAGGATCCGCCAGTCCGGCATGAAGCGGAACCAGACCATCATCGCCAGCATCAGGACGAAGCTGATCGCAAAGTCGACCAGGGCCACGGCGATGGTCGCCGCTGGCACGATCAGGCGCGGAAAGTAGACTTTGCCGATCAGGTTGGCGTTGCCCACCAGGCTGGCCGAGGCGTCGGACAGGATGGTCGAGAACAGGAACCAGGGCAGCATGCCCGCGAAAACCATCACCGGGTAGGGCGTGGCGCCGTCGGTGGGCATCTTGGCCAACCGCCCGAAGACCACGGTGAAGATGATCATGGTGATCACCGGCCGGACCACGGCCCAGGCCGCGCCGATCACCGTCTGCTTGTAGCGGACCGCCAGGTCGCGCCAGGCGAGAATGGCGAACAGCTCGCGATACGCCCAGAGGTCGCGCCAGTAGTGGCGCTCGGCGCGACCGGCTTCCAGCACCAGCACCCGTTCGGACCCCGACTCCGCCGTCATGCCAATGCCGCCGTTTCGAAGACGCCGGCGAAGGCGCGCTCGAGGCGCGCCCGAAAGGCGCCAGAGCCGAACCTGGCGTGCACGGCGTCGGCGACCGCCGCGGCCGGCCGGCCCTCGGCCAAAGCTTGCACCATGGCTTCGCCCAGGTTCGCCTCGCTCGCCAACATCCCGAGCGCGCCGTCGGCGAAGGCGTCCGCCGCGCCGCCGACCGCCAGGCCCAGGGCGGGCGTGCCGCAGGCGATGGCCTCGAGAAAGACGATGCCGAAGCCGTCGCCGGTGGACGGCAGGGCGAAGAGGTCGGCGGCGCGATAGAGATCGGCCAGTTCGCCGGCCGGCACGCGACCCAACAGGCGCACCCGCTCGCTGACTCCGGTCGCAGTCGCCAACGCCGCAAGGCGCGCCGCATCGTCCCCCTCGCCGGCGATGAGATAGAGCACGTCCAAACCGCGTGCGACGAGCGCCGGCAGGAGACCGATGATCCTTTCCTGACCCTTGTGACGCTGGCCGGCGTCCAGGCGGCTGACACTCAGGATCACCTTCTGACCCGCAAGACCCAGACGCGCGCGCGCCTCGCTGCGCGATCCCGGCGCAAAGCGGTCTGAGACGGTGTTGGGCGCCACCCGCACGCGCTCCGGCGGGAGATCGGCCCAACTGAGCACGCGGGCCCGGGTGTCGCGGCTGACGCACAGCACCAGCTCCGCCGCCTCGACGCTGCGTCGACGGACCTCGCCAGGACGACTCCAGACCTCAACGCCGTGGGCCTGCTGCACCAGGGGCGCGTGGTGACGGCGGGCGATCCACGCCGCCAGCGGGCTCAGGTGCAGATGACCGCTGAACACGACATCGGGCCGCCGGCGCTCGGCCAGGGCCAGCGCGGTCAGGGCCAGGAGCTGCCGATCGCCAACCGCCGCATACTGACGCACTCGGTCCGGAAGAGGGCCGGCGCGCTCGCGGGCGTAGCGCGGCAGTACTTCGACGACGGGTTTGGCGGCGAAGGCCGACATGGCGGTGAACAGGTCACGGTTGTACTGGGCGATTCCCCCGTAGCCGCCGAACGCCTCGCTCACCAGGGCCAGGACCCGCATCAGGCCGCCTCCAGCTGCTCGAGGCAGAGCTGCACGCGCCGGTCGAAGGCCGCACGGCCGAAACGTCGCCGCACTTCGCCACTCAGGACCTCTCCAGACGGCATCCGGTCGGCGAGGCGGTCACGACAGGCCTGCTCCAAGACAGGTTGAAGCGCCGCCTTGGGCGCGAGGCGGCCGAGTTCGCCGTCCGCCAGCGGATCGGGCGCGCCACCGGCAGCCAGGGCCAAGGCCGGCGTGCCGCTGGCCAAGGCCTCAAGCAGGACGATGCCGAATCCCTCGCCCGTGGAGGCCAGCACAAACAGGTCCGCGGCGCGATAAAGCGCCGGCAGGTCCGCGGAGGGCGTGCGGCCCAGGAACCCCACCCGCCCGCCCACGCCCAAGCGAGTCGCTAGGGCCTCCAGCCTGCCGCGATCATCACCGTCGCCGGCGATGACGTAGCGGGGATTCAGGCCGTCCCGCGCCAGGTCCCCCAGCAGCTCGATTATGCGGTCGTGGCCCTTGTAGCGCTCCCGCCGATCAAGCCGTCCCACCGTTAGGAGCATGAACGTATCCGCCAGGCCGAGCTGCGCCCGCGCGGCGCGGCGATCTCCTGGTGTGAATTCCTCCGCCACCGTGTTGCTGACCACTCTCACCCGTTCCGGCGCGATCCGCGCCCAGTCCAGAACCCGGGCCCGGGTGTCGCGGCTGACCGCCATGATGAGGTCCGCGCTCTCGACCGCCCGTCGGGTGAGGAACGGCGGACGCGGCCACGCTTCGACACCGTGAGTCTGGACAACCAAGCGCGCGCCCGTCGCCCGGGCGATCAGCCAGGCCAGGGGAGCCATGAAGATGTGCCCACAGACAACGCACTGCGGCTGGAGGCGCGTGGCTAGGCGCCAGGCCGCCACCGCATAGGCGGCGCGACCCCGCCTCGGCGCATGTTGGGTGACCTTTGGTGGAAGCGCGCCGGGAAGGTCCGGCGACAGCCGCGGCAGCAGGTCAACGCGCCCCACGTCCGGTGTCCTTGCCACGGCCGTAACGAAATCGCGGTTATATTGCGCGATCCCGCCGTGGCCGCCGAAGGCGTCCGTCACCAGAGCCAGGACGGCGCCGGCCATCAGGCGGCAGCCGGGGCGAGATGCGCCGCCAACAGCTCGAGGCCCCAGGCCCGCGAGGTGAGACCCCGGCCGCGCGGGCGTCCGGAGCGGGCGCGATCGGCAATCCACCGCTCGGTGGGTACGGAGAATCCGGTCTTGCTCCGATCGACATAAGAGATCGGCAGGGAGACCGAGGGCGCCGCCGCGAGCGCCCGCTTGCCAGCGTCGGCTGCAAGAGTCGGCGTCGCCGGGGCGATCTCCTGCAGCAGCCGGAAGTCCACCAGGGGACAGCGAATCTCCACGGAATGGGCCATACCCGCCCAGTCGGCGTCGCGCAGCAGTTGGTGGCGCAGGTAGTTGGCCGATTCCAGCGCGCAGACGCGCGAGATCGGCGAGGCTGGCGTCGGGCTCATCGATGCGCGGAGCCGGGCCAACGGCCGCAGCCGCCTCAGGCCCTCGCGCGTCACGTCCGCGCCCAGGATTGCCGGCAGCTCGAAGGGCAGGAAGAGGCCGCGACGCAGCAAGTAGGCGCCCGCGTAGTCGCCGCCGTATTCCAGCATGCCCAGCGCCTTGGGCGCCTGTCGCGCCAGGCCGATCCCCTGTCCCAGCAGGCGCAGCCCAGCGCCAAGGCCGGGAATCCGCGCCGGCAAGGCCATCTGCCGGGTCCAACGGGGAATGTCCCGGAAGCTCGGATAGCCGGCCAGCAATTCGTCGCCGCCCAAACCCGAGAGCGCCACCTTGAGTCCCGCCTCCTTCGCGGCCTTGGCCACGAACCAGGTGTTGACCCCGTCGATGGAGGGTTGGTCCATGGCTTCGACGAGCGCCGGCAGGTCGGCGCGGAATTCAGCCTCGCCGACCTCCCGAACGATGTGTTCGGCGCCGTAGAGGGCGGCGGTCTCGGCGGCCATGGGCGCCTCATCGTCGGCCAAGCCGCGGAACTCCTCGAAGGCCAAGGTGATGGCGCGGACGCGACTCTGGCCGCCATCGCGCATCAGGCCCAGCAGGGCGCCGGAGTCGACGCCAGCCGACAGGAACAGACCCACCTCAACATCGGCCAGGCAATGCGCTTTGACGCTGGCAAGCGCGGCCGCACGGAGCCGCTCCCCGACCTCTTGCGGCGGCGTCGGCGCGCGGGCGCCCTCGGCCAGGATGGCGGAGAGATTGGCGAAGGGGCGCGGTTCGCGCGGTCCGGCTTCATCGATCCACTGGTGGCAACCGGCCGGCAGGGCGCGGATATCCCGGTAGAGCGTGAACGGCTCGGGCACGCTGCCATAGAGGTGAAAGCCGACGAGGCCGGCGGCCTCCGGATCGCGCGAGACCCTGCCGCCGGCCAGCAGGGCCTTGACCTGGCTGGCGAAGCGGAAGGTCCAGCCATCGTCGCAGATGTAGAGCGGTTTGATGCCGTAGGGGTCCCGCGCCAGGAACAGGCCGCGGCGCCTCTCGTCCCAGATGGCCAGGGCGTACATGCCGCGCAGGCGCTCGACCATGGCCGGGCCCTCGGTGGCGTAGAGGTGGAGCAGAACTTCTGTGTCGGACGTGGTGCGGAACACTCGGCCGGTCGCCTCGAGCTCCGCCTTGAGCTCGGGAAAGTTGTAGATCTCGCCGTTGAACGTCACCGCGAGGGCGCCATCCTCCGCGACCATCGGCTGGTTCGCCCGCGGATCGAGGTCGATGATCGCCAGCCGCCGATGGCCGAGGGCCAGCCGGCCCTCCGCGCCCCACCACTCGCCGGCGCCGTCCGGACCCCGCGCCGCCATGTGATCACGCGTGCGAAGGAGTTCGTCCGACGCCGGCGCGTTGGCCGCCCCATGATAGGCGTAGATTCCGTTGATTCCGCACATTGTCCCAGAATCGCGCCTAACCTGCGCGCCGTCCATCGCAGCCGGCTTCCCAGCCAGCAATGCGTCCTGGCGCCGCGCTGTCAGACCTTCTCAAGCCAAGCGGCGTATGTCGCCGCGACGCCATCCCTGAGGCCGATGCGGCTGCGCCAGCCGAGCGTCGCCAGCCGGCCCACGTCCAAGAGCTTGCGCGGCATCCCATCAGGCTTTGAGGGGTCGGTCTCGACCTGGCCCTCGAAGCCCACCACCTCAGCGACCAGCTTCGCGAGGTCCAGTATGGCGATGTCATCGCCGCAGCCGATGTTGATATGCCCCGCGTCGGAATAGACCTTCATCATATGCACCAGCGCGTCTGCGCAGTCGTCCACGTGGAGAAATTCGCGTCGGGGCGTCCCGGTGCCCCAGATCGTCAGCCGGTCGGCGCTCGCGAGCTTGGCTTCGTGCGCCTTGCGGATCATCGCCGGCAGGACGTGGCTCGTGTTCAGGTCATAATTGTCGCCGGGGCCATAGAGGTTGGTCGGCATGGCGCTGATGAAGTCGCAGCCGTACTGCGACCGCAGGGCTCCTGCGAACTTGATCCCGGCAATCTTGGCGATGGCGTAGGCCTCGTTGGTAGGCTCCAGCGGCCCGGTCAGCAGGGCCTCTTCGGCCATCGGCTGGGCCGCGTCGCGCGGGTAGATGCAGCTGGAGCCCAGGAACAGCAGCTTGGCCACGCCGTAGTCGGCGGCCGCCTGCAGCACGTTCGCTTCGATGATCAGGTTGTTGTAGATGAAGTCGGCCGGAGCCGTGCTGTTGGCGAGGATCCCGCCCACCTTGGCCGCCGCAACGAAGATCGCCTCAGGCCGGTTCTTGGCGATCCATGCCTCGGTCTCCGCCTGTCTGGTGAGGTCGAGTTCGGCCTTGGACGCGGAGAGGATCTGGCAGCCCTCTGAGGCCAGGCGCCTGACCAGGGCCGAGCCGACCATGCCGTTGTGACCCGCCACCCAAACCCGTCGGCCCGACAGGGGAAAGATTTCTTCGCTCGCCATGATCCTCGGCCGTCGCCCTTCGTCGCTACCGCCCGCATCGTCACGCCATCGTAACACCGCGCAAGGCGTCACGACGCCGCGGGGATTATCGACCCGGACACGCCCGATTTCGCCCGACTCCAGCGCGGGCTACGGGCGACTCGAAAGCCGGGCATCAGGCTCGCCAGCGATCAGGAGATTCGAATTCGCGGTTTCCACAGAGTGCTGGACGAGTATCTGGCGCGGTGAGGCGCGAACGACCGGAGAAGGGGCGACGGCGGGCGGCCTGAAAGAGAGCCGGCTCGATCTGCAACTGGACGCCCACTGACCGGCGGACCCGAAAGCAAAACCTGGCGGCGGATTGCGCCATTTCAGGTGCAGACACGTTGTCGTGCGACGGCCCCCACCGCCAAGGCGCCAGACCAGGCTCCCCGCAACGCCGCAGGCGAAGCTCAGGCGGGAATGGCTTCCAGCGCCTCACTGGCCTCGAGCCACGCGGCTTCGGCCAGGCCGATGCGGGTTTCGAGCTCAGCCCGCCGCTTCATCAGCTCCGTCATCGTCAGCTTCGCCAGAGGCGCCTGCGCCGATCCCGGATCGAACATGGCCTGATCGATGGCGTTGCGCTGGGCTGTCAGCTTTTCGAGATCAAGCTCGGCCTGCCGGGAGCGCTTGCGCAGTTCCTGGCCCCTGACGCGCGCCTCGGCGGCCGCCTTGCGCTGGTCCTTGCGGGCGCCCCCCGTCCGTTCGCCGGCGCCTTTGCCTCCGGAGGCGGGCGCCTTGGCCAGCACTAAGGCGATGTAGTCGTCGATCGAGCCGTCGAATTCCCGCGCCGTGCCGCCATCGACCAGCACCAGCCGGTCGGCGGTCATTTCCAGCATGTGCCGGTCGTGCGTGACAATGACCACCGCGCCGCTATAGGCGTTGAGCGCCTGGGTCAGGGCCTCGCGGGCGTCGACATCGAGGTGGTTGGTTGGCTCGTCGAGGATCAGCATATGCGGCGCTTCGCGGGTGATCAGCGCCAGCGCCAGCCGCGCCCGCTCGCCGCCCGAAAGCTTGCCGACCTCGGTCGTCGCCTTGGCGCCGGAGAATCCGAAGCGGCCGAGTTGCGCCCGCACCGCGGCGGGGCTCGCGTCCTTCATCATCCGGGCCATGTGCGCCAGCGGCGTTTCCGAACGGTCCAGTTCCTCCACCTGGTATTGGGTGAAATAGCCGACCCGCATCTTGCCTGAGGCCTTCATGGTCCCGGCCATCGGGGCCAGTTGCGCCGCCAGCAGCCGCGCCAGCGTCGTCTTGCCGTTGCCGTTGCGGCCCAGCAGAGCCACGCGGTCATCGGGATCGAGCCTCAGGTTCAGCCGCTGCAGCACCGGCGTCTCACCATACCCCACCGCCGCCAGGTCGAGCGTCACCAGCGGCGGGCGCAAGGCGTCAGGATTGGGAAACTCGAAACTGAGCGAAGGGTCGTCGATCATCTCGGCGATCGGCTGCATCCTCGCCAGCGCCTTGGCGCGCGACTGCGCCTGCTTGGCGGTCGAGGCGCGGGCCGAATTGCGGGCGATGTAATCCGCCAGGCGCTCGCGCACGGCCAGTTGCTTGGACCGGGCCGAGGCGATCTGCGCTTGCCGCTCGGCGCGCTGCCGCTCGAAGGCGTCGTAGCCGCCCGGATAGAGCGTCAGCTTGCCGCCTGAGAGATGCAGAATGTGGTCGACGACATTGTTGAGGAAATCGCGCTCGTGGCTGACCAGCAGGATCGTCGCCGGATATGAGCGCAGGAAATCTTCGAGCCACAGCACCGCTTCCAGGTCCAGGTGGTTCGAGGGCTCGTCGAGCAGCAGCAGGTCGGGCTGCGAGAACAGCAGGGCGGCGAGCGCGACGCGCATTCGCCACCCGCCCGAGAAACTCTCCAGCGGCCGATGCTGCGCCGCTTCGTCGAAGCCGAGCCCGGCCAGGATGCGCGCCGCCCGCGCCGGCGCGGTATGGGCGTCGATGGCGAACAGCCGGTCATGGATGTCGGCGACACGGTGGGCGTCGTGACAAGCCTCGCCTTCGGCGATCAGCGCCGCGCGCTCGCTGTCGGCGGCGAGCACCGTCTCGATCGGCGTGGCGTCGCCGCCCGGCGCCTCCTGGGCGATATAGCCCAGCCGGCTGCCGCGCGGCATGGCGACGACGCCGCTGTCCGCCTCAAGCAGTCCGGCGACCACCCGCACCAGCGTCGACTTGCCGGCCCCGTTGCGGCCAATCAGCCCGATCCGGCCGCGCGGCGGCAGCGCCGCCGTCGCCTCGTCGATGATCGTCCGTCCGCCAAGGCGAACTGTGATGCCGGTGATGTTGAGCATTGAGAGCGCCTAGAGCGCCCGCCGCAAAAGGGGAAGCCGGTTTCGCAATCGGACCGGCGACAAGTTGCCTTTGGACTGACAGCACCGCCACCACAAGTGGCTGATTCCTCTCCTTTTTCAGAATCCAGAGACCCGGCTTCGAAGGGTCTTATGTCGCGCCGGTCGGTCATCCTCAGCTCGATCGGGCGCCGGACGCTCTTCGCAGCGGTTGGGCAGCAGTCTTTGATTTAACTAACAGTGATTGGTGGAGGGCTGAGAGATCGCTCTACGCGCGACTGGTCCTGCGCCATCGAATGACCAAGAGCGGCCCATACGCGGGCTTATTCGATCCTATTGTCAGCTGTTGCCATAAGGATCGTTTGCCGCGACAAGAATCTAACAGCGATCTATTATGATCCGCAATACGGCCGGCGATCAGCGCGACGTGCGTGGGCCGAGGCGCCGACTTGGAGGCGGATCGAGGGAGCACCATGGGGACATTTGCGGCACAGTTGCTGAAGGGGAAGACCGCCTTCATCGCCGGTGGATCGAGCGGCATAAATCTAGGCGTCGCCCACGGCTTGGCTGAGGCCGGCGCCAGCATCGCGCTGATCAGCCGGAAGATCGAGAAAGTGGAAGCCGCGGTCGCCGAGCTCAAGGCGAACGGATACGAAGCCTCCGGGTATGCGGTCGATGTGCGCGACTATGCCGGTGTCGAGCAGGCGCTGCGGGACGTGCACGCCGCGCACGGACCCATCGATATCGTCGTCTCCGGGGCCGCCGGCAACTTCCTCGCGCCGGCGATTGGCATGTCGGCCAACGCGTTCAAGACCGTGATCGATATCGATCTGATGGGCACGTTCCACGTGCTGCGCGCGAGCTACGAATTCCTGCGCAAACCGGGCGCCTCGGTGATCTCGATAAGCGCGGGTCAGGCGGTGAATCCAACCATGTTCCAGTCGCACGTCTGCGCCGGGAAGGCCGGGATCAACATGCTGACCAAATGTCTGGCGATGGAGTGGGGAGCGGCCGGCGTGCGCGTCAACGCGATCTCGCCAGGCCCGATCCGCGATACCGAGGGCATGGCGCGTTTGACGCCCAGTCCGGAATCCGAGGCAGCGCTCAAACGCGTGATCCCGCTCGGAGATTATGGCGAGAAGCGCGATATCGCCGACCTCGCCGTCTACCTGTGCAGTGACAGCGCCAAGTACATCACCGGGGCCATACTCGATTGCGATGGTGGTTTCTCTCTCGCCGGGGGCGGCGCCGTCGCGCCTGCGACGATCCCGCCACGGGCCTAGCGTCCGACATATTGCAGGAGCAGACGATGCCGGGCGTGCGTATCGAGACAGCCGATCGGGTGATGGTCGTCACTCTGGACCGGGCCAGCAAGAAGAACGCTATCACGGACGAGATGTATGGCGAGATCGCGTGCGCGCTCGACCAGGCCGCCGCCGACGACGATGTGCGCGTGGTGGTGCTGGCGGGCGACGGACCGGACTTCTGCGCCGGCAACGACATCTCGATGTTCACCGACGCTGCAGCCGGGGGGCCGGACATCGAGACGTCCAATGTCGGTCCGTTCCTGACCGCGCTCAGCACTTTTCCAAAGCCACTGGTGGCGATCGTCACCGGCCGGGCGATCGGTGTTGGCGCGACCATGCTGCTTCATTGCGATCTGGTCTACGTCGCCTCCGACGCTCAGTTGATCCTTCCCTTTGTCAACCTCGGCCTGACGCCTGAAGCGGGGTCGGCGTGGCTGCTTCCTCAACGGATTGGCCATGTCCGCGCCTTCGCCGTGATGGCGTTGGGCGAGCGGCTGAGTGGGGAAGCCGCAGCGAGCCTGGGGCTGGCGAACATGGCGCTCCCTGCTGCAGACGTGGGGCCGGCGGGGATGGCGGCGGCGCGCACGCTTGCCGGCAAGTCGCCATCCGCTTTAGCGGCGACCAAAAGACTGATGCGCGACGCCGGCGCGATCCAGACGGCGATCGCCGCCGATCGTGAAGCGCTCCTCATTCAGCTGGCGTCGCCAGAGGCTTCCACAGCCTTCGCCGCCTTCGCGACGCGCTAGAATGCGCCTGCCTGACAGAGAGGCCAGCGGCGACGACCCAGGCGACCGCGCGCCGGGCGACTAACTCAAGGGGCCGGGGCCGGCCAGGCCGACGCTCGATGGCAGAGGTTTGCCCATCACTTCAGCGAACCATTGATTGACCGCGATCGCCTGGCGCAGGTCGATGCCGGTGGGAACGCCCGAGCGCTCAAACAAATAGATCAGATCCTCGGTGGCGACGTTGCCGGTCGCGCCGGGGGCGAAGGGGCAACCGCCCAGCCCGCCGAGGGCGCTATCGAGGACGACCGCGCCCGCCTCCCAGGCCGCCCAGGCGTTGGCGACGCCCGTGGCCCGGGTGTCATGGAAATGCCCGCGAAGTCGGATCGAAGGCGGCAAGGCTTCGCGTAGCCGGCCGACGAGGTCGCGCACCCGCGCCGGCGTCGCGACACCGATCGTATCGGCCACCGCGATCTCGTCCGGTTCGGCGTCCGCCAGGCGCCTGGCCATGTCCACCACCCGGTCGGGCGGCACGGGTCCCTCGAACGGGCAACCGAATGCCACAGCGATGGTGACCTGCGGCGTCAGGCCCTCACGCCGCGCCAGGGCCAACATGGCCTGGTTTTCGGCCGTGGATTGGCTCCAGGTCTGACCCTGATTGGCGACGCCAAAGGCGTCGGTGGCCGCCGCCACGCATCCGGCTTCATCCACGCCGCGTTTGTTGCCATCCCGGGACCGTGCGGCCCGTTCGACGCCCCGCCCGTTGAGACAGAGGCCGATGTAGCTGACGTCCGGGCGGTCGGGCAGGGCGGCGACCACCTCCGGGGTGTCGGCCATCTGCGGCACGCGCCGGGGATCGACAAAGCTGCCCACCTCCAGGCGGCGAACGCCGGCCTCGATCATGCGCGCGATCAGGCGCAGCTTGTCCGCCGTGTCGACCATCCGGCTTTCGTTCTGCAGACCATCGCGCGGACCCACCTCGACGATCTGCAAGGTCCGCGCGGTCATGCTTCAGGCCGTTCCCGTCCGCTTCAGACCCTGAGCGGATGCGGTCCGCAGCCTCGCCGCGGAGCGCCCAGCCCGACGACCGGAGAAGACTCCGTCGGCGATCGACAAGCCGCTGATGTAGCCGTTGGAATGCAGTCCGACAGCGCTCATCCCGGCGGCGTAGAGGCCATGGATTGGTGCGCCGTCGTCGCGGGTCACCGCGCCAGTCGATTCGTCCACCTTGAGGCCCCCCAGGGTCATGAACTTGGTCAGGGCGTGCCGGTTGCTCATCGACATATTGATCGCCCAGATCGGCCCCTTGCCCAAGGGCTTGCGAAGAACCTCGGTCTTGCCAACCGCATCCGGCCGCCCGGCCGCGATGTCGGCGTCGTGACCGCTGAGCGTGGCGACCAGGCGGTCGACCGGAACGCCGAGCTTTCGCGCCAGGCTGGCGACGTTTCGACCGCGTCGCGTGCCGCCGAGCGCGAAGTTGATCAGCATGGGCAGGCCGAAATAGGTAAAGCGTTGCCAGCCACAGGTGAGCGCTTCGACGACCGAGCGCCGGAAGCAGGGTCCGGTGACCAGCAGCCAGGCGTCGCCCTCCGGCTGACGCGCGATCTCACCGCCGATCAGACTCACATAGGCGTCCTCGGGCACGAACCGCTCGCCACGGCGGTTGACCAGGACGCCGGTGAGCAGGGCCTCTGGCGGGGCGATGTTGCGAGCAATGTAGAAGGAGTCCATCCAGCCCACGGCGGCGCCGGCCGAGACCGCCATGTTCAGACCAGAGCCGTCACTGCCCATGGTCGACAGCCGTTGCATCACATCGTAGTGGCGGGCGAACTCGGGATCGTGCCGCCCGATCAGCGTGCGATCATAGGCGAACCCGCCGGTGCTGAGGATGACGCCGACCCGCGCCCGGACGAGCTTGCGGCGGCCGTCACGTTTCTCCATGGCGGCGATGGCCTTGAGCGCACGCCGCGTCCGCCCGTGATTGTGCGGCACATACGGGCTGACCTTCTCATAGAGTCTTTGCTGGGTCGCATGCGTCTCCGGAGGCAGTTCGATCACCTGCACCCCGACCACAGTCCCGGCGTGGTCAACGATCAGATCGCTCATCCTCGCATGGGTGATGAGCTCGATCCCCTCACCCCCGATCGCCTGGCGAAGCGCGGCGATGTAGTGCGCGCCGCCGAAGCCTGGCCCGACGGCCCGATGGCCGCGCGGCGCCGGCGGCGACCGCTCGGCGAAGACGGGCGATTTCTCGTTGCCCGAGTAATAGAGATACTTGCCCTCGGGCGGATAGGTGACCTTGTCGAGATAGGCGGCCGAGTCGTATTTCACGCCATGGCCGATGAGCCACTCGAGGTCCGCGGCGCTGCCCTCGCAGAACCGGCGCAGGGTCTCGGGACGGACAGCGTCGCCCACCTCCATCGCTAGATAGTCGTACATGTTGTCGACGGTGTCGTCGAAGCCCGCCGCCTTCTGGAAGCGGGTCGCGCCGGCGTAGATCACCCCGCCGCTGTAGCCGGTGGTGCCACCGCCGCCGAAGCGGTCAATGAGGACAACGTCCGCGCCGTCCTCCCGCGCCTGCAGGGCCGCGCAGGCGCCGGCCCCGCCGAAACCGACGACGACGACGTCCGCCTCCCGGTCCCACTGGATCGACCCGGCGTCTCTCACGCTCATCAGCGCCATGCGAGGCCTCCCGTTTCGCGGGAGACTAAAACACTCGTTGTTTGATAACAAGCGTGCCACTCTCGAGCGAAAGTCGAGCCGGGCGAATGAGGGAGTGTCACCGTTGCGGAGGCGCTCGACCGGCTTGCGAGATTTATAGATCATCGTTAGATAAATCAAAGCCTCGGGAGGCGTGATGTCTGAGCGGGATGAATTGCTGGACCGCGTCCAGCGCGGCCGTTTCCTGATCGACGGCGCCTGGATCGAACCCGGCGCGCGACGAAGGTTCGAGATCGTCACCCCGTCAGACGAATCCGTCTTCGCGTCCGTCCCGCTCGGCGAGGTTGAGGATATCGACGCCGCTGTCGCAGCGGCGCGAGCGGCGTTCGACAACGGGCCCTGGCCCAAGCTTTCTCCGGCCGAACGGGGCGCTTTTCTCGGCCGCCTGGCCGACGCCATCGACGCTCACAACGATCTGTTCTCCAGGATCTGGTCCTCGGAGGTCGGAGGTCTCGCCACCTATGCCCCGCACATGGTGGCAAGCGCGACGGCGATCCTGCGCGACTACGCGCGCCTCGCAACCGAGTTCGCCTTCGTTGAGCGCCACGCTCCCACCGCTGGCGGCGCGTTCGGTCTGCTGATCCACGAGCCGGTCGGCGTGGTCGGGGCGATCGTGCCGTGGAACGCCCCGATCCTGATGCTTGCCTCCAAGCTCGCGCCCGCTCTGCTCGCCGGCTGCACGGTGGTGGTGAAATCCTCTCCGGAAGCGGCCGTCGAAGCGGTGCTGCTCGGCGAGATTTTGCAAAGCCTTGGCCTGCCGCCAGGCGTCGTCAACATTCTGATGGCCGACCGAGAGGAGTCAGAACGCCTGGTGCGGCATCCGCAGGTCGACAAGATCAGTTTCACCGGCTCCAGCGCCGTCGGCCAGCACGTGGCCTCGATCTGCGGCGCACGAATGGCGCGCGCCACCCTGGAGCTGGGCGGCAAATCGGCCGCCGTGGTGCTCGACGACTCTCCGATCGAGACCGTGGTAAACGCCGTCGCCCCACAGCTGAGCATGCTCAGCATGCAATTCTGCTCCGCCCTCAGCCGGGTCATCGTGCCACGGCCCCGCCACGACGCCCTCGTCGAAGGCCTCGCCGAGGCGATGAAACAGATCAAGGTCGGCGATCCCTTCGACCCGGCGACCCAGATGGGCCCGATGGCGATGAAGCGGCAGTTGGAGCGGGCGGAAGGCTATATTGCCAGCGGCAAGGCCGATGGCTTCACGCTCGCGGCGGGCGGCGGCCGGCCAGCCGATCTGAATCGCGGCTACTATCTGGAGCCGACCCTGTTCGCGAACGTCTCCAATGACGCGAAGATCGCCCGGGAGGAGATTTTCGGGCCGGTCATCTGCGTTATTCCGGCGCGCGACGAGGAAGAGGCGATCCGTTTCGCCAACGACAGCGACTTTGGCCTCAATAACTCTGTGTTTACCGCCGATACAGATCGGGCGCTCGCCGTGGCGCGTCAGCTTCGCTCGGGTACGGTGGGACACAACGCCTTCCGCAGCGACTTCGGCATCGCATTCGGGGGCTTCAAGAAGTCCGGCATTGGCCGCGAGGGCGGACGACTGGGGCTGCAGCCTTATCTCGAAGCCAAGACCGTGGTCATGGATGAGGCGCCGGCATCGTACACCTGAGGACCCGCTCGGCGTTCAGTAGGCGATGGAGAAACGCTGGCGCGTGTGCCGCGGCGTCTCGAGTTCGTCGACAAGGGCCTTGGCGAAGTCCTCGTACGAGATCCGGCTTTCGCCGGCGCCATCGTGCATGAGATCGTCGCCGCCAAGCCGATAGACGCCGGTGCGCTCGCCCGAGGCGAAGACCAGCGCCGGCGATAGAAAGGTCCAGTCGGCGTCGCTGCGCTGCAAAGCACGCAGGAAGTCCCGCCCGGCCGCCGCTTCCGGGCGAAAGACCTCGGGGAAGTCCGGCGAGTCGATGAACTGCACCCCCGGTGAGACGTAGAGGCTGCCCGCTCCGCCGACCACCAGCAGGCGGCTGGCGCCAGCGATCCTCATCGCCTGTAGAACCGCGGCCGGATCGCTGGAGCGGAAGTTGGCTGCGTGGAAGACCGCGTCGCACCCCGTCAGAGCCTCGCCCAGTGCAGTGGGATCGGTGGCGTCGACCAGGCGCAACGGCGTCGTCCCTGGCTCGGCGGCGCGTCGGGCCACGCCCATGACCTCATGCCCGCGGGAGACAAGCTCGGTTGCCAGGCGACGCCCGACCTTGCCGCTGGCGCCAATCAGGGCGACCTTCACGGTCAGGCCGCAGCTGGCAGGCCGGAAAGCACTGCATCGTTGGCCAGGCCCCGGTCGGCGAGCCAGCGGGAGATGATCGTCACCGCCTCGGAGAGTTGCGACTTGCCGTCCGCGCCGGTGAAGTAGTGGTTGGCCTGGTCGATGGTCACCTTGGCCTTGTCGCGCGACCCAAGCGCCTCGAACATCAGGTCGGTGTGTTCCGGCGGGCAAGCATCGTCGGCTCCGGCCGTGATCACTGCGCCTGGGATGGTGATCCGCGGTCCTGAGACCACGGAGTCGAACTGCGCATAGTCGTAGCTCCACTGCGAGAGCCAGCCGCGCAGGGAACTGAAACGTGCGAGGGCCGAGGCGCTGTTGTTCACCACCCGCGGATCGCCCAGGTAGGTCCAGTTCGGCCGGCGCTGATTGGGGTCGACCGTCGGGTCCACCCAACGGAGATCGGCCATGGTGCGATGAGTGACGAAGCAGAACTCGTCGTGCTCGAGCCCCTTGGCTTTCAGGCTCGCCAGCCTGTCCTTGGCCCACTCGCTGATCTTGCGGTTGCGGGCGATCTGGGCAGCCCGATAGCGCCGAACGAACTCGGCCGAATAGGGCGGTTGAGCGGGATTGGCCGTATCGTAGATGTCGAGTGACGGATCGCGTTGGTCGGGTTCGATCTCGTTGAGCACCGATGGGTCGATCTGGCCGGTGAGCAGTTGATGCCGGCTGCGATGGGAGGCGACCAGCATGATGGCGTCGCCGGAAATCAGCTTGGCGCCGGCCAACGGCGTCTCCTCGCCCGAGGCGGTGAGCTGGACGACCGGCTTTTCAGCTTCGGCCTGATAGCCGGCCATGAGCGAGCCGCCCCCGCTCCAGCCCAGGAGGACGATCTTCTCGTAGCCCTGGCGCTCCTTGGCGTCCCTGATGCAGGCGCCGAGATCGAGAACGACGTTCTCCATCTCGAGCGGCGCGTCGCCAGTCGAATAGCGCGAGGCGCAGGCGATGATGTGATGCCCGGCCCGCGCCAGCTGCGCGAACACCGGCAGGTAAGCCGGCGCGCCGATGGGATGCATGACGATCAGGGCCGTGTCGGAAGGGTTGCTCCCCCGGATCAGCTGCGCCTGCAGGACGACGGCGTCGTCAATGGCGCCATAGACGTCTTTGCGGACCCGCTCCTCGCGATGGACGATGAGATACGGCGTGCGGGCGTAGCGGGCAGAATCGGCCATGGCGGGTTCCTCGAGCTGAGAGTCAGGCGCTCCGACTGCCGCCGTATTCGGCGCGAAGGGCGGGCTTGGAGATCTTGCCGGTGACGTTGCGCGGGAAGAAGTCGACGACTTGCAGGCGCTTGGGGTGTTTGTAGCGCGCCAACTTGCCTTCGCAGGCGGCCTGCAGAGACTCCAGCGTGACCGTCTCGCCATCCACCGGCACGACGATGGCAAGGCCGACTTCGCCCCACCGCTCGTCGGCGACGCCGATCACCGCGCATTCGGCCACGGCGGGATGGGCGAGCAGCACCCCCTCGACCTCGGCCGAAAAGACGTTTTCGCCGCCGGACTTGTACATGTCCTTCACGCGGTCGACGACGTAGTAGAAGCCCTCGTCGTCGCACCAAAGCACGTCGCCGGTGCGGTGCCAGTCGTCACCACGGACCAAGGCGGCCTCGGCGCCCAGATAGCCGATAGTGACTCCTGGTCCCCGCACCCAGACTTCGCCGGGCGTTCCTGGCTGTGCATCTTCGCCGTGCTCATCGACGATGCGGATGTCGATATATTTCGTCTTCTGACCGCAGGAGCCGGCCATGATCTTGTCGATCCGGTCCGGGTTCATGGAGGTCACCGGGCCGATCTCGGTGCCCCCATACTGGGGCACGAAGCGCGCGCCCTTGGGCTCGTAGGCGGCGCGCAGCCGTTCTGAAACCCGGCCACCGCCGCAGATGAAGCGCCGCATGCGGGAGAAGTCGGCGCGCGGAAAGGCCGCGCTGTCGGCCATCATCTGGTACATGACCGGCGGCAGACAGAGATGGGTGACGCCGTTGGCCGGATCGCCGCAGTAGGCCGTCGTGGCCTCGGCGTCGAAACGCTTCGTCACCGTTACCCGGCCACCGAAATAGAGGATGGGATTGCTCGCCGTGTTGAGGCCGCCGAAATGGAACAGCGGCATTGGCTGAAAGAGGTGAGAGTTCCTTTCGGCGTTGGCGCAGAACTCCACCTGCTGGAGGGCGTGCTGCTCCATCGCGCCCAGCGTGACGATCGCCGCTTTGGGGATTCCTGTCGTGCCCGAGGTGTAGAGAACCTGCAGCGGCGCTTCGGGATCGATGTCGCCGCTGGCAGCCAGATGACCGCCGGGGTCGAGCGCTCGGTCCATGGCGCCGTCCAGGCCCCAATCAAGCGCCGTTGGAATGCCTGTTTCGGCGGCAACTTCCTCGGCCACGCCTTTCCAGACGGCGTCGGTAACCATCAGCGCCGGCCGCAATTCACGGCAGGCGCGAGTTAATTCAAACAGTGTATGTCTAAAATTCAGCGGCGCCCAGACGAGGTTCGCCCTGGCGCAGGCGAACTGCAGTTCGAAGTGCCGCAGATCACCATCGGAAATGTTGACGATCCGGTCGCCCGGCTTGAGGCGCAGGCCATGACGGAGGAAGTAGGCGATCTGGCCCACGCGCCGATCAAGCTCGCGCCATGTGCGCTGTTCGCCGGTGTCGAAGTTGTCCAGGGCGAGCGCGTCGGGCTGGGTGACGGCGAAATCGGCGACCCAATCACAGGACGCATACTTCATGCGGCCAATCTCTCCTCCCTGCCGGCCCGCTGAGCGGTCACCGATCTGGGTGTTTCAACTAACACTGATTGATTACTGGCGCAACGTCCGCGCCGCGCGGAAAAACGAATAGAGGTCGCTCTCCGCGCGTTCGGGCGCTACACAAGAGCCGTTGCGCCGAAAGCAAGGGAATCGAGTAGGTGGGTCGGCCCAAGAAAGCGCTTATATCACGCCGCAAGACGCTCGAGGTGGCGCTGAGGATCATCGACGAGGAAGGTCTGGACGCTCTGAGCATCCGCCGTCTTGGTCACGAGCTGAAGATTCGGGGAATTTCGCTCTACTATCACTTCGACAGTAAAGAGCACATCCTGGTCGGCGCCTGCGAGCTCGCGCTCGCAGAGGTCAGGACGCCGCTCACTCCGAACATCGATTGGCGCGAATGGCTCGTGGACAATGCGCGAAAATATTATCAGGCGCTGCTTGCTCACCCCAACTTGATCCCAATCCTGATGCGGCGCCACCCTCTCCGCATCGGTCTCAGCGAGCACAACTCCACCGCCGGTCTGCTGGCTGTCCAAGGCGTGCCGGTCGGGGCGATCATGCCGCTGATGGACAGTCTCGAATCCATCGCGCTGGGCTGCGCCGCCTATCAGTCGGCGGTGATCGCCGACACCAACACCGACGATTGGGAGGAGGCCTATCCCTTCCTCTTCCATGTCCGGCGCAATGCGGCGGTTCCCTATGCGGCGGAGTTCGAGGCCCTGGCCCAGGTGGCGGTGGACGCGATCCTGGGCGCCTGTCGGGCCAACGAGGCCGCGCCTGCCAAGGCGGGGTGACCGCGACGGCGGGGCCTCAGGCCGAATAGCTCTTCCTGCGGCCTTCGATGAAAGCGCTTCTTCCGGCGCTCGCGTCGCCCAGGATATTGAGCTCATAGGTGTAGCTCATCTCGGCCCTGTAAAGCGTGCGCAGTTCGTGCGCCTTGGTGGTGTTGTTCAGGGACAGCTTGAGCCGGCGCATCGCTTCCGGATTCTTGGCGGCGATCCGCGCGGCGAGCGCGCGAGCTCGGTCGGCGACCAGGTCATGGCTCGCCGTCAGCTCATACACGCCACCGAGCGCGTGCAAATCCTGAGCTAGAACCGGATCGGCCGTCATCATCGCCGCTCGCACACGCTTTTCGGGCATGAACCTCAACGCCTGGACGGCGCCTGCCGTGGCGCCATTGTCGATCTCCGCCAGGACAAAGCGCGTGTCGCGAGAGGCGACCAGGATGTCGGCGCTGGCCGCCGCCAGGACGCCGACCCCGATGCAATAGGCATGCACGCCGCAGATCACAGGCGTCGCGCACTCCAGCACCGCCAGGCTGAGCCGCAAAGAGCCCGCCGATTGACCGAGGATCCCCTCGAAGCCGTCCAGGCCCTCCACCTCCTTGACGTCGCCGCCGGCGCAGAATCCGCGCCCGTCCGCCCGCAGCACCACCGCTTTGACCGCGGCCTCTCCGGCCACGGCCTCGATCCGTTCCGCCAGATCCCGGAGAAGCCCGATGCCAAAGGCGTTGACGGGTGGCTGGTCGATGACCAGCTCGAGGACGCCGTCGTCGTGCATGGTTTCGTTGAACATGCGCCTCTCGCCTAAGGATGGGTCACAGTCTATCACGCCGCCGCCGAGGCTGCCGCCGCATCGGCCGGGATGGCGCGCGCCGCCAGATGTCCCTCGCGGATAGCTGTCTGAAGATTTCGGGCGCTGACGACGTCGCCGATCGGGACAGCGCGGATGCCGCGCGCCGCCAAGTCTGCCAGCGCCTCGGGCTGGCCGGGTCTGATCCCGGCCCAGACCAGGATATCGGCGTCAACGCTTTCAACCCTGGCGCCGAAGTTGGGGGCGATGTCGGCAGCGCCGGCGCGCACGGCCACGAGCCGCGTCCCTACGCGTAGATCGAAGTCCCCTTTGGCGTGCAGCCGCTCCAGCGCCGACTGGGTGCGCAGCGTGATGTCGATCTGCGGGGCGAACAGCTTGTGGCGGGTGATGAAAGTTACCTTTGCGCCCTGTTCGAGCAGAAGTTCGGCGCAGGCGATCGCTTCGTAGTGGCCGACCTCGTCGACCACCAGGGCGCTGCGCGGGGGCGGCTTGGGCGGGTCGGCGAAGAGGCCGATGGAGGTCGTGATCAAAGCGCCGGGCTCGATAGGGATCGGCTCGGCGGGGAACAGCACCTGGCGGAGCGGAGCCTCGTGCGACGCCCCGATGGCCAGGATGACCAGGTGCGCGCCTTCGGCCGCTATGTCTTCGGCGTCCATGTAGGTCGAGAGGCGGACGTCAACTCCGAGTCGATAGACCTCATCCTCCAGCCAGCCGGCGATATCGGCGATCGTGCCCATGCGCGGGGCTCTTCGATAGAGGTTCATTAGCCCGCCGAGGGCCGGCGTCGCCTCGGCCAGTGTCACTCTGTGGCCGGCCAGAGCGGCGATGCGCGCCGCTTCCATTCCGCCCGGTCCACCGCCGACGATCAGCACACGACGCGGGGCGGAGGCGGCGCGGATCATGCCCTCGGCCAGGCGTGTCTCATCGCCGGCTGCGGTGTTCACCACGCAGCCAAGCCTGCCGACGGTGGCGACCCGCCCAATGCAACCCTGGTTGCAGGCGATGCAGGGGCGAACCTGTTCCGGGTGGCCGGCCGTCGTCTTGGCGACGATGTCAGGATCGGCGATGTGGGCGCGCACCATGGAGATGATGTCCGCCTCGCCCGCGCGCAGGACCTGCTCGACCTCCTCGAGGGTGCGGAAGCGGCCGTTGAGCAGTCGCGGCAGCTTCAGGTCGGCCACGGGCGGAGCCGTGTAGGGGATCTGGAAGCCGGTCGACGTATCCATGCCGCCAACCTGGCGGTGCAGCGCGTAGTAGTCGCCGTATGACATGTTGACGTAGTCCACGAGACCGTCGTCCTGCAGGCGGTGGGCCACCAGGCCGACGTCAGCCATGCCTAGGATCCGGGCGTCGGCGCTGTCACTGAGGCGGACCCCGACCACGAAGCTGGGCGACACCGTATCGCGCACGGCTCTCAGCACCCGCCGCAGCAGCCGCATGCGGTTTTCCAGCGAACCGCCGTACGCGTCGGTTCGTTCGTTGAGCACGGGTGACAGAAACTGAGCCAACAAATAGCCGTGGCCGGCGTGGATCTCGACCCCGTCGAGACCGCCGCGTTCTGTTCGCCGCGCCGCCGCCGCATAGGCGGCGACGAGGGCCTCGATATCGAGCGGCGTCATCGGCTGCGGCGCCACCCCGGCGATGGGGTTGGGAACCGTGGAGGGCGCCCACGGCGGCGAGCCGTCCGGCTGCATATAGATGTGGCCGCCGTGCCAGAGCTGCTGGAAGAGGCGCATCCCGGTCGGCGCGATCGCCTTGGCAAGGCGCTGGTAGCCATCGACGACGGAGTCGTCGAGATTGGCGAGCGACAGCACGGATGACGGATGGACGCCGGCGGCCTCGAGGATGGTGAGGCCGACGCCGCCTTCGGCCCGAGCCAGGTGATAGGCGATCAACTCGTCGGTGATCTGGCCGCCCTTGGCCATCATGGTGGCGTGGGCGGCGCGGGCGATCCGGTTCTTGACCGTCAGCTTGCCGATCCGAATCGGGCTCAAGGCGCGTTCGTACATCGCCGGTCCTCCGCTTTCACAGTTATATCAAACAGTGTTAGTTACTCAAGCAAAGCGACGAGCGGGTGATTGGGATGGGAGACTCGCCGGCGGCGCGGCCGCCCTTGAGCGGGCTGCGAGTGCTGGAGATCGGCCACTTCGTGGCCGCGCCGTTCGCGGCCCGCATTCTCGGCGATCTGGGGGCCGACATCATCAAGATCGAGCCGCCAGGCGGCGACCCGGCCCGGCAGTGGGGCGAACAGGTGAATGGCCGCTCGCTCTGGTGGTCAATGCACGGCCGCAACAAGCGCAGCGTAACCCTGAACCTCAAACACCCGCGGGCTCGCGCCGTGGTCCTGTCGCTGATCCCGCACTGCGACGCGGTGATCGAAAACTTCCGTCCCGGGCAGCTGGCCAAGCTGGGTCTGGCGCCAGAGACCTTGCGGTCGGTCAGGCAGGACCTCGTCATCGCCCACATCTCCGGTTTTGGGCAGACCGGTCCCTATCGCGACCGCGCCGCCTTCGGCGTCATCGGCGAGGCAATCGGCGGCCTGCGTTACCTGACCAATCATCCGCCGGGCGAACGCAACCTGCCGCCAGTCCGCGTGGGGGTGAGCATCGGCGACTCGATATCCGGGCTCTACGCGGTCATCGGCCTGCTGGCGGCGCTCTGGGCGCGCGACCGCGCCGGCGGCGATGGTCTTGGCCGGACGGCGGACGTGGCCCTGACGGAGAGCGTCCTCACGCTCATGGAAGGGATGCTGCCGGAGTATGGCGCGCTCGGCCGGGTCAAGCAGCCGACGGGCGGAGGCATCGCCACGGCGGCGCCCACCAACGCCTATCCGACCGCCGATGGCCAGTGGATGTTGATAGCGGCCAATTCCGAGCCTCTATTCGCCAAGCTGATGTCGCTGATCGAGCGCTCGGACCTGATCGGCGCCCCGGACTACGCCGGCAACCAGAAGCGCGTCGCCAACGCCGCCGCGCTGGATTCGATCATCAACGACTGGACGGGGCGGCATAGCGCCGAGGCGTTGGAAGCCCTGTTGACCGAGGCCGATATCCCCAATTCAAAGGTCTACACCGCCGCCGACATCGCGGCCGATCCGCAGTATCGAGATCGCGGCATGATCAGGCCCGTCCCCGATCCGGGCCTCGGCGCCGACATCCTGCAAGCTGGGATCGTCCCGCACATGGTTGAGACGCCAGGTGAAATCCGCTGGCCTGGCCCGGCCCTGGGCGCGCACACGGACGAGGTGCTGCGGGAACTGGCGGGCTACGACGACGCGCTGATCGCCGAACTCCGGCGAGAGGAGGTGATCTGAGTGGCAAGTGCTGGTGCGGACAGGACCGCTCAGATCGACCGTGTGTTCTCGGCCGCAACCCCGATCGCACGCCTCTCATAGGACCTGCGGGCCAGGAGCGCGGTCGGAACGATGACCGTCACCATCGCCGCCTCCACCAGGGTCAGGCCCCCGGCGAGGCTGCGGGGGCCCTGGAGACGATCGCTGATCATGCCTACGGCCGTAGGTCCGACCCCAAGACCCGCGAGGGTGTAGACCATCATGTTGAAAGAGGCCGCCACGCCGCGGAATCCATCCGCCGTGAGGAACTGCATCCCGGCGTAAGCGGATGGCAGGGTGAAAGTCGATTCGAACACGAACAGGCTGAAGAGGGCGATGGCGAGCGGCAGGCTGGCCACATAACCTACCCCGGCCACCGTGAGCAGCGCGACGAGGCTGCCGCCGGCCATGATCACCAACGGCGCCCCCTCGACACCCCAGCGCCGCAACCGGTCGAGGAGAAGGCCGCCGCTCAGCGTACCAAGTGGGCCGGCCGTAACGCCGACGAGGCCAATCAGCTCACCGGCTGCAGCCGGCGAGAGCCCGTGAGCCCGGACCATCAGGCTGGATGACCAGCTGGTCATAGCGTAGCCGGTCACCGCCGTCATGGCGGCGGCCAGCAGAAAGGGGTCGTAGCCGCCGAGATTCCGCGCCAGGTAGGCGAGCCCTTGGCCGGTCGCCGCGAGGCTGACCGAGAGCCTGTTCTTGGCCGGTTCGGCTCGCCGCGTCTCCCTCACAAAACCGAGCAGGATGAGGACAGGCGCTGCCAGGACCCCCGCGAAGACGAACGCGGCCTTCCATGGCGCGAGGAGGCCAATCCCTGGGACATGCAGGCCGCCCGCTCGCTCTAGCGCCGCCAGGACGCCGCCCCCGGCCAGGAAGGCCAGGCCGTAGCCGAAGTTGGCCCCCAGCCCCATGATGGCCGTGCCGCGCCCCAATTCCGACGGCCCGAAATAGGTCGCCAGCAGCGACATCCCCGCCGGGATCAGGCAGGCTTCGCCCATGCCAACGAAGATCCGCGCCATAAACAGCGTTGCGAAAGACGTGGAGGCGGCCGCCATGGCGGTGGAGAGGCTCCAGACCACCAGACCAAGGATGATCAGGTTGCGGCGGTTGACTGCGTCGGCCAGCGCGCCGAGCGGGATCGCGAAACCGCAATAGAGGGCGGCGAAGCCCGTTCCCTGAAGCAGGCCGAGCTGGGTATCGTTGAGGCGAAGATCCGCTCGCACCGGCTCGGAGACCAGCACCATCACGAAACGATCGATGATCGCCACCGTCTGCGCGCAGCAGAGCACCGCCGCCACGTACCATTTGTAGCCGCCGGTTCGCGGCTCCGCGGCGGTCGGCCGCCGCAAGGTCACGCCTTTTGCGGCTTGAGGGCGCCGAGGTCGAAGTAGTCTCGCCACTGGGCGATGCGGCCGTCTTTGACCTCGAAGGCGCCCATGACCGGCACGACGATCCGATCATCGCCGCGCCGAAAGCGATCGACGCGTTCAGTCAGCACCACGTTCCCGCTAGCGGCGATGTTGAGGAGTTCCCACTCGCATTCGTCCACCGGCCAGGCGGCGAGATGGGCGCGGACCGCCGCGCGGCCGGTCACCGGCGCCAGGGGCATGTTGTGGTAGACGACGTCCTCGGCCAGCAGGCCATGGATGCGCGCCTCGTCGAGGGCGCTCCAGGCCGCCACGAAGGCCTTCACCGTCTCTTCGGGACTCATGCGCTTCTCCCGCGGCGCGCCGCCGCAACGCCCTTGTTTCTCTAACAGTGCATGATTTAATCGCTCGCGTAAGCGCCAGGTCAAGCGCGGTTCGACGGCGGGAGGATTACGGTGGCTCAGCCCTATCCGGAGGCTCTGTCAGCGCTGCTGGACAAACAGGCCGTGACGGAGACACTGCTTGGCTATTGCCGTGCGGTCGACCGGCGCGACGCCGACCTCATGCGCAAGGTCTATTGGCCAGACGCCGTCGACGATCACGCGGTCTTCAAGGGTGATGTCGAGGCCTTCATCCGCTACAGCTTTCCGTTCCTCGAGGGCGTCGTCACCGCTCACACCATCAGCAATATCTGGGTCGACCTGACCGGACCGTCGGAGGCGTTCTCCGAGTGCTATTTCCAGGCCTTCCATGATTTTCCGTCGCCCGAGGGCCCACGCCTGGAGCGAACCGTAGGTGGCCGCTACCTCGACCGGCATGAGAAGCGCGGCGAGGAATGGCGGATCATCGCCCGCACCCTGGCGATCGACTGGTATCACGAACGACCGGCCAACTCGGTCTGGGACAGCGGCCGCTACACAGGCCTGGAAAACCGCGGTGCGCCGAAGCCGCATGACCCGCTCTATCGGCTGCACCCCCGAGGGACAAACGCCTGATCAGCGTCAGATCCAAACTTCGATTGCCAGAGGCCGCGCGGAGACTTATCAATCAGTGTCTGACAAACTGCCTGCGGGATATTGCCGTCTGAGGCAGGGCCTGGGAGCGAACGATGAGCGGGCATAGCGCCGTCAGTGAGTTGCCATCCCAGCCGGCAGACGTGAGCTTCGCCGATCCAGCCTTTCTCGCCGACCCTTGGTCGGCCATGCTCAGGCTTCAAGAGGAAGCTCCCGTCTTCTTCAGCAAGAACCAGGGCGGCTGGATTCTGTCGCGGCACGAGGACGTGCGCGCCGCCTTTGCCGACCGACGCTTCTCAGCCTCCCGAGTCGAACAGCTCTTCCGCGGCATGCCGCCCGAGATTCAGAAACAGCTGGAGGCGGTGCGCCTCTACACCGGGCTGATGGTCAACAGGCTCGACGATCTCGACCACACTCGCGTCCGCTCGCTGATGGTCAGGGCCTTCGACCGCGGGGCGGTGAAGAAGGTGGAGACCTTCATCGGCGAGGTGGTCGACGAAGTCCTCGATGAGTGTGAACGACTTGGCGAGTTCGATTTCCTCAAGGTGGTGAGCGCTGTCCTGCCGACACGGGTGATGGTGCGTCTGTTCGGCCTGCCGCTCGAATACCAGCCGCTGTTGTTCGAGATGGCCTCCAACTTCACCGCCGCCAGCGCCGCGGCGACCGTCACCCCCGAACTCCTGCTGCAGCTCGACAAGTCGATCCGGACCATGAACGAGGTCTTCAACCGCTTCATTCCGGAACGGGAGGTGAATCCGGGCGACGACCTAGTCTCCCTGATGGTGCATGCCAGGGATGGTCTCAATCGCCTCACCAACGATGAGATGCTGGCTCAGATCCACGGCATGGTGGTGGCCGGCGCCGAGACCACTGCGCATACCCTGGCCACTCAAACCCATCGGATTGCCAGGCAGCCCAGGCTGCAGACGGTGCTGCGGGAAACGCCGGAGCGGGCCTTCGACCTCACCACCGAGCTGCTTCGCTATCCGGGCACGGTGAAATGCATGACCCGCTTCGCCCGCGAGGACATCGAGTTGCACGGCCAGCAGATCGCCAAGGGCGATCTGGTCTGGATCATGCATGCCGGCGCGAATGTCGATCCGAGGGTGTGGGACGACGCGTTCGAAACCGACTTCGAGCGCGCCAACCTGCGGGACTCCATGGCCTTCGGCCCGGGGCTGCACTTCTGCGTCGGTCATATCCTGGCGCGCACGGAACTGACCGCCTTCCTGACGCGGGCGTTCGCTCGCTTCGACATCGAGATTCTGCAGGAGCGAATCGAGATGGTGCCCAGCTACATCTTCTATGGCTTCCGAGAGCTGAAGGTGCGCTTCACGCCGCGCCACGGCTGATGCGGCTGGAAGACAAGATCGCCCTTGTCACGGGCGGCCTGCGCGGCATCGGCAGGGCGATTGTCGAACGATTTGTCGAGGAAGGCGCCCAGGTGGTCGTCGTCGATCTCGATGACCAGGCGGCCGATCTCCCGGCGGACGACCGCGTCGCCTACGCACGGCTGGATGTGACCGATAGCGCCGGCTGGACCGCCGTCCTTGCCAAGATCGAGCGGCGGTTCGGTCGGCTGGACATCCTCGTCAACAATGCCGGCGCCAGCCGGGCTGGAACGATCGTCGACACCTCCGACGCGGATTGGCGGTTCGTGATGGAGACCAACGCCTTCAGCGTCTTCCTTGGCTGCCGCCATGCCGTGGTCGCGATGGCGGACCGCGGCGGCGCGATCATCAACATCGCCTCGGCGCGTGGCCTACGGGCCGGATCGACCCAGTGCGCCTATTCGGCCTCCAAGGCCGCCGTGCTCAGCCTGACCGAGAGCGTCGCCCTGCACTGCGGGGAAACGGGACTGCCGATTCGCTGCAACGCCATATGCCCGGGCGTAATCGACACGCCGCTCATGCGCCGGCACGCAGAAGCTTTGGGTGGAGCCCAGGCAGTAGGCGCGATGGCGGCGCTCCAGGTCAACGGCCGTCTCGGCACGCCCGGCGAGGTCGCGGCCGCCGTCGCTTTTCTCGCGTCGGACGAAGCGAGTTTCATCACCGGCGCCACCCTGCGGGTCGATGGCGGATTCGTCATCCGCGATCGTTGACCTGGCCGACTCGCAGCATCCGATCGAGCCCCTCGATCGACCGGCGGTAGAAGTCTTCGATCCGCGCGGCCAGGTGTTCGGGCGGAACCTCGAAATCGCTCGCCTCCGATCTCCAGCGGATCTCGACGCCGCCGCCGTCGAGCGGCGTGAGCCTGATCTCGCCGCGGACATTTTGCGCCGGCAGTCCGTGGGGCGGCAGAACCAGATAGCGGAGGCTATGAGCGGCGGGGTCGATCGTCTCCAGCCGCTCCCGCACCTCGCGCCCGCCGAGCGAAACTGTGCGGACGGTTCCCGGCCCCTCGCCTTCCGCCACGCAACCGGAAATGCCGGCCGCCCACAGATCGATCCGCCCGAAGGCCGCGACGGCCGTCCAGACGGCCTCCGCGGAATGGTCGAGCGTCACCCGGACATCGGCATAGGTCACGGCGCTTTGCGCCATCGACGGCTCCCTCGCGGAAATTAACTAACAGTGTATTGTTTGCGTCGTCAACGCGCCGGCGGAGTCGGCGTTGCGGCGGGGGGTGGCCGAATGGAGCAAGCGTTGCGTTTCTCGACGGACGAGGGCCTGGGGCTGGTTGGACAGATGGACGGCGCGGGGGCCGGGCCGCTGGTGCTCCTGCTGCACGGCGGCGGCCAGACGCGCCACGCCTGGACCGAAACCGCCGACCGGCTGGCAGGCGACGGGTTCGACGTCGCCCGCTACGACGCGCGGGGGCACGGCGACAGCGACTGGGCGCCGGACGGCGACTACCGCATGGAGACCCATGCCCGCGACCTGATCGGTGTGCTGCGTGCGCTGGGCCGCCCCGCCGCCCTGGTCGGCGCGTCGATGGGCGGCGTGGCGGCGCTGATCGCCGCCGCCGCGGCCCCCGCCCAGGTATGGGCGCTGGCGCTGGTGGACATTGTGCCACGCTTCGCCCCGGCCGGGGTCGAGCGCATCCGAGCGTTCATGACCGCCCATCCCGATGGCTTCGCCACCCTCGAGGAGGCGGCCGCGGCGGTGCGCGCCTACAATCCCAACCGCCCGCCGCCGAAGACCCCTCAGGGACTGCTGCGCAGCCTGCGCGAGCGCAACGGCAGGCTGCACTGGCACTGGGATCCCGCCGTGGTCGGCGCTCCGCCGGACGAGACCCTGGCCGCCATGCTGAGCGAGCGCCTGGCGTCGCTGCCGCCGACTCTGCCCCTGCTGTTGGTTTCGGGGTTGCAAAGCGACGTGGTCGATCTCGAAGCGATCGCGACCTTCCGCCACCAAGCGCCCCAGGCTGAAACGATCGCCGTCGCGCGGGCCGGCCACATGGTGGCCGGCGACCGCAACGACGCCTTTGGCAATGCGATCAGCGACTTTCTGGTGAGGACGTCGCCGGAGGCTTCTACACAGCTGGCGCCGCGCCGAAGGCCTTCTTCAGGGCGGGACGGTCGATCTTGAGCGTCGCGTTGCGGGGCATGACATCGACAGTGGCGAAGTGCTTGGGCAGCTTGAAACGGGCGAGCTTGCCCTCGGCGTGAGCCAGGAGTCCGTCGAGCGTGACGTCGCCGCCTGGCGCGGGTTCGACGATCGCCATCCCGACCTCGCCCCAACGATCGTCGGGCACGGCGATCACGGCCACTTCCTGAACGCCCGGCGCGCTCGAAAGGATGAGTTCAACCTCGGCCGGATAGATGTTCTCGCCGCCCGAGCGATAGACCTCGCGCAGGCGGTCGACGATGTAGAGGCGGCCGGCTTCGTCCAGGCGGCCGCAGTCGCCGGTGCGAAACCAGTCGCCGGTAAAATAATCGTCACGGGGCCGGCGCCAGTATCCGGGCGTGATCGCCGGGCCGCGGGTCCAGATCTCGCCAACCTCGCCCGGACCGACGTCGGCGCCGCTGGCATCGACCAAGCGCAGATCCGTGCCGGGGTTCACCAATCCCGAGCAGTTGCGCAGCGCCAACTCGCGACCGCTTTCCAGCACTGAGACGTTCGGCCCTTGTTCGGTCGAACCATAGGCCAGCTGCAGGAAGATCCCTCGATCCTGCCAGGCTTGATGAACCCAGACGGTCTTCGGGCCCCAGCCCCCGAACAGACCGGTGCGGAGGGTCGGAAACTGGGTCTCGCCGAACGACGGGAGGGCGGTGATCAACTCGTACATCTGCAGAACGCCGCAGAGGTGAGTGATCCCCACCGCCGGGTCGGCCAGCAGGCGCAGGGTGACCTCCGGGTCGAAGCGGCGCGTGGTGGTGACGTGGCCGCCCCAATAGAGCACCGGGTTCGAGAAAGTGTTGAGGCCGCCAGCGTGGAACAGGGGCACGATGTTGAGGTGATGGACGCCTCGCTCGCCGGTCCGCGAGGTCTGGGCGCTGTTGATCGCCTGATGCTTGAGCGTGCCCTGGCTGCACAGGGCGCCCTTGGGCAGGCCGGTGGTGCCTGAGGTGTACAGGAGATGGGTGATCTCGGCCTCGTCGTGGATCCCGCCCGGCAACGCCGCCGCATCGTTCTCGATCAGCTGGTCGTAGGGGCTCCCGCCGATCTCGTCGCACCACAGCAGGCGCTGCTCGATCCCGGCGGCCCCAGCCAGCTCGTCGCCTCTTTCCCGCCAGGTTTCGTCATAGATGAGGACGCCAGGCTCGGCGTCCTTGGCCAGCGCCGCCATCTCGCCTACTGCCAGACGCCAACTGAAAGGGGTGAAGATCAGGCCCGCGCGCATGCAGGCGAACTGCAGTTCGAACACCCGGGTGTCGTTTTCGGCGATCAGGGCCACGCGTTCGCCCGGCCCAAGCCCGAGGCCATGCCGCAGCCGGTGCGCCAGGCGCCCCACCCGCCGGTCGAGTTCGCCCCAGCTGACCGTCAGCTTGCGCTCGACACAGGTCACCGCCGGCGCGTCCGGCTGGCGCACGCCGTGATAGGCGACCCAATCGCGGACCCAGGGCATGGTCATCCGCCTCCTGTTTCCTTGATGAAGATCTCCTGCGCCACCGAAGCGACGAGCGCGCCGGCCTCATCGTAGAAACGGCCAGTGGCGAACCCGCGGCCGTCGGCCGCGCGGGTGGACTCCTGAACATGCAACAGCCAGCGATCGAGGCGAGCCGGTGTGTGCAGCCAGACGGCGTGGTCAAGCGAGGCGCCGAACAGGCCGCGGGCGGCGATCAGGTCTTCCCAGACGATGGGATGCTGGTTGGTCACCGCATCGCTCAGGGTCAGATCGCTGGCGAAGAGCAGCAGAGCCGTGCGCAGGACAGGATCGTCAGGCAGTTCCTCGTCGACCCGCATCCAGACGCGTTGGCGGCCATCGCCGATCCGCTGCTCCCACGGCGGTTGATCCACGTGGCGCAGGTCGATCGGCCAGGGCACACCGGCATTCGCGGGCAAGTCGGCGCCGTGCATGGCGATCAGCAGCGCATCGCGCGGCGGGATCGTGTCCGGCGGCGGCGCCTCCGGGGCCGGCGACTGATGCGCGATACCCTGGGTGGGCGCGGCGAAGGAGAACATGAAGCTGATTATCGCCTCGCCGTCCTGCTCGGCCCGCACCTGGCGGACGGAGAAGCTGCGCGTGTCCCGGAGGCGATCCACGACGTGGGTAACTTCCCGGCCGGGATCGCCGAGACGGAGGAAGTAGCCGTGTGTGGAATGAAGGCGCCGGCCGGGATCGACGGTCTTGGCCGCCGCAATCGACGCTTCGGCCAGGCTTTGCCCGCCGTATATGCGGTCGAACGCGCCCGCGGTTTGCGTGGCGGCGAAGCGGTCGTCGCCGATAGCCTCGATGCCGGCGAGGCGGTCGATCAGGCGGCGCAGCACCGCCGTTCGCTCGCCTCGCGTCCGTCCGAGCAGCGCGTCGGTTATTCCGGCCACGATCGCGGTGTCCACCAGGACAGACGTAGATTTATATTGGCTATGTCGGCCTCCCTATCGGCGGCGCCTGACGGACTATCGTCTCCTCGCAGGCTGAGCTAACACGTAAACTAACGATGTTTGGTGTCAACGGAGGCTCCTGATGCCGGCCCTCGCGGTCCAAGGGGATATGCCGACGGCGGCGCGGACGCTCGCCAACCTGATCAGCGATAGACACAGCTGTCGCGGCTTTCTCCCCACCCCCGTGCCGCGGACAACGATCGAGACCATCCTGAACATCGCCCAGGGGGCCGCGTCCTGGTGCAATTCTCAGCCCTGGCAGGTCGTGGTCACCGAAGGCGCGGCCACCGAGCGGTTCCGCGATGCTCTCTTCGCTTATGCCCGCGGCCGACAGACGGCTGATCGGCCCGACTTCGCATTCCCGGAACGCTATGTCGGCGTCTATAAGGATCGGCAGCGGGAGACCGGTTGGGCGCTCTATAAGAGCGTGGGCGTGGCTCACGGCGACCGTGAGGCCTCGGGACGGCAGATGCTCGAGAACTTCCGGCTGTTCGGCGCGCCACATGTGATGATCGTGACCACCGAGGCCGACCTTGGGGTCTATGGCGCGATCGATTGCGGCGCCTATGTCGCCCACGTCATGCTCGCAGCCCAGAGCCTGGGCGTAGCGACCATCGCGCAGGCCGCCCTGGCCGGGGTCGCCGACTTCGTGCGGGACTATTTCGCCTTGCCGCCGGCGCGCCGGATCGTCTGCGGCATTTCCCTCGGCTATGCCGACCCCGCTCACCCCGCCAACAGCTTTCGGACCAACCGCGCGAGCCTCGAACAGGTCGTCCGCTACGAGACCTGAGCGGCGAATTTGGCGGCCTGCTGGCCGGCGATCCGCCCGAAGACCAGAGCGTTGGCGATGTAGTTGCCGCCGCCGACGTATCTCTCGCCCAACACGCCGCCGGCCGTCTCGCCCGCCGCATAGAGCCCCGCGATGGGGCGAGCGTCAGCCCCAAGCACGCGGGCGTCCGGGTCGATGCGCAGGCCCGCCGACGTCGCCCCAAAGCTCGCCGCGTGAACTTCGGCCGCATAGAAGGGCGCCGTCTCGACGGCTGAGAGCGGACCGCTTTTGAGAAACTGGCGATCCCCGCCGGCGCGAACGTCGGCGTTGTAAGCCTCGATCGCGCCGATGAGGCCGAACGGGTCGATCCCCGCCTTGAGCGCCAGATCCTGCAGCGTGTTTGCCTGCAGCACCCCTCCCTTCGCCGCCTCTTCGGCCAGACGATCGCTGGAATAGGCGAAATCGCCCACCCCGAGCTTGTCGGCGAAGGGGTGTCGTGATGGCGAGGCGGCGCGGGTCGGTTCGTCGTAGATGGCGAAGCACAGCTTGCCGGGCTGATCTTCGATGCGATGCCCGGCGATGCAGTAGGGCCAGGTTTCGTCCATGAACCTCTGGCCGGCGCGATTGACGAAGACCAGCCACGGGGGATGAAAGTCCGCCACGTCGCGCGAGAATCCGGGCGAGGCGTTGACCAGCAGACGGTTCTTCCCAACCACGTCGGCCCCGAGCAAACGGGCCATCAGGATGCCATCGCCCCGACTCGTGGCCGATCCGAAATAGAACGACCAGCGCTCGTCCTGTTCGGCGACATCCGGATTGAATTCGGTCAGCAGCGCCCGGTTGGCGCCATAGCCGCCGCTCGCCAGCACCACCGCCCCGGCATGAATCTCAACGCCTTGCGCACTCACCCCGGTGACGGCCCCATCGTCAGTCGCCAAGCCTTCGACCCGAATACCGGCATGGATCTCGACCTGACGGGCCGAGGCAGCGCCCAGAAGGTGATCGAACAGGGCGCTTCCGGAGCCGCGCACGTGATGGCCGCGAGGCGTGTCATCGACGCCAGAGACGTATAGCCCCTCTACCGGGACCTCGGCGCCCAGGTCGACCAGCCACTCCAGCGTGGGCGCAGCCTGTTCGCAAAGACGCCGGATCAGCCACGGCTCCAGATTCCAGCGGTTGAAGGTCATGTAGTAGCGATACATGGCCTCGGCGCTGTCGATGACGCCGGCCGCCTGCTGGACGCTGGTGCCGGCCGCATAGATCACGCCGCCAGAGAGCGCCGTCGACCCTCCCGGCCGCTTGCCAGCTTCGAGCACCACAACCGATGCGCCAGCGTCGGCGGCCTCGATGGCCGCAGCCAGGCCCGCGCCTCCCGCGCCGACGACGAGAACGTCGCAGTCACGCACCACCGATCACCGATAGATCGGCGTCGAAAGGCGGTTCAGGCGACGGGTTCGGGGGTCAGCTGGGGCAGGGGCTTGGGCGCCGGCTGATAACGCTCCACGGTCGAACGGACGAACGGTCCGTCGTATTCGCCTTGGGTCGCCGGCGTGTCATCGGCGAGGATCTCGTGGGCGTACCGGGTGTCTTCTTCGTTGATCGGGCGGGTGTAGTAGGTCCACTCGATCAGGTTCTTGTCCGGATCGAAGGTGTAGATCGAGCGGATGAATTCGTGATCCGTCAAGGACACGTGGTAGCCGTTGTCCAGCCAGTTCTGTTTGCGCTGCTGGAGTTCCTCCTCGCCGCCTTTGCAGGTGAAGGCGAAGTGGTTGACCCAGCGCGGCAGCCCCAGCCCGGTGGAGATCGCGCTCCTCCACTGATCCGGGTCGAGCTGGACCCCCTCGAGGCCGCGCAGGTCCCAGAGCGCCATCGTCTCCCCATCGCCGATGTCGTAGAACATGTGCTTCGTCCAGCCGCCCCCCGTGGCCTGACGCTTCACCCCCGCCACGAGGGGGAACCCCATCACCTTGGTGTAGAAGTGGTGCGCCATTTCGAAATTCTTGGTCGCAATCGCGAAATGATGAACGGGCATCTTGGCTTCCTCCGATCCCCCTTGACCGCCACCAACCGTCGGCGCCTTCGCCGTCTTATCTAACATTGATCGAAAACAGCGGCAAGCGCTCGCCCCTGGGCCGAACCCGCTCATCGAGCGCCCTGCCCAATCCCCTGACACGCCAACGACTTATGGTCGGTGTGCGAAAATCCAATTGCGATCCAAAACAGACACCGTATGATAGGCCTTGGGCTTGGAAATGCCGGAGGGCCGAATGCAGGTCGCGTTGATGTCGTTGGGCGACAAGACGGATGATCCCGTCACGGGGCGTCGTTTCTCGGCTGCAGAGCGCTATGCGATGACTCTGGACGCCGCCGACATCGCTGACCGGGTTGGCCTGCAGGGCTACTACATCGGCGAGCACCACGGGATCAGCTACACCTTCTCCTCGCCGGCGGTCGTCCTCGCGGCCATCGCCGCCAGAACCAAGCGCCTCCGTTTGGGCACCTCGGTGGCGCTGGCCGCCAATCTCGATCCACTGCGCATGGTGGAGGACTACGCGACCGTGGACCTGATCTCGGGCGGCCGGCTCGAGCTGGTGACCGGCCGGGGCAATTTCTTCGTCAAGACGTTCGACCTGTTCGGTCAGAAGGCCGAAGAATCGGCGGCGCGGTTCGCCGAGGCGATGAAGCTCGCCTGCGCCCTTTGGCCGGGCAAGCCGGTCCATTGGGAAGGCCAGTTCCGGGCCCCGATCACCGGCCAGAATCTGGAGCCTGCTCCCGTACAGATCGAGCGCCCGCCGTTCTGGATCGGCGGCGGAAGCTCCCCGGAAACCGCCAGGCTAGCTGGGGAGCTCGGCGTCAAGCTCATGCTCCCGAGCGCCTTTGGTCGCCCGGACAGGTTCATCGAGGTTGCCGACATCTATCGCGAGGCGTTCGCCAAGGCTGGCCACAAACACGCCGCGGCCGTCGGCGCCTGCTGGCACGGCTGGGTCGGCAAGACCGACGCCGCCGCCAGGGAGCGCTACGAACCGCGCTATCGCGCCTATCACGCCTTCAACCTGGCGGTGATCAAGAGCGTGAATCCCGATCCGCCGGCCTTCGTGAACAGTCCGTTCGACTATGAGGTGCTCGCCACCAAGGGGCCGGCGATCGTCGGCGGTCCGGCGAAGTTCGCCGATAGGTTGTCGGAGCTGAGCCAGCTGGTTGGCGCCGACCTCAACCTGATCAAGATGGACATGGGTGGCGTGGGCCGCGAAGAATACCTTGAGATGGTGGAAATGCTCGGCGCCGACGTCCTGCCTCAGCTCGACGGATTCGTCTGCGTGCCTGCGCGCGCCGTCAACGGCTGAGATGGCGGCTGGCCGCACAGCGGCGCGTGGTCCTCTCGCGGGCGTTCGCATCCTCGACCTGAGCGGGCTGGGGCCGGCGCCATTCGCAACCATGATGCTGGCCGATTTTGGCGGCGAGGTGCTCAGCGTCCGCCGCCCCGATCCGCTTCCCTTCGATCCAAGCGCGGCCATGTCACGGGGCAAGACGTCGATCGGGCTCGACCTGCGCCGGCCGGAAGGCCAGGCCGTCGCCCGCCGCCTCGCCGGGTCGGCGGACATTCTCGTCGAGGGGTTCAGGCCTGGCGTGATGGAGCGACTGGGCCTGGGTCCAGACACGCTCATGGCCGACAACCCCCGGCTGATCTACGGCCGGCTGACGGGCTGGGGGCAGGACGGCCCGTACGCCCGGCGCGCGGGTCACGACATCAACTATCTTGCCATCTCCGGCGCGCTCAATGTGATCGGCGAGGATAAGCCGACCGCGCCGCCGGGATTGCTGGGCGACCTGGCCAACGGCTCCTACACTCTGGTGATCGGCCTCCTCCTGGCGCTGGTCGAGCGGGCGCGGACGGGCCGAGGCCAGGTGATCGACGCGGCGATTGTCGATGGCGCCGCCTACATGCTGGGGCCGATGTTCGGCGAGCTGGAGTTGGGCCTCTGGGATGGCGAGCCCGCGCATTCGCTCCTCGGCGGCAAGGCGCCCTTCTACGGCGTCTATGCCTGCGCCGACGGCAAATGGTTCTCGGTGGGGGCGATCGAGCAGAAGTTCTACGCGGCCATGCTGGCGATCCTCGGCCTGGACGATGTCGACTCCACGGCCGAAGCGCAGATGGATCGCACCCAGTGGCCCCAGCTGCGCGAGCGCATCGCGGCGGCCTTCCGGACCCGACGCCAGGCCGAGTGGGAGGCGCGGTTCGCCGAGGTCGATTCCTGCGGCGCGCCAGTGCTGACGCTCGAGGAACTCGCCGTCGATCCGCACATCGCCGCCCGTGGCTCGGTCACCGCCGATGCGGCGGGTGTGCTGACGGCGGCCCCTGCGCCGCGTCTCTCCGCCCATCCCGAGCTGACGACGGAGATCACGGCGAGACGAAGCGAAGACGCAAAGACCGTGCTCGCCGCGGCAGGATTCTCGGGGCCGGAAATCGAAGGGCTGATCGAGCAGGGGATCGT